>Ga0316207_10005255_pt1 | contig 10835 bp, 9 predicted proteins | sample 6weekpyrite_MG_FD_204943 | JGI IMG/M metagenome (GOLD analysis project Ga0316207, IMG submission 204943) | Microbial mat bacterial communities from mineral coupon in-situ incubated in ocean water Damariscotta River, Maine, United States -... | ecosystem: Environmental > Aquatic > Marine >...
ATCAGTTGCTACAACATTATCACCCAGGTATAAGCTCACAATCAGGTGCGGCACTCAGGTTCGTCAGTCAGGCTGAAAAGCCAGCGTGCATTAATGATGAGTACGAGGTCCGAATTTCTAAATCTGGAGACATACAAACTCGCCTGGAAAATTGGCATGATTTTTTTCAGGTAATGACCTGGTGCACGTTTCCCGAGACCAAGAAACTGATTAATCATCTGCATTCTGATGCCATGGTTAACAGGCGAATGAACTCAAACAACAAACAGCGATCCCCGGTCGAAAATGCGTTGACTCTATTTGATGAATGTGGCGCCATAATTGTAACAGGCAATAATTATTTAACTGAATTAATAAAAAATCATCGTTGGAAAGAACTATTTTTAACAAACAGAGATGCTTTTTCAAACCAGATAAAGGCATTCATATTTGGGCACGCACTATACGAGAAGGCGCTTGCACCTTATATTGGCATGACAGCACACGGCATTATTATTGAGGCTAAAGATGATTTTTTTACATTGTGCATTGAGGATCAATGCCGATTGATAGACTCGCAAGCTTCAACATTTCTAGCAGCTCAGTCAGATATCAACACCAGACTGTTACAGCCTTTTCCAGTATTAGGGATACCGGGTTGGCATTCAGAAAACCATAACGCCTCATTTTATAAGCAAAAAAAATACTTTCGGGAAAAGCGGTCATAGGAACAGGGTTTATTCTTCATCCAGCCATTCTACGAGATAGTATAACATCAGTCCTTCAGAAGACCTTGATGGCCCGATGACTCTTGCCGGGTATTGTTTTTTTGCAGCATCTGTTTTGGATATAGCAGATTCTGCGCTATCTATTATGGTGACACAATTGGAAGGAAAACGGTTGCGGTTTTTTCGAGGTGCATATATGACAGCAAAAGACTCAGAGACAACCGATGTCTCTGAGTCAGTAAAAATATCTTTCATATTAGGACTATTTGCCTATAACCCTAGTGGCCGCCAAGTGAATAGATTCCTTCCTGGTCGACTACGTCCATAGCCTGTAAGTATGAAAAACTGGTGGCTGTGCGTAACAGGCCAAAACCTAGTCGATAAGGTAACGTACCAGCTTTCTTTATTACCTTCTGACCTTCTATTGACAAGGCAAAATCAATAAAAGCTTTCAGGTCGGGGTCCTTTGTATAATCTTTAGGCGCAACCAGAAATAAAATTCGATACAGACCATATTTCGACTTCCTGAGGTTCTCCATTGTGGGCTCTACACTCTCAAGTTTTACCATCTTCAGCTTTCTATGACGGCTGCTACTAATCCCGCTGACAGCAATTCCATAGGGGTCTTTTTCAAGCGCTTTTTCAATTTTACCTGATGATTTGAGCACAATGGCTGTTTTGGCAAATTTCTGGTCTACATTATTGAATAGCTGTTGCCGCAGTGTTAGACCGACTCCGGATATTTTACCTTTTCTGACGTATACATTGATGGGCTTGTCGATTTTTGCGCCGAGCTGATTCCAGTTGGTAATCTTACCGGTCAGAATTTTACGAAGCTGGTCGATGGTAATATTATCAATCAGTTTGTTTTGCTTGTGAACAATTGTCACCAAAGCGTCCCAGCCAACAGGGATTACATGTAACTTCTTTTCGATACCAATAACCTTTGACGCACCGCTTTTATCCTTAAACACTAAAGGTAATCTGCAACTCCCACCAAGGTTGATTTTACCTGATGCAACCTGCCTCAGTCCCTTTGTAGCTCCTCCTCCTGACAGGTTTATTTTAATGCCCGTCTTTTTCTCATAAGCCTTGGCCAGATCACTCATAAACCCCTTCTTTGAAATACCACAGCCTGCCCAACTGAGCTCTCTCTTGGCGGCTTGTGACATTGTCTGGAGACTCATAAGAAAAACAGACAAAACAATCATTACTAAGGTCTTAACATACATCAGTTCATACTCCTGCATACCAGAATTGCTAATATATATAAGGATAAGATAAATCTTCACTAAATGCATGTTTTTCTTAATATTAATATTACCTTATATATTAATACTTGTTGTATGCTTTTGCCCTGTTATGATGTTGTTATGAGTGCCTCTTATTTACCTGTTATTGCAGTTAGTCGTTGCTTGTTAGGAGATAAGGTAAGGTATGACGGTAGTCACGAATTCAATGAATATATATCCAATTACATTGCTGATGCATTCAAAATCATCCCTTTTTGTCCTGAGTGCCTTGCGGGCATGCCTGTTCCCAGGCCACCAATTAGACTCGTAGAAAAAGAAGATGGAGCGGTTGCCGCTATTACCCAGAATAAATCCCGCATCGATATTGCAGATTCATTAGAAACGACAGCCAGGTATTTTATACAAAAACACAGAAGCCTGGGAGGAATCATCTTCAAGAGTAAATCTCCAAGTTGTGGTGTTAGAACAACAAAACTGTTTAATAGTCAGGGGGAAATACTTACTTATTCTGCTACAGGATTATTTGCACAAACGATATCAGCCAGACTGCCGCATTTACCCATTGAAGATGACGCCTGCCTGAAAGATAAAAAACGTTTTCTGGATTTACTGATTCGTATTTCAGCCTATAGCGAGTTGCTCAACAGATCACGACAGCACCATGAAAGCCAGTTCTGTCCACCTCAATGTTACAATAAAATCATCAACAGGTATTTTCATGATATGAATATCAACAAGGATATAGGGGGTAATAACCATTTTATAATGGAAACGTATGCTGCCTACCTGATGCCCGCACTTTCTCACGCCTTGTTAAGACATGAGTCTATGCTAGAACAGCTTTTACCAGAGACCTATAACAAGTTAATTAACCTGATAGAAAAATTGTAAGCTGAGGGAATAAGATTAAATATAAAGGCTGTCAGCTGTCAGCTGTCAGCTGGCCTGGATTTCGATTGCGTGAGTGAATCACCGGTCGAAAAAGTGATAGTAAGCTTCTTGGCTCTTTTATCCGAGCCCTCTGGATAAATGGTGTAAACATCAAGATGCAGTAATCCCTCTTTTTTAGGAATAACACTGATTGTCTGGTGATACAATTTATCTGCCTTAAGATTTTTTAACGTTCGTGTTACTGTTTTTTGTTTGAACACAAGCCAGCTTTTTCTGAATACCATACCATCCGAAGTATTAAATGTTAGAATTAGTTCGGGAAGTGCAACAGCTGACGCCAATTCAATTCCGATATCCAGTTGTTTGCCTACCACGACCTTTTCAGGTACAACATAGTTTATTTTGATGGGTATGGCTTTTTCGTCAAATTGATTGGTTTTCTGGTCCGCCAGTAACTGTTGTGCCTTTTCTACCATGGTTAGAGTTTTGATCTTGCTAGTTGAGCAGGCGAATAACGAGAAAAGGCATATTACAAGGAGTAAGTATCGGGTCATGGCGGTATATGGCATATAAATTCCATTTAACATTGATAAAGTCTAAATATTGCTATTCTTTTCACGTGCTAGTAATTTATATTAAGTGTATCAATCTATGCCAGGGAAAAATACAAACGGCTTCACTTTCTTGATTATTTAATTATTGCTAATATAATCAATAGCATATGATTAACACCTGCTTTTTAGCGTATGATAGATAGGAAAATATTGAATTGCAGTTATTTTCATACAGAAGCCATATATCGTTTGACATAGAGTAGTTCCTGAACTTACTATTAGAACATATTGATTTTTAAAGCAATATTAATGCATTTATATAATAATATAAAACTGTTTTTGAAGGTTCAAAACGGCTATGAATAGAGTGGTTGTAAATCTTGGTAATTTCAAACTGGACGAGATTCCATTGGATAGGGGGTCGCTGAATATCGGTCGCGCTTCGGATAACGATATCAGTCTGGCAGACCCAGCTACAAGTGCGCATCATGCAAAAATAGTCACGATATTTACTTCCTCCTTTATACAGGATCTTAACAGCACCAATGGCACTATCGTAAATGGCAGGAAAGTAGTTCGACACACATTGCACCACGGTGACATTATCTCTATCGGCAACCTGCAATTACTCTACAAGAGTGATGAAGGTGTGACCACAGATAAAAACAAGAAAACCATTTCTATTGATAAAAAAGAATTTGATGAAATGATGAGCAAATCATCAGGACAACCGATGTCACCAGTGACTAAGCCTCAACCCAGTTCTGGTACTGCGCGACCGGCAGGTAACCAATTGTCAGGATTTTCTATTACTGTTCCAAAAGCTGATGATAAAGATGTAAAAAATACGGATGAAGTTAAAGAGGATGAAGTCTCCATCCCTACCCTCGATGAAACCTTGCCACTAGATGAATTGAGAAAGAACCCCTCCAGAACCGTCGTCGTCGATCAGGGCGGCGACCTGCCAGACTTTTCGGAATCGAAAGAAGAGCAGCCTGAAGAACAAGAAGAAACACATCAGGAACCTGAAGAAGAAATGCATGAAATTGAGGAAATTCTGATAAAGGGTACTGACGAATTTGAAGATACTATGCTCACATTAAGTAACAATGTTGATGAGCAGTACGATGAAAAGTCCATGCATGCGGCTTTGCTGAATGAAGATGATGGTAAATCTCGTGCCATGGCTAAAATTATCATTATGATCAGTATTCTTACAGTAATAATCGTGTCCCTGTTATTGCTATTATAGTAAAAACCCTTTTTAGATTTTTACTTTCTTTTTCTATACAGTATTCATGTATATTCAGGCAATGAATAAAACGAAAAAATCAGGTTAACACGTGAAACTAAGCGCATCAGAATTCAGGAATTGGAAGAATAAATCCATCTCTCTATTAGGCATGTCTGGAGTAGGTAAAACACGTTTTGCCAATATGCTCAGGGAATCCAACTGGTTTCATTACTCAGGGGATTATCGAATCGGTACACGTTACCTGGACGAGGCTATACTCGATAACATTAAAGAGCAGGTTATGCAGGTACCCTTTTTGCGTGACCTTTTGAGATCCGACTCCATTTATATACGTAATAATATTACAGTCAATAACCTGAACCCTGTATCCAGCTTTCTAGGCAAACTTGGCAATCCAGATAAGGGTGGGCTTGACCTGGCAGAATTCAAACGCAGGCAAGAGTTACACAAAAATGCCGAAATTGAAGCCATGAATGATATTCCGGAATTCATTGAAAAAGCTCAGAAGATATACGGATACAAACATTTTATTAATGATGCAGGTGGCAGTGTCTGCGAACTGGATGATGATAGTGTTACAAATGTAATAGCAGAACACAGCTTGATAATTTATATCAAGGCAACTGAAAACAATGAAAAAGAACTCATAGACAGGGCTGTTACTTCGCCCAAGCCATTGTATTACCGTGAGGCATTTCTGGAAGAACAACTGTCGATTTACATGCAGGAAAAACGACTTGATTATGTTGCAATGATTGATCCGGATGACTTTGTTTGCTGGATGTTCCCTAAATTGTTTTATTCAAGAATACCCAGATATGAAGCAATCGCAAACCAGTTTGGTTACACGATATCGACTGATGAATTAAAAGGAGTCAATAGCGAGTCTGATTTTCTTTCACTGATCGAGAACGTTTTACAAAGATAGCTTTTCAGGTGAGTACAAGATATGCCTTTAGTAGCCAATTCGCCCCTACCGACATTTGAGCGCTTACAGAAAGAAGGTGAAACAATATTGCCTTCTGATAACGCTGCTCATCAGGACATCCGAGAGTTGCACATTGGTCTGTTGAATATGATGCCAGATACGGCCTTGTCTGCAACAGAACGTCAATTTTTCAGGCTAATCGGTGAAAGCAATCAGATTGCGCAATTCTACATGCATCCATTCACATTAAGTAACCTTGATCGAAATGAAAAAGGCAAAGAACATGTTGAAAAATACTATGAGACCTTTGAAGATATCAAGAAACTTGGGCTTGATGCACTCATAATCACTGGCGCCAATGTTACACAGCCGGAATTAAGCAAAGAGGCATTCTGGCAACCGCTGATTGAAGTGATTGACTGGGCCTATGAGAATGTTACATCAACTATTTGTTCATGTCTGACAACCCATGCGGTAATGGAGTTCAGGTATAACAAGAAAAGGTATCCCTTGCCTGTTAAAAAATGGGGTGTTTATACACATGGTGTAATAGACAGGTCGCATCCGCTGGTTTGTGGTGTAAATACGCGTTTTGATGTGCCCCACTCTCGCTTTAACCAGATAGATCGAAATCAATTTAATGATGCTGGGTTACGCATACTGGTAGAAAGCCAGGAAGCCGGCGTTCACCTGGCTGTCAGTGAAGATCTGTTCCGATTGGTATTCTTCCAGGGACACCCGGAATACGATGTCATTAGTCTGTTGAAGGAATACAAACGAGAGGTAGCATGCTATATTAATGGTGATCTGATTGATTACCCACCTTTCCCAGAAAATTACTTTGACAGGCAAACACAATCGATATTGATGGAATTTAAAGCTTCACTTGAGGCAGGCGAAGCAACAATTGAAGACTTTCCCGAGCAGCTGGTATCCAGCAGGCTGGATAATACCTGGCATGACACAGCAGAAGCGGTCATTAACAACTGGATTGGCAAGGTCTACCAGCTAACCAACAAGCAGCGGCGGCTGCCATTTATGGAAGGAGTTGATCCGGATGACCCGTTGGGCCTGAAATCATAACGAGTAGTCACATACACTTGATCAGCTGAGCTGGTATTACTTATATATAGTACTATTGTTTCTTCCAGACTCCTTGGACTGATACAAGGCCTTGTCAGATTGTTCCAACCATGCAGTATGTGATTCAATGTTGTCATTGTATTCAGCAATACCGAGACTGATCGTGAATCTGATTTCGGTGTCTTCATAGGTTACCACCGTCGCCTCGATCGCTTTTCTAAGTCGTTCAGCTACCAGCAGTGCCCCTTCCTGATCGGTATCTATCAATAACACCGCAAATTCTTCACCGCCATATCTGCCAGCGATATCTGTTGCCCTGATTGTATCAAGCAGGGTTTTAGAAACGACCCTAATGACTTCATCACCAGCCTGGTGTCCGTAGGTATCATTCACCTTTTTGAAATGGTCAATATCAAACATCAAGAGAGAGCTGTGTCTTTTGGTGCGTGCGCAGCGCTGATATTCATTCTCAAGGCATTCTTCCCAGTAACCCCGATTATTTAGATTGGTTAATCTGTCTGTACGGCTTAGACGCTCAAGCTGCTTGTTGGCTTTTTCCAGCTCCATTCTGTTTACAGCGGTATCTGTCACATCATAAATCATAATCCCTATTTGAGTGATCTCTCCCGATGTGGTTATCAGCGGAATGAAGGTAACATTCTGATACATGTGTTCTGTGCTGCCGGTAATCGGCCGATAGTTTTTGAACTTGAATAGATAGGGTCTATGCTCCCAGTTGGAAAATGACTGGCTTTTTAGCAAAAATACAGAATTGACCTTTCGTTCGAACCAGTCTTTAGGAATATACGGAAACAGTTTAAACAGGTTATTGCCTAATACCTGGGCAGAATTGTTGCCACTGTGGTTTTCCATAAACCCGTTCCAGACCTGAACATTATAATCGGCATCCAGCACAACAAGGCCAACATCGATGGACTGTATCATGTCCATCATCCAGTGCAAATCATGCACATCTATTTTGCCAACGTCTTCCATTTAATTTAAGTATTCCACGAGGTGATTGAGTTTTAGTAATGAGTCTTCTGTAAACAACATGATCAAGTTACACTGTAATTCACTTTTTTCAACTTCAAACCCCATTTCAATAGCAAGGGTTTTTGTCCATCTGTTCGATTCCTTGTTTTGTAATAAATCATCCATTTTTACGTGCTGCCCCAGAACACGCGGGCTTCCCAGGCTGAAAGCCAGGTCAAGTTGCTCTGTCAGGCCATTCAGGCATGCACCACTCAGGACAGAAGCGATATCCATTAACAGTTCAAGAGCAACGACATCATTCTGTTCACCGGAATAATTCATTAAGGCGGCTACATCTTCATTTTTTACTTTGTTGAATAAAAGCAGTACCTCACCTGCAATGCCGGTACCGATGAACCCCTGGCAAATCGGTGTCAGTTCGTCATTATGATCTACCTCCTTCAGGGTCATACAGAGATCGCTTATTTCTACATGACTGACCTTGGGTATTGGCATAGGTATGTACACATCCAGTAGCTTGGACAGCAGGTCTATTCCTCTACCCATGGAAACATTTGCAAGCTCTTGAAAAAAATCAAAATTATCGACTTTCTCTTCATCTTGTATTTCAAGTTTTTTGTCTGATAATTGCAAAATTCCATATTCGTTCAGAATATTGTGTATCTCTTCCTTATGGACGGGTTTTTTAATAAAGTCCATCGCCCCCAGGCTGATCACTTTTTTATGTGCTTCTTGCTGGATGTCTCCTGAGACTACAATGACCATCGTATTCAGGTCTTCCTTACGTACAGTCTCCAGCACCTCATAGCCATCCATCTCGGGCATGTTAAGATCCAGAAATAGCACTTCAGCTGCGCCCTGGCGAAGAATGTCCATTGCTTCCACTCCGTTTTGTGCATAACTGAGAGATACATCCCAGTTTTCTGGCAGCGCTCTGGCCATCTGCTTTCGTGCAAAGCTGGAGTCATCGCAAATTAGTACAGGTATAGTCATATCAGGTAGAATAGATACTCGTTTGTTTTGAACAGTCATACCTATTAACGACCCGGTATGTGTTTTCTTTATGAATGCTTGCTAAATTCATGTAATTATCATTAATTATATAATAATCAATAAGATATAATGCTATCTTTGTCAAAATTACGTGCTATTCTATAGCCGGATACGATCAGTATTGTTACAGGATTGGTAAACAGTTTTATGATAAGAACGAAATTGCTGCATTACTTTACTTTAATCACCTTTCTGGTGTTGAATTCGCAATATCTGATTGCTTCCGAGGCTGTCAGTATTAATAAATCCTTGTCTGATGCTACAGAGGCAGAGTTCCGGGTTTTCAAAGCGCAGGGAAAACATGTCATTTTGTGGATATCGCCTGAATTCGGCTTTCGCAAAGGTCACTTTGAAATGGCCGAATTGCTGAGTAATAAAGGCATTGAAGTCTGGTTGCTGGATGTTGCAGACATGCTGTTTATGACCAGAGGCAGCCGCTCAATGAAGGAGTTATCCGGCAAATATGTAGCCGATGCTATGATTGAGCTATATAAGGAAACTGGCAAAAATATCACGTTAATGAGCAGTTTTTATGGTGCTATCCCTGTTTTGAGGGGCGCCAATAAATGGCAACAAACAAATCCTGATAAGGCTTATCTTACGGGTGCCATTTTGTTTACCCCTGTCCTGTATAAAAGTATCCCGCTACTGGGCCAGAACCCTGAGTATTTGCCGATTACTCATGCTACCAACATCCCTATTATGATTTTTCAGGGCGCCAATACCGGTATGCGCTGGCAACTACCTATTCTGCTCGACAACCTGCATAAAAATGGTAGCCGCACCCACTCACAATTGATGCCAAACATTACCAGTTTGTTTTACAAAGAAACAAGAGCTCCTCAGGTTGACAAATACTTCAAATCGATACCTGGGAAAATAAACAGTGCATTTAGTTTACTGCAATCAGAACCTGCTCCGACGCGTGCGCTGCCTGTAGCCAAAGCAGGAGAAATCAAACTCGGATTTGATATTGAATTAACGCCGTACAAAGGTTTGGTTAAGCCTGATAAAATTAATCTGGCTTCAGTTGACAACAAGACCTATATTAGAAATGATTTCAAAGGGAAAGTGTCGCTGATAAATTTTTGGGCGACATGGTGTCCTCCCTGCGTTGAAGAAATCCCGTCATTAAATGACCTGGCTAAAAATATAAACCATCCGGATTTTGAGATTTTATCAATCAATTTTGCTGAAACACCTGAGACCATTAATAAATTTTTAACCCATTTCAAAGTCGATTATCCTATTTTACTTGATCCTGACGGAAGTCTCTCCAGACAGTGGAAAGTACTTGCTTTTCCGTCAACCTATATAATTGGTAAAGATGGCAAGATCAGGTACGGCGTGAATGCCGCCATTGACTGGAACACTGAAATGGTTAATAAAAAAATACGTGAATTACTGGACGAGTAATGCATGGAAATCATTGATACTCACTGTCATTTAGACAATGATCAATTTACTGATGACCTGGATCTGATTTTGAAAGATTGTCATAAAGTTGGTGTCACGCGTATTGTTTCTCCCGGAACATGCAGATCTGACTGGGATAAATTATTAACCCTGTGTTCCAGAATAAAAGGCTTATACCCCGCTTTGGGATTACATCCAGTCTTTATTAGCAGGCATGAGCATACAGACATCAATGAGCTTGAACATTATATAAATAACAACAAGATTGTTGCCATAGGTGAGATTGGGCTGGATTATTTTATTAAAGAACTGGACAAAGATGTCCAGCTTTTTTATTTTACTGAACAATTGCAGCTAGCCGAGAAATACAAACTACCTGTTATCCTTCATGTGAGAAAATCGCATGACGAAGTCATAAAACGATTGAAAAATTACAGCATACCCGGTGGAATTGTGCATGCCTTCAGTGGCAATAGAGAACACGCGAGACACTATATCGACCTTGGCTTCAAACTGGGTTTTGGTGGCGTGCTGACATACCCAAAGGCAACAAAAATTCGTAATCTTGCAAAAGAATTACCTTTAGACAGCATTGTTCTTGAAACAGACGCTCCTGACATGTCGGGTATAAATCATAAAGGCGAAAGAAACAGCCCTGCCTATATCATTGAGGCATTAAGCGAGATTTCCGATATTCGA
>Ga0316207_10005256_pt1 | contig 10833 bp, 7 predicted proteins | sample 6weekpyrite_MG_FD_204943 | JGI IMG/M metagenome (GOLD analysis project Ga0316207, IMG submission 204943) | Microbial mat bacterial communities from mineral coupon in-situ incubated in ocean water Damariscotta River, Maine, United States -... | ecosystem: Environmental > Aquatic > Marine >...
ATGGTTGATGATATTCCTGAATTACTTTATCAGGCACGCCAACGTGGTGAAAATATTATGTATGAAGGTGCTCAAGGTACTTTGCTTGATATTGATCACGGCACATACCCGTTTGTTACTTCAAGTAATACCACTGCAGGCGGTGCAGCTTGTGGTAGTGGTACAGGTCCACGCGATCTTGATTACATTTTGGGAATTGTTAAAGCTTATACGACACGCGTCGGTGGTGGCCCATTCCCAACTGAATTATTTGATGGTACGGATGCACATAATAATGAAGACGGTCGCCACATGGCAGAAAAAGGAGCCGAGTTTGGTGCAACGACCGGTCGTGCGCGTCGTTGTGGCTGGTTAGATGCAGTGACGTTACGCCGCGCAATTCGTATTAACAGTATCTCAGGCATGTGTATTACTAAATTAGACGTATTGGATGGCATGGATACGATTCGTATTTGTACCGGTTACAATTATCAAGGTGAAGTGCGTGAAGTGAACCCGATTGGTGCTGAGGCGTTTGAAAAGTGTGAACCAATCTATGAAGAAATGCCGGGTTGGAGTGAATCAACTGTTGGAGTGCAAAGCTTTGATGATTTACCTGAAAATGCGCGTAATTACATTACTCGTGTTGAAGAATTGGTAGGTGCGCCAGCAGATATTATTTCAACAGGCCCAGATCGTGTTGAAACTATTGTTCGCAGACATCCTTTTGCCGAATAAGTAGCATTTCCTTAGATTACTCAAGGATGAGTAACCTTCTCATACATTGGTTAGAAGCACGAAACTGTCTCTTTTAATGTAATTTTTGTAATACCTCCAGAATTCTCAATATTATTGATACTTTCAGATGCTATCTGAATTAACACTTAATATTGCTTGCTTACATTTTGTCACTATACTGATAGTTGAACTCATACTTGAACAGAGTTAAATGTTAACGCGCTAATATGATGAAAAAAGTAAATCAGAGAATATCAAGCTTTTTGATTTTGATACTTCAAGGTATTACTTTTCTTGTTATTGCTGACACATTATTGCTCGATGAGAAAATCCTCAGTTATGTAGAGAAAAAACATGGATTAGTTGCAAGACAACGTCTGGAAACTTGGGATAGTTTGATGCGACTTGATCCCAATACTCCTGAGAAAGAAAAACTACAACGGGTCAATGACTTCTTCAATAAAACCCGATTTATTTCCGATCAAATTCATTGGAAGCAAAAAGACTATTGGGCAACGCCGATAGAATTCTTATCAACCAACGGTGGTGATTGCGAAGATTTTGCATTAGCCAAATACTTTACTCTCCGTGAATTAGGTGTTTCAGATAAGAAACTACGATTAACTTATGTAAAAGCAATTCGCCTAAATCAGGCACACATGGTTTTGAGTTATTTTAAAACACCCGCATCAGAACCATTAGTACTCGATAACCTAGATAAAGAAATACGTCTCGCATCAAAGCGTAGTGATTTGGTGCCCGTGTATAGTTTTAATGGTAATGGTTTGTGGCTTGCAAAAGAACGTGAGCAAGGCCGATTAGTAGGAAAGTCATCAAGAATTAGTCGTTGGACGGATATTATTCAGCGGATGCAACGTAGTAATAAAACTATTAAGTAAACGTGATGTGTTATGAAAATTATGGGAAACTGACATTATGACCCTATATAAACAAATTGAGATAATAGTGGTAGTGCTATGCGTTCTAATGTTTGCGGGCACTGCAGTCATTAATATTCAAGACACGCGAAATTATTTGAGCACACAGCTTGAATCCCATGCTCAAGATACGGCGACTTCGTTGGGTTTATCATTGTCACCACATATGGCTAAGAATGATGATGCATTGATGATTTCAATGGTTGATGCGATTTTCGATCGAGGTTACTACGAAAATATTACTCTACGTAGAATAAACGGTGATGTTATTTGGACAAGGCGTTCAGATAAGAATATTGATGAAGTTCCCGCTTGGCTAATTGATTGGATAAAACTGGAAGCACCGGATGCCCAGTCAACAATCATGTCAGGTTGGCAACAGGCGGGTGAAATATACGTTAAAAGTCACCCTGGATTTGCTTATCGCACTTTGTGGAATACGATTACTAATATGCTTTGGTGGTTCTCAGCGTTAATGGTCGTTTTATTATTCATGGCTAATTTTGCAGTACGCATGTTGTTACGGCCATTGGATCAACTGGAGGCACAAGCGATTTCAGTAAGTGATCGACGTTTTGATGAAATCAAGCAAGTACCTCATACACGTGAATTGCGTAACCTTATTAAAGCCATGAACTATATGACCGGCAAGGTTAAGAAAATGTTTGAGGAACAGTCTGATTCAACAGAGCGACTTCGCAGTCTTTCATTTCAGGACTCATTAACAGGTTTATATAACCGTCGCTATTTTGATGCAGCATTACAGAATAATTTAAATGATACAGAAAAGCATCGTGGTGGGGCATTATTCTTAATTCAAATACTGGATTTGCAGGCACTGAATCAACGCCTTGGTTTTGATGCTGCCGATGCTCTACTTAAAGCTGCTGCAGAAACATTAACCAGTTGCGCTGAGTCAATGGACAACAGTGTTATCTCAAGACTATCAGGTGGCGATTTTTCGATAATTGCTGAGCACATTAATGAAGAGAAGGCAGAACAAATTGGTAATGAGATATGCCGTCGATTAATGGGGCTTTATACAGAAGATATGATTGATACAGAAAATATCTGTCTTGCAGGTGTCGCTATGTATAGTACAGGCATGACATATGGTGAAGTCTTATCACGAGCGGATAATGCATTACAGACAGCACGGGTTCAAGGTGTAAACACTTGTTCTGTATATTCTGCGCCTGAGCAGATGAAGGATGCTATGCCAGGCAGACAAGCATGGCAGGATATTGTGCGTGAAGCAGTTGATTCAGAAACAATAATATTACACGCACAGGCTGTTAAGAGCGCTGAGAATACAGAAAAGCTATTGCATCGTGAAATTTTGTTGCGCTTACCCGGGCCAGATAATGTGCTTTGGACGGCAGGGATGTTTTTGCCTGTTGCCGAACAAATAGGGCTAGCACGAGAACTTGATCAAATAGTGATTCAAAAGGTTCTGAATAGTGCAGCAGAATCGGAAGAGAGTGAGTATTTAGCAATAAATATTTCAGCAGTATCGTTACATCAACCCGATTTCGTAACATGGCTTGGAACGCTACTTAAGCAGACAGGTGGCATGACAAAATCAATTGCATTTGAAGTCTCTGAATCAACCGTTATGAGAGACTTGGAAAGCGTTCATCAACTAGCAGAAATTACTCGACAACATGGTTATGGTTTTGCGGTAGATCATTTTGGACGAGGCATGACAGCATTTGGCTATTTGAAATCATTACGTCCGGATTATGTAAAAATTGATGGCCTGTATATGACAGATCTCGTGAACAGTCAGGATGATCAATTCTTTGTCGGTTCACTATGCAAGGTTGCGCATAGCTTGGATATTACTGTGATTGCTGAGGCAGTTGAAAATAACGAGCAACTAAAAGTATTACAAGACTTGGGTGTGGATGGTGTACAAGGCTTTGGCATTGCTCGCCCAGCTCCGCTTTAGTAAAGGAGATTAGCTAGAGTATGTCATCTTCGCCGACCATCAGCGTATTTTCTTCGCTTAGGTTTTGACGTGCGCGACGGCGTTGTACTAGTTTATGTTGTGCAGCGAAAGGCAGTTCAGTAAACAAGACAACATTTTTTTCTACGAGTAACTCGATTAAATCTTCAAGTACGCGTACTAGCTCATAGTCAGAGCTGTTCAGGAATTCTCGTGACTGCTCTTCTGAAACATTAATTTTAAGAAAATTAATCACATCCGGGTGATTTGCTGCGAGATGTTCGGCATCGTCAGAGGGGGGCTCTGCATAGACTGCAATGACCTGATTATCTTCATCTCGCTTTATATACGGCATAAATACACCTTAACTCACTATTATCATTAATCATTAAAGATTATAGGCAATTTACCGACAACACTAAACACCCAATATTTGCTATAATATACAGTAAGTTTTGGGTGAAAACTCGATAAAAGCTTAACAAGGTGGGGTGATATCACTGTATGAACGGTGCAACGGAAGACTTGGCAAAACCAGTTAATACAAGCGATGATTTACTGGAATGTCTGATTTTATTGACAGAAATGGAGCACAGGCCGTTTTCGGCAGATGCATTATGTGCTGGTATTCCGCTTGTCGAAAACCGTTTTACACCCGAGTTATTTATTCGTGCGGCTAAACGGGCAGAATTAAATTCCCAACTGGTTCAGCGCAGTATCATTGATATTCCCGTACAAGTTTTGCCCAGTGTTTTATTATTAAATGATAACTCCGCCTGCATACTGACTGCCATTGATAAGGCTGAAGCCAGAGCTGAAGTTCATATGCACGGTGACAAAGCGAAAACAACAATCGCTTTATCTGAATTAGAATCGCTTTACACCGGTTATACGATTTTTGTTCAGCGCGAGCATACGTTCGATGAGCGCACACCCGAAGTTATCAACGTGAAATCAAGACATTGGTTTTGGGGCGCAATGACCGATGCATGGCCTATTTATCGTGATGTGTTGTTGGGCTCGTTCCTTATTAATTTATTCGCACTTGTTTCGCCATTATTCATTATGAATGTTTATGATCGTGTCGTGCCTAATAATGCAACCGAAACACTATGGGTGCTAGCGATAGGCGTGACCATTGCCATGGTATTTGATTTTATTATTAAGTCATTACGTGGTTATTTTATTGATTTAGCCGGTAAAAAAGTCGATGTGACGTTATCAGCCCTGATCTTTGAAAAGGTGATGGGACTTAAAATGCAGGTCCGTCCTGCTTCAGTGGGTGCATTTGCTAATAATCTGAGGGCATTTGAGGGAATACGCGATTTTATTACCTCAGCTACTGTCTCGACACTCGTGGATTTACCCTTTGTTATTTTATTCTTAATTGTTATTGCTTGGGTGGGTGGGCCACTGGTCTTTGTCCCGATTGCTGGTATACCGATCGTCGTTTTTTATTCAATATTTATACAGAACTCATTACAAGAAGCGGTTGATCATACTTTCCGTGGTGCATCACAAAAGAATGCGATGTTGATAGAAAGTTTAACCGCAATGGAAACGGTTAAGTCGCTTGGTGCTGAAGGATTGATGCAACGCAAATGGGAAAGTGCTGTTGGCTACATTTCAACATGGAGTTTGCGATCGCGTTTATTGTCGTCGTCGTCAGTGAATGTTGCAACATTAGTACAGCAAATGGCCATGGTGGCTATTGTTGTATATGGGGTTTATTTAATCGGTGATGGTGAGTTAACGACGGGTGGTTTAATTGCCAGTGTCATGTTAACCGGGCGGGCACTGGCGCCAACAGGGCAGTTAGCTAATCTTGCAACGCAGTATCATCAATCCAAAGCTGGTTTGCATTCTCTTAATGATGTAATGGACTTGCCGGTTGAGAGGCCATTAGGCAAAGGCTTTATACATCGTCCTCATTTTGAAGGGGCTGTGACATTACATAATGTTAATTTCGCCTACCCAAACTGTGAAGAGAAATCGTTGGCAGATGTTTCGTTTAGCATTAAAAAAGGTGAGCATGTTGCCTTAATTGGCCGAATTGGTTCGGGTAAAACCACGGTCGAGAAATTACTCATGGGTTTATACGAACCTCAAGAAGGCGCAATACGCATTGATGGTATTGATACGCGACAAATCGATCCGGTCGATCTGCGCCGTAATATAGGTTACGTACCGCAAGATATAACGCTGTTCTATGGTAGTGTGCGTGACAATATTGTTTATGCAATGCCTAACGCAGATGATGAATCCGTATTGCGTGCAGCACGTATTGCCGGTGTAACAGAGTTTGTTGATCGTCATCCGATGGGGTTTGATATGCCGGTTGGCGAACGTGGTGAAGGTCTGTCTGGTGGTCAACGTCAAGCAATTGCAATCGCCAGAGCGTTACTCATGGATCCTGCCATCTTGTTAATGGATGAGCCTAGTAATTCAATGGATAACTCAACAGAAGAACAATTAAAACAAAGGCTCACTGAGGTTGTTAAAGATAAAACACTCATACTTGTGACGCATCGTGCCTCTTTGTTGAGTTTCGTTAATCGTTTAATCGTACTGGATAACGGAAAAATAATCGCAGATGGGCCAAAAGACGATGTATTGGCTGCATTAAAACAAGGACGATTACGTCCGGTGCGGACTTAAAGGTTCAACGATGATAAAGGCTTTTACAAATATTTGGAAAAAATTCAGACGCAGTGATGACGATACTGTTTTTGATGCCGATGACGTTAATTACATGTCACATACTCATGCTGTGCTCGTCCAAACAACCCCCTCTGGTGCACGCGTTATTATTTGGGCGATTCTAGCCTTTATTGTTATTGCTATTATTTGGGCGAGTTTTGCAACGCTTGATGAAGTTACTCGTGGTTCAGGTAAAGTGATTCCATCTGGGCAAGTGCAAGTTATACAAAATCTTGAAGGCGGAATAGTTTCTGACCTTGGAATAAAAGAAGGACAAATTGTAAACAAAGGTGATGTGTTATTGCGGATTGATAATACGCGTTTTATGTCATCATTACGTGAAAACACCCAGAGTTACCTTTCTATCAAAGCAAAGAATGCGCGACTTAAGGCAGAAGCAGAAGGAAAACCATTTGAGGTTCCTGCAGAAGTGCTTGCAGAGCAACCTGCATTAGTTGAACAGGAACGAATGTTATATGAATCTCGTCAGGAAGAACTTAAAACTAGCCGAGAAATTTTAAAACAACAAATCGCACAACGCCGTCAGGATATTGCCGGGTTTAATTCAAAGCTTCAACAAACTAAACGCAGTTATGCTTTGCTAGATAAAGAACTTGTGATGACGCGCCCGCTTGTTAAACAAGGTGTTATGTCAGAAGTTGAGTTATTACGTCTTGAAAGACAAGCGAATGATATTAAGGGTGATATTTCTAGCACTGAAATTTCAGTCCTGCGTGAAAAAGCTAAACTTGAAGAAGCTTTACAAAAACTTGAAGAAGCCGAAATTAATTTTAGAAATCTTGCTCGTATTGAATTAAATGAAACCGATGCTGAACTGCGTCGTCTTGCTGAAACAAGCCTGGCGCTCGAAGATAGGGTTAAACGTACTGAAGTTACCTCACCTGTACGAGGTACAGTCAAACAGCTACTTGTTAATACCATTGGTGGGGTAGTGCAGCCAGGTATGGATTTAGTGGAAATCGTTCCTTTGGAAGATAACCTGTTAATTGAGGCTAAGATAAGACCTGCGGATATTGCTTTTTTACGACCAGGACTTAAGACGATTGTGAAGGTAACCGCTTATGATTTCTCAATATATGGCGGTTTGAAGGCTAAGGTTGAGCAAATAAGTGCCGATACAATCACAGATGAGGAAGGTGATAGCTATTATATGGTGCGTGTGCGTACTGATGAGAGTGCTTTAGTGACACCTAGGGGGCAATTACCTATTATTCCCGGAATGCTAACTGAAGTAGACATTCTGACGGGCAAGAAGACGGTACTGGAATATTTGCTAAAACCAATACTCCGGGCGCATGAACGTGCGATGCGAGAGCGTTAGAGGTTGATTTAATTGATTATTTTATGCAGCACAAACGACAAAGCGATTGAACGCTGGTCAGATTGTCTTAATAATACAGATGATCTTTCTGTTTGTTCTGATGCTCGTCAATTTCTTGAAATAACGTCGAAATATCGTGATGCCGTGGTTTTATTACATCTAGGTTTTCCGCAAATGAGCGATACGGCTGTTATCGGAGAATTTATTCAGAATAATCCTGATATGAAAGTGATAGCGTGTGCCGATGTACCAAATGATCAGCAGGGCCTAGCGCTACTTAAAATAGGTATTTATGGTTATTGTAATACCTGGATTGCAGCGCCTCAGCTTGAACGCGTTATCGAACAAGTTAAAGCCGGTGAAGTGTGGGTAGGTCGTACTCTCATACTTAAATTAATCAATGACTTATCGACTGCTAGCCAAGTTAAAGAAGACTCGATGACAAGTGATTGGTTACAAGGTCTGACGCAACGAGAGCATGAAGTGTCGCAAATGATAGGTCAGGGTTCTAGCAATAAAGCGATCGCTAATGAGTTAGATATAACAGAAAGAACCGTAAAAGCGCATTTAAGTGCCATTTTTCGTAAAACTGGCTGTAAAGATAGAATTCAGCTGGCTCTTCAAATTAATCAAACCAAGCCGGCTTTTTATTCAAAATTAGGTTCCTAGCCTACGAAAACAGCTTTACTGTACCAAGGTACAATAGTTTGCTCCCCCCAATTCATCTATAAATAAGGCATGCTGAGGCATCAGAATGCCTCTTTTTCAACAAATGTAGTAAAAACAGTTAGTTGTAAATATGCCGACACTCAAAGCATTGATTATTGATGATGATGACCAATTTAGGGCTGCTTGCGCTCAATTATTGGCATCTGATTTAGAAATTAGTGTTTCTGATTGTGATGGCAACATGGCGATGGAGTTTCTGGAATCATTTTTACCGGATGTCGTTGTCATGGGGATGAATATCGATGACGAACAACGTTTGCAACTACTTAAATTAATTCAATTACGTTGGAAAAAATGTCAAGTGTTAGCACTTGCTGATAATCAGTCTGACGCAGATGCAGTGAAACAGATCGAAGCCAGTGCGGTGGGGTTTATGAATAGCGAAGATCTTGAGCGATTACTTGCTAAAGCAGTTAAAAAGATTAATCAGGGTGAGGCTTGGGTTCCTAGAAAGATGGTTCCCAGTTTAGTTGAACGGTTGAAATTACTCGCGTAAGGGGTTTTGTTTGCACAACATTGCAAACAAATTTAAATAAAAAATTTAGTTTTTTAAACGATCAGTGATGGTCGTACAAGTATTATTTGGAGTTTAAAAATGGCGACAATTGAAGGTAAATTAGTTATTGGTTACGTCCTGATGGTGAAGGGCAACGCAGAAGCGAAAGATGTTCTGGGTAGTTCAAGACCATTGCAGGTAGGTGACCCGATTTATGCAAATGACGTTGTTGCAACGGCTGATGCGAGCGCCATTCTCATTGAGTTTACCGACGGTAGCCGTCTTGATTTAGGTCGTAGTTCAACAGCGTTGTTGAATGATGATGTCTTTAACCCCAACCTGGACATTGATCCAAGTGAAACAGCCGCCTCTATTGATGCCATTCAACAAGCTATTCTTGCTGGTGCGGATCCTACCGAAGTTGGTGAAGCAACTGCTGCAGGTAATCCAGCTGCAGGTGGGCAAGGTCCTTCAGACTCACTAGCATCAGCACCGATCATTGAATTGTCTGGTATGCAATCAACACCAGAAAGTGGTTTTGAAACGCAAGGTCTTGAATTTAGTTTTCCAGAAGGAAATGAAGAGCTTTTGTTTGATGAAAATGCACCTGATGATTTAGATTCAACTCCAACTCCAACTCCAACTCCGCTACCAGCGGACACTGTTTTAGTTAGTCTTTCTGGTCCTACAAGCGTGATTGAAGGTGAAACGACGACTAATTATTCGGTTACATTAGACACAGCTGTTCCTGCTGGAAATAGTGTGACGGTTAATTTGGTCTACAGTGGCACAGCAACTAATGGCGCTGATTACAACGGTGTCGCAAGTGTTGTAATAGCAGGTGGAACAAATAGCACGAGCTTTAATATCGCCACTATCGATGATGCCTTAGCTGATAATGGTGAAAGTATTGTTATTACAATCGGCAGTATTGAAGATACAGATAGTTCGTTCAGCAGTATTGCAGCAGATTCTACTGCGAATCAGGTAAGCACAATAATTTCGGATCAAATTGGTAGCGATACTCCTCCGGGTGCTGAAGATACAACGTTAGTCAGTATTGCTGGTCCTGCTACAGTTGTTGAAGGAGAGACAACGACTAATTACACCGTTAGTTTAACGAACGGTGTTCCTGCTGGTAACAGTATCACTGTAAACCTTACATATACGGGTACTGCAATAGATGGTACTGACTACACAGGTGTTGCCAGTGTTGTGGTCGCAGGTGGTACAAGTAGTACAACATTCAATTTAGCCACGATAGATGATGCGATAGCCGATAATGGTGAAACCATTATTGTTAGTATTGACTCAATTGTTGATACCAATACTTCATTTGAAAACATCATTGTAGATACTGCAGCGAACCAGGTGACGACAACGATCACGGATCAAACTGGTAGCGATACACCACCGGGTCCTGAAGATACCGCATTGGTAAGTTTAATTGGTCCAGCCAATGTCGATGAAGGTGAGACCACCACGAATTACACGGTCAGTGTTAACCAACTGGCTACTGACGTGAATACACCGATCACGGTGAACTTCACCTACAGCGGTGTGGCGATTGATGGCACTGACTTTACTGGCGTAAGCAGTGTACAAATTGCCGCCGGTACCAACAGCAGCACGTTTACGATTGATAGTATTGATGATGCCTTAGCAGAAGGCGCTGAAAGTTTCACCGTCACGATTGGTGCCATTACGGATACGAACTTTGAAGCGATTGCCGCGGGTACCAACAATGCGGTAACGACGACTATTACGGATCAAACCGGTAGCGATACACCACCGGGACCAGAAGATACAGCGCTTGTTAGCCTTATCGGTCCAGCCAACGTGGTTGAAGGTGAAACCACCACTAACTACACAGTGAGTGTTAACCAACTGGCTACTGACGTGAACACACCTATTACGGTGAACTTCACCTACTCTGGTGTTGCCGTTGACGGCACTGATTTCA
>Ga0316207_10005257_pt1 | contig 10833 bp, 11 predicted proteins | sample 6weekpyrite_MG_FD_204943 | JGI IMG/M metagenome (GOLD analysis project Ga0316207, IMG submission 204943) | Microbial mat bacterial communities from mineral coupon in-situ incubated in ocean water Damariscotta River, Maine, United States -... | ecosystem: Environmental > Aquatic > Marine >...
GCTTTGTTCAAGTAAACAACGATGTAAGGTACACCTACTTGACGTGACAACAAGATGTGCTCACGTGTTTGAGGCATTGGGCCGTCAGCCGCTGAACAGACGAGTATCGCGCCGTCCATTTGTGCCGCACCGGTTATCATGTTCTTAACGTAATCCGCATGTCCTGGGCAGTCTACGTGTGCATAGTGACGAATGTCTGATTCGTATTCTACGTGCGCTGTCGCGATCGTGATACCACGCGCTCTTTCTTCGGGTGCGCTATCGATATTTGCGTAGTCTTTAAATTCACCACCATGCTTCTCAGCCATACATTTTGTCAATGCCGCTGTCAAAGTCGTTTTACCATGGTCAACGTGACCAATTGTTCCCACATTCACATGCGGTTTCGAACGTTCAAATTTTTCCTTGGACATTAGGAATCCCCTTCATCAAGTTCAAATATATAAATAGTATAAAACCAAACAAATACTGGAGCCCATACCCGGATTTGAACCGGGGACCTCTTCCTTACCAAGGAAGTGCTCTACCCCTGAGCTATATGGGCGACTTATAACTCTTACACCTGAGATCGCTCATCCCGAGGTAGATACGACTCTCAATTACATCTCGCAGTTGGAGCGGGTGATGGGAATCGAACCCACGTATTCAGCTTGGAAGGCTGAAGTTCTACCATTGAACTACACCCGCTTTTTCGCCCTGCAAACTCTCGAGGCCCATTAGCATTCATAGACGCCGATAAATCTGGTGGAGGGGGAAGGATTCGAACCTTCGAAGGCGGAGCCGACAGATTTACAGTCTGTTCCCTTTGGCCACTCGGGAACCCCTCCAAAAATAGCCGTGTATTCTCTACAAACCAATACCCCATGTCAATAAAAAGCATAATAAATCAGTAAAAAACTCTGATTTAATTCAACTTTTGCATGAAGGACCTGCAAGGTCGCGGATTCAATACACAATTCTTTTTGTATTTAGCGATTAAGGTTACACCAGCAACCACAAAACAACCGCTTGGCTACAATATTTTTTCAAACATTAAAAAGCCCCGCCAATGGCAGGGCTTAAAAATATGGTGGGCCGTCCGCGACTCGAACGCGGGACCAATGGATTAAAAGTCCACTGCTCTACCAACTGAGCTAACGGCCCTAAAATTACTAAATTTCAAGCGCTTATTAATTATTTTAAAAGCAGCCCGAAATCGAAGCCGGTATCATACAGATAAATTCCAAAATAACAAGCCTAATTCCATTAGCATGCGATTAAACGATTAAAATATTAGCAAATATAAAAAAAGCGCCTTAAAGCCTAAAGACGCTTTTTTTTAAAAACTGTCCCGTCCTGAAATAAGTTTACACAAAGAGGACTTATTTAATGGACAAACCTACCCTTAAACGGCAAAAGCGCACCCAGCGCGATTATACATTGGGCTTTAAATTATCGGTTGTTGAACAGGTCGAAAAAGGCGAAATGACCTACAAGCAAGCACAAAAAGCCTACGGTATACAAGGTAGAAGTACCGTGTTAGTCTGGCTGAGAAAACACGGAAAACTTGATTGGACAACCCCATATTATCAGCCTATGCCTAAACAGAAAGAAACCCCTGCTCAAAAAATAAAACGTCTTGAAACCGAACTTGAAAATGAACGAACACGAAACCTCGTTTACGACAAGATGATCGATATAATGGATAAGCAGCATGGAAGCTCCTTGCGAAAAAAGTTCAATGCCAGGCTGCGCGAAGTCTCCAAACCCAAGGCAAAGTGAGTCTGGCAAAAGCCTGTTATTTGTTTGGGTTTACTCGACAGGCACTCTATCAATATGAGAAACGTCAAGCGAAACGTTATGCGACATTAGCGTCTGTAAAAGTAATGGTGTTTGATATTAGAAAAGAATTACCAAAGCTTGGTGGAAAAAAACTCTATTCCTTATTGAAACCAAGGTTGCAAAAGGCGGGTATCAAACTAGGACGTGATGGACTATTTTCGTATTTAAGGCAACATAATTTGCTTATAAAACCTCGAAAGCGCTATACCAAAACGACGAACAGTAAACATTGGCTAAAGAAGTATCCCAATTTACTGAAAGAGAAAGAAATTAAGCAAGCAGAGGAAGTTTTTGTTAGTGATATTACCTATGTTGAAAGTGATGAAGGGGTACATTACTTATCACTCGTTACTGATGCTGGCTCTCGAAAGATTATGGGGCACAAACTAAGTCATGATATGAAAGCGGAGAATGTAGTGAAGGCGTTGGAGCTCGCGATAAAAAACAGGGTAACGAAAAAGCCATTGATTCACCATTCAGATCGAGGATTACAGTACTGTTCTGCAGTCTATCAAACAGTACTGAAAAACAATCAAATTACCGCTTCGATGACAGATGGTTATGACTGTTACCAAAATGCTTTAGCGGAAAGAATCAATGGCATATTAAAGCAGGAGTTTTTGATTTACCGATGTAAAACATTTGAAGAATTAGAGCAATTGATCGATGAATCAATTGATGCCTATAATCGACTTAGGCCACACCTGAGCCTTGGTATGAAAACACCAGAAGCAGTGCATAAGAAAGCCGATTGCTTGGGGCAACCGGCTTAATAATTAACCGTCAACGTATTTTAGGACGAGACAAACAATAAAATCTAGCTAGACTTGATCAAGCTTGCGCATCGATTTCGGTAAAAGCTTCAAGTCCACCAAACCTGTAATGAAAGCCTTACCAAAAGTCGCATCTTCTTCATAAATCATTTTATAAAATTGAATTTTCATGGTCATAGCACAACCAAGGAATATCCCAGCAAAGGCGATAAAAGAGCCTAGCGCTAGCGTAGATACACCAGTAATCGCCTGACCAATAGTGCAGCCCAATGCTAATACACCGCCAAAACCCATTAAAACAGCGCCAATGAAGTGATTAGCAAAATCTTTAAAGTTGGCAAACCACTCTATACGAAATCCCTTGCTAATTAACGCCCAGACAAAAGATCCTAAAATAATACCAAAAACAGCCATTATTCCAAAAGTTAAGAAGGTTGAATCAAATCCAGCTTTAATCCAGCCAAATGTTTGGCCTATTGGATTAATAAAGGTATATGATTGAGAACTTAAAGGCGCAAAAGCTGCTGGCTTCCCTTCCTCAGAGTCCGCAACAAAATCCCAATTTTCCACAAAACTTCGCAAAGTGTGCATTTCATCATCAATATTTAATTGAATAGTACTACTTACATACCAAGCACCTAGCACAGCCAGACCAACCACTAAACCGCCAAGAATATTGTCAAAACTTTTGCGAAAATCTTCTGACTTAAATATGTACACTAATAAAGCAATTGCGATAACCACACCTAAAACAGTGCGCGTGATGGCGCCAGAATCTTTACCGGCGACGATAGTACCCAAGTCCTGACTTCGGCCTAAATCTACAGCCATTGGGCGAATCCAATCAAAAAATAAAACTGAAAATAATGTTTTATCAGAACCTGGAAAAGGATTGGTCATGAAATACGCAATTACACCAATAATTCCAAACACCACAATAGATTTGATATTCCCGCCACCAATGCGAACAAGAGTTTTGTTACCGCAACCACTTGCGAGGGTCATACCTATACCAAACAAGATACCACCCAATAAATTCTCAGCCCAGATTAGCTGACTACCTCGATAGGGCGGAAAAGCTGTATCAGCGATAGAAATCCCCATGGCCTCCATCGCCGTCACACCCAACATTGCAATCGCCATCGCAAAGAACCATGCGCGCATACGACCCGTATCGCCAATGTTTACTACATCTGAAATCGCACCCATAGTGCAGAAATTTGTCTTGTTAACTACCGCCCCCATAACAAAAGCAATAGCGAATGCAGACCAAATTAATACTGCCTGTCCTTCAAAAAAGTTCTCAAAAACCATTACCCACTCACCTCCACCAAATTAGCTGCCGGGTATGCAATAAACAAAAGTGTAGCCCCTATTCCGGTATATGACACATAAAGGCAACAAATAACTCATTGTTGCACCACGGATTAGCAAAGCATTTTACAGTAGTTAGCTTTTTGAATTTAATTAAAAAAACTTAATGACCCATAGAATTGACCGCAACATCCCTTTAATCCCTATTTATAATGAGTCATGTCTTCTATTCCAGCTTCAACAAATCCTTGCTTTCGCAGTCTGCAGGAATCACAGACCCCACAGGCTCGCCCCTCATTATCGGCCTGATAACAGGATACCGTAGTAAAATAATCTACTCCTAAAGCCCTGCCACGCTGAATAATCTCCGCTTTTGATAAGTCAATCAAAGGCGTATGCACTTTCAAATACTGACCTTCCACCTGCGCTTTTGTCGCTAAATTAGCCATGGATTCAAATGCTGAAATATATTCAGAACGACAATCTGGATAACCAGAATAATCCACGGCATTTACTCCAATGAATATGTCCGAAGCCTTTAATACTTCCGCCCAGGCCAAGGCGTACGATAAAAATATAGTATTTCTTGCCGGCACATAGGTAATAGGTATTCCTTCACTGGGAACATCAGGTACAGCGATAGATTTATCCGTTAGCGCTGAACCACCAATACCTGCAAGATCTATATTAATAATCCTATGCTCTTTAGCGCCTAGCGTTTGAGCAATATTACTGGCTGCATTTAACTCCGCCACATGGCGCTGACCATATTCAAAACTGAGCGCGAAGCAATCGAATCCCTGCTCTATAGCCATTGCCAAACTTGTTGCAGAATCCAGACCGCCAGATAAAAGCACAACAGCTTTTTTAGAGCATTCACTCATCGCCCCTGCTCCTCACCCCACAAAATCTTATGCATTTGCACTTGAACTCGGACATTCAATCTATCCGCCAAAACCCATTCAGCTAAGTCACGCGGCGCCACCTGTGCAAAACTTGGTGAAAAAATCACGCTACACTTTTCGATTAAGCTATATTCCATAACCATATTTTTCGACCACTCATAATCATCTCTACTACAGATTACAAATTTAAGCTGATCATTCGAATCCAAGACATCAAGGTTTTCTAGTTTATTTTTTTCAACTTCTTCAGATCCCGGAGTCTTTACATCCATTACCACCGATACACGTGAATCCACTGGACTGATATCTATTGCACCACTAGTTTCCAGCGAAACGTTGTAATTTGCATCACACAGTTGCTCCAACAACAGGACGCAAGACTTTTGCGCCAGGGGCTCTCCACCTGTTACGCACACGTAAGGCGTTTTATATTTTGAAATTTCTTCGATAATATCTTCGAAGCTCTTCCACTCACCACCCTGAAAAGCGTAAGCCGTATCACAATAAACACAACGCAATGGGCATCCCGTTAAACGAACAAACACCGTAGGTAAACCTGCCGTATTGGCCTCACCTTGTAACGAATAGAAAATTTCGGTAATCCGCAAACGATTTGATTGCGACATCTTAAGAACCTTGAAAATAAAGAATTAAAAAAGAAAGAGAAACTTAAATATGACCTTCAAGCTTCATTTTTTCCAGTCGACGCTGAGCTAACCGGGCCGCAGTAGATGATGGATAGTCAGTTAAAACCTTCTCCATTGCCTGCTTGGCGCTACCCCAATCTTTTAACTCGTAAAAACTAAACCCTGTTTTCAAATGGGCATCAGCCACTTTACGGCTATCAGGATAAGCCGAAATAACTTTTCCAAAGTGAGATATTGCAGACTGGAAATCTTTCAACACATAATATGCTTCCGCCATCCAATATTGAGCATTTGCCGCGTAGGCACTCTCCGGATAACTGATTAAAAAGACTTGGAAAGCCTGTATTGCATCGTTGTACGCGCCATTTTTTAATGCCGCCAAAGCACCTTGATAAGACTCCTGTTCACTAAGGCTATTTTGCATAATCTCAGTTTCTGCATTTGTCGCACCGATATTTGCTGGCTCCGCAGATACTGAAGCTTCCGGTCCAGGAGCTATCGAGGATGTAAAACCAGTTGCGGGAGGAATAGACTTTAAGCTGGAAACACTATTCTCAATTTCGAGAATTCGCTGATCAAGATCAAGATAAATATCTTTTTGCTGCTTCTTGATTTGCTCCATCTCATGATTTAACAAGTCGATATCACCACGCAACCCGCTTAACTCCTTTTTGAGCGCCTGCTGCGTTGTATACATCTGAATCAAGTTTTGATTATTCAAGAGACGCTCCATGCGCCCCAAGCGTTTTTCAATGCTTGCCTGTGTATTTGCAGGTGCCGCAAAAACTTGAGCTACAGACAAGCATAAGATAGGTGCAATAAAAAAGCGGCCGATTAGAGTTTTCATCTAATACAAGACCGCTTCTTTCAAAATATAAATCACTAACAATTATTCAGCGTATACAAATACAGCTCGACGATTCCACTTCCAAGCAGATTCATCATGACCTTCAACGTCAGGACGCTCCTCTCCGAAACTTACCGTACGTACTTGATTTTTACCGACACCCTGTAGAGTCAAAAATTGAAAAACAGAATGCGCGCGTCGCTCGCCTAGAGCCATATTGTACTCACGTGTACCACGCTCATCACAATGCCCCTCAATAACCAAAGACGCTGATGGATTAGAGACTAAAAATTCAGCATGTGCTTGCAACACTTCTCTAAACTCATCCTTAATGTCACTTTCGTCAAAATCAAAGTAAATTTTTCTTTCAGAAAGTAAATCTCTTGCAGGCTCTACAGGCTCCTCAGCGACTTGATCGCCAGCTCCTGCTTGACCTTGTCCACCAAGCTCATCGCCTAAACGCTCACCCTCGGAGGCTCCGGCTGTAGAGGCGCCGCCATCTACAACAACTCTGGCATCTTCAGTGGCCGAAGTATCGTCTTCTTTTACTTCTTTACTGCCACAACCAATTAAAAGTAGCACAGGCAAAATTGCAATGACCAGCTTTATAACCGGTTTCATAAACGACTCCTTATAATATATACCGTCAAATGTTTAGTTCAGATATGATGACCAAGCGGGCTCACGCACTTCCCCGACGCCTTTATCGATGAAATGTTGACGCATATTTCCATCTACAGAAACTGCTACAAGCCCAGTTTTTCTTCCGCGCTTACCTTTTTGCGAATAATTCGCTGCGTAAATTATCATACTTCCGTTTGGCGCGAAACTAGGTGATTCATGCTCGGACTCTCCTTTACCAGAGTCAGCAGCGATGCTCATCTCCTTAGTATCCAAATTCATGACCGCGATATTATAGCCATTATTTGGGGATAAATGCACGAAAGTTATTGATTTACTGTCTGGAGAAAAAGATGGTCGAGTATTATATCTACCCTTAAATGTTAAACGGCTGATTTTTTTCGTATCAAAAGAGTACTGATAAATTTGGGGTGACCCACCACGCTCTGACATAAACACGAGCGATTTTCCATCAGGCGCCCAACTTGGCTCTGCATCAATGGACCAGTGACGGGTAATACGTTGCATTTTCTTTGTTTGCAAATCCATCGTATAAATATCTGTACTTCCATTTTCATAAACTTGCATGGCCATCTTCTTGCCATCAGGAGACCAGGCAGGTGCGCTCGCCTTCATTGATCGTTTAGTAACCCGTTTTGGTGCTTTGCCAGTTGTTACATCAAACACAAATATTCCCTGACCACGACTGCCCGCCATAGCAAAAGCAAGATTTTTATTATCTGGCGACCAGGTTGGAGAAAATAGCGGCATATGATGACGCATTATTTCTTGCTCATTAAATGTATCAGCATCCGATAAATACAATCGATAAGGCTTGGGGTCTTTGTTAGAGAATTTTTTGATATATACGATTTTCGTATCAAACGCACCCTTAATACCGGTGAGCTCTTCAAAAACCAAATCGCTTATTTTATGCGCTATCTTGCGTAATTGACCTGGCTGAGCCTTGTATTTAAATCCTGTGATTTGCTTTTGACGATACACATCAAACAAACGAAATTCTACGGTATAAGCCTTATCCACTGTCGGTCTTAGCTGACCAATAACGAGATTAGGCATATCCATCATGCGCCAATTTTTAAAGCGAATTTGTTTTGGTGATGTTGGTTTAGCCAACATGTCTTTTTCACCCATTGGTGCAAATTGCCCGCTTCTTGATAGATCTGCATTTACAATAGCTGCGATATCTTCTGGTGGAGCCCCCTCGCCTGCCCATTTAAACGGCACAATAGCAATAGGCAAGGCATCTTCAACACCTTCGGTGATTTCTATGGTTAATCCAGCTGTCGCCAGGTTGATCATAAAAACATTAACAAACAAAAATAAGTAGACCCGCTTTATCAATGGATTTCCCTTACATAAATCTACGGATTAAAATTAAATGTAATCTCTCTAAACTGTGAAAAAAGTGACTTATCGGGTGGCAGTGGCAAAGGTGCTGCAGCCCTCACCGCATCCTCTACACTTCGATTAAAAACCTTATCGCCCGTACTATTTAAAATTTTCACATTAAGAACATCACCCGTTGGCATCATTCTAACAAATACCTGGCACTTCATCCCTGGTTTTAACGTCGAAGGCTTGCGCCAGTTATTTTCAACCTGTTTTCGAATTAACCCAACATAACGATTTACAATTTTTTGAGCTTTCTTACTTCTCTCAGCATCCAAACTTTTCTGTTCTGCTGCCATTTCTTGTTGACGTCGAGCTTCAGCCTCGCGACGTTCTTCTTCTTCCATCGCTTTCAATTTGGCTTCTTTAGCTTTTCGTTCGGCTTCTGCCTTTTTACGAGCCGCCTCTTCTTTTTTGCGCTTTTCTTCAGCTAAGCGACGCTTTTCAGCCTCTTTTTTACGCTTGGCCTCTGCGGCTTTAGCTTCTTTCTCTGCTTTTACCCGCTTAGCTTCAGCTTCTTTTTTCTTTTTCTCTGCTACTTTACGCTGTTTCTCTGCCTCAATTCGTTTCTTCTCGGCAATTTTCCGCTGCTTATCCGCTTCTTTGCGCTTTCTATCGGCTTCTTTACGTTTTTGATCCGCTTCTTTCTTTTTCTTTTCTGCCGCCTTACGCTCTTTTTCTAATTGCTGTTTTTTCTTTTGTTCTTGCTTGCGCTTCTTCTCAAGCTCTTTTAAACGTTTTTGTTCTTTTTCACGCTGTTTCCGCGCTTTATCTGCTTCACGCTCTAATTTTTTTAAACGATCCGCTTCTGATTGGCGTTTTTTATCTTCCAAGGCCTGTAATTTACTGAGCTCCTCTAATACTTGTTTTTCATTAACGGCAACTGCCTGAACAACATCAACAGGCTTTTCCACTTTAGGCTTATGGTCAAATTGAAAATTTGCAACAAAAATAAATCCAACTAAAACATGAACAACAACAGCTAAAGCAAACGCTCCGGGATATTTCGTTATTAAATTAGTCATAATCCCGTATTAATTCTCTTCTGGCGCTTCTGTTATCAAGCCCACACTGGGGGCGCCAGCTTTCTGTAACAATGCCATTGCCGTGACGACTTTGCCATAACTCACTTCTTTATCGCCTCGCACCATAACAGGTGTCTCCGGTTTTAAGCGCAAGACCGCCGCCACTCGGTTAACCATTGCTTGATGATCAATGGCAATTTTTTCATCTTCACCCACGTTTAAAAAATAATTCCCATTTACGTCGACGGTAACCACCAATGGCTCTTGAACTTCGCTTTCAATTGGTTCAGAGGCAGCCTGAGGTAAATCAACTTTTACCCCCTGCGTTAACAACGGGGCGGTAATTACAAAAATCACCAGCAGAACCAGCATTACATCAATGTACGGAACCACATTGATTTCCGCCATCATTCGCCGCTTTGTCTTGCTGCGATTACTTGCCACTATTTATGCGCCTGTCTTTGCAAGATATTTGAGAACTCTTCATAAAATGATTCATATCTCACAGTTAGACGTTCAACCTGATTAACATATTTGTTATAAGTTACGACAGCTGGTATTGCTGCAAATAATCCCATGGCGGTAGCAATAAGGGCTTCAGCAATTCCCGGTGCAACCATACCTAATGTGGCTTGCTTGGCATTTCCTAATGCTCGAAACGAGTTCATTATTCCCCATACCGTACCAAACAATCCAATGTAAGGACTGGTTGAGCCTACCGTTGCTAGAAAAGGCAGATGATTTTCAACAGCATCTAGCTCTCTGCTCATTGCAACGCGCATACTACGTTGCACACCATCCATAATTACCTTAGGGGTCATATCTGCATCTTTTCTTAAGCGTGCAAATTCTTTAAATCCCGCTTCAAAAATCAGCTCAAGGCCATTACCACCAGGCGTCTTAACCTCTTTATTGACTTGTGAATATAAATTGCTCAAGTCATTAGCGCCCCAAAACTTGTCTTCAAAATTCTTGGCGTTTTCTTCTGCCTTTTTCAATAAACGAAATTTGCTAAAAATTACTGTCCAAGATAAAACAGACAGCACAACGAGTAATAACATTACCAATTGCACCAACAATGAAGCGCCGGCAATCAGGTTAATAATAGATAAATCAGTGCTCACGCATAAGCTCCTTAAAAACTTTCTCTGGCATTCGTCTTGGCTTCAAAACTTTTGCTCCTAGTGCCACAACAGACACATTTGCCTCGCTCAATTTTTCGCATTGATGGAAAATGGCATCTTTGTCGATAAAACCTTGAGGTATTATTTGATTATTTTGTTTGCATCGATAAATTGCTTGTAAGAAATCAACCCGTGCTTTATTTGCCGATGAAATTCCGGCAGTGATAAAAAGTTGATCATTAAATTTTGCGGGGGAAAGAAAATCTATCTGTGTGCTTCGCACAGCGAATATTAGATCCTGCTCGTTAATTAAACTATCTTGTTCCAAGCCTTGTGCTCTCAA
>Ga0316207_10005258_pt1 | contig 10832 bp, 6 predicted proteins | sample 6weekpyrite_MG_FD_204943 | JGI IMG/M metagenome (GOLD analysis project Ga0316207, IMG submission 204943) | Microbial mat bacterial communities from mineral coupon in-situ incubated in ocean water Damariscotta River, Maine, United States -... | ecosystem: Environmental > Aquatic > Marine >...
GCCAACAGAAGGAATAGTGGTGGCTGGAAGAGCAAATGCAATTAACATGCAGCGTCGGGCAGGCGTGTTATTGCATCCTACTTCTTTACCGGGAGCATTGCATGGTGGTGATATTGGTCATCAGGCATATCGATTTATTGAGTTTCTAAATGCACATGGTTTTAAAGTATGGCAAATGTTGCCGATGGGCCCAACACATAATGATAAGTCACCTTATCAATGTTTATCTGCACATGCAGGTAACTCATTACTGATAAGTCTCGACTGGCTGGAGGACAAAGGCTGGTTAGACAGAAGTAAAATTGATGAACCAGAAGAAGACCAATTGTATCGTATACGCTGTTTACAGTTTGCGGCAGAGTTTTTTTACCAGATGGAAGATGAGTATTGGGACAATGCATTAGCTACATTTAAAAGAGATAACATAGTCTGGTTAGATGATTATGTTTTATTTACAGCGCTTAAGGAAAAATTTAACAATTTACCCTGGTATGAATGGCCAGATGATGTCAGGCATCGTGAAAAAGGAGTTTTAGAAAAAGAAGAAAAATTATTAAAACAGCCGATTAAGCAAGCCATATTTGAACAATTTATTTTTTTCACACAATGGCAGGAAGTTCGGGACTATGCAAAAAAATATGACGTTGAACTTTTTGGAGATATGCCAATTTTTGTCGCTAAAGACAGTGCAGATGTGTGGGCAATGCGAAAAAATTTTTTAATGAATGCCGATGGTGATATGGATTTTGTGGCTGGTGTGCCACCGGATGCTTTTTCTGATACCGGACAACGTTGGGGAAATCCCTTGTATGATTGGAAATATATGGCCCTGGACGAGTTTAGCTGGTGGAAGGAACGTTTTCGCTCGCAGTTAAAATTGTTTGATATTGTGCGTGTCGATCATTTCCGTGGTTTACAGGCAGTATGGCAGATACCCGCGGAGGATGAAACTGCGATAAATGGAGCATGGGTCAAGGTGCCGGGTAAAGCGATGCTAAAGGAAATGTATAAAACTTTTCAGTCTTTGCCTCTGGTTGCTGAAGACCTGGGTGTTATCACTGAGAAGGTAATCAAGTTAAAAAAATCATTTCATTTGCCGGGAATGAAAGTCTTACAGTTTGCATTTGATGGTAATACGGCTAACCCGCATTTGCCCCATCAGCATGAACCTGAAGATGTTATTTACACGGGGACACATGATAATGACACAACGTTAGGTTGGGCTAAGGATGTTAAAAATTATAATCGAAAGTTTTTGCAAACATATTCGAGTTGCAATGAAAATAGAAATGAACCAGCTAAGGAAATAAGTGATGAAAATACTTTCTGGATAATAGTCAGAATGGCAATGTCTTCAGTTTCATTTTTATCTGTTATTCCAATGCAGGATATTCTTATGGGTGATTCAACAACCCGTATGAATATACCAGGAACAACAACAGGAAACTGGGAATGGCGATTTGAATGGAATCGGCTAAATCAGGATGTGCTGGAGAAAATATCAGGTATGTTAGTTTTGTATCAGAGAGCGGACCATGGCAAAAAATAAAGTATTGTGTGAAATCGATTTACCAGAGATGGAAAGTTTGCCTGTTGATAGTGAATCATTAGCAAGTGACTTTGAAAGATATTTAACAAGGCATCTGGGTCGGTTTGTTGGTTGCGTTCCTTTTTATCTTTATGAAGCTTTATCGCTTACAGTTCGCGATCGGATTATGACCGATTGGCGTAATACCTGGAGAGAGTATGGTAAACCAGATGTGAAAAAAGCCTATTATATGTCGCTTGAATTTTTAATCGGGCGTTCATTAGGTAATCATATTTTAAATTTAAAACTAGAAGAAAATACAAAACAGGCAATGAATCAGTTTGCGCTGGATGTTGAAGAGATTATAACCGAAGAACATGATGCCGGGTTGGGTAATGGAGGTTTAGGCCGACTGGCAGCCTGTTTTATGGATAGCTGCGCTACATTAAAGCTACCTGTTATTGGTTACGGTATTCGTTATGAGTACGGTATGTTCCGACAGTTGATTGAAAATGGTTATCAGCTCGAAGAGCCTGATCACTGGTTAAAAGATGAGAACCCGTGGGAGCTTGAGCGTCCTGAGTTTACGCAGGTTATCAAGTTTGGTGGACATGTCGAAATGGTATCTAATCACAATCGTAAACCTCATATGGTTTGGCTTGATACATCAGATGTACTTGCCATTCCTTATGATGTCCCTATTTCTGGTTACAATAATAGCACGGTGAATACCTTACGTTTATGGAGCGCAAGCACGACGAATATATTTAATCTGGACGAATTTAATGCGGGTAGTTATTCAGAAGCAGTAGAAGCTAAGAATGATGCAGAACATATTAGTATGGTGCTCTATCCTAATGATGCCAGTGAAAATGGTAAAGAGTTACGTCTTAAACAACAGTACTTTCTTGCATCAGCAAGTTTGCAGGATGTTTTGCGGATGTGGGAGTTGAATGAAGAGAATGATTATAGTCAGTTTTCCAGCCAGAACGTTTTTCAACTTAATGATACACATCCAACTATCGCTGTTGCAGAGTTAATGCGTCTGTTGATTGATGAAAAGTATATGGAATGGGATGAGGCATGGGAAATAACGACGCAGACTATGGCCTATACAAATCATACCTTGTTACCGGAAGCACTGGAAAAATGGCCAGTTGCACTCTTCGAAAAGTTATTGCCGCGTTTACTGCAAATAATTTATGAAATAAATGCACGCTTTCTAAACCAGGTATCAAGCAAGTGGCCGGGGGATACAGATAAACAGATCTCCATGTCTATTATTGAGGAAGGCGATATACGTTATGTTCGTATGGCTTATCTTGCTATCGTTGGAAGTTTTTCCGTTAACGGTGTGGCAGCGTTACACTCAAAATTATTGACCAGAGGTCTGTTCAGGGATTTTTATGAACTTTGGCCTGAGAAGTTTAACAATAAAACCAATGGTGTTACTCCAAGGCGATGGGTTGCACATTCCAATCCATTAATGACTCAGTTGATATCGGATAAAATTGGCGAAGACTGGATAGGTGATTTTGAAAAAATTATCGAATTAAAAAAATATATTAATGACAAAGACTTTTTAGAAAAGTGGTTTGAGGTTAAACAGAATAATAAACAGCAACTCGCTGAGCTGGTTAAACAGGACTGCGGAGTTGATTTTGATGTTAATTCATTATTTGATATTCAGGTTAAACGAATCCATGAATATAAGCGCCAGCTTTTGAATGTTTTGCATGTTATTCACTTATATGACCGGATAAAGCGTGGTGATACAAATGACTGGACAAACCGTTGTGTATTAATTGGTGGCAAAGCCGCACCAGGGTATCAAATTGCAAAAACATTGATTAAATTAATTAATAATGTTGCGAATGTAATTAACAGTGATGAACAGGTTGGTAATAAATTAAAGCTAGTATTTCTTCCTAACTATGGCGTTTCTAAAATGGAGTTAATCTGTCCGGGAACGGATCTGTCTGAACAGGTTTCAACAGCGGGTAAAGAAGCGTCTGGTACAGGCAATATGAAATTTATGATGAATGGTGCCATTACTATTGGTACTTATGATGGTGCCAACATAGAAATACTGGATGCTGTTGGTAAGGATAACTTCTTTTTGTTCGGCCTGCATGCGGATGAGATAGAAGAAAAAAGAAAAGATTATCAACCTCAGGAAATTATTGATAATGATGAAGACTTGAAGCGAGTTTTTCATTTGCTGAAATCAGGACACTTTAACCCGTTTGAAAACGGTATATTTGATGACATCATTAATTCAATGATAAATCAGGATGATCCATGGTTAACAGTGGCTGATTTTAGAAGTTATGTTGATGCACAGTGCGATGTATCTAAAGCGTATAAGAAAAAAACGGAATGGATAAAAATGAGTATCATGAATACAGCATGCAGTGGTTTCTTTTCAACAGACAGAACTATGCAGGAATACAATCATGATATCTGGAAATTGAAAAAGATTTAATAATGAATCATTTCCGCGAAAGCGGGAATGAGGTTTTAAATTTAAATATAACCATTAGCAAATGGTTATTCAGATTATAGTCAACTTAAGTAATAACATCAGGTGTAGTGCGACCACTTCGTTGTTTTATTTCAGATAGTGTATTCGCAACATCAACCAAACTGGCAAGGGCATCCTGAGTTGCCAGATTATGTTGTTGTGGATCGCGAACATACTTCTCTATATAAACACGAAGAGTTGCACCTTCAGTTCCAGTACCGGATAGTCTGAAAACAATACGTGATTCGTCATTAAAAATAATACGCACACCCTGATGCTCGGTTAAGCTGTTATCAACAGGATCGGTATAACTAAAGTCATCACACAATGATACGGTATAACCGGAGTAATCATTTCCAACCAGTGATTCCGTTTTATTGCGAAGGTTTTCTATTAATGTGTTAGCTACATCGCTATCGATGGCTTCATAATCATGGCGGGTGTAATAATGCCGTCCATATCTTGTCCAATGACTACGGGTAATTTCTTCAACGGATTGTTGTTTGACTGCAATCAGATTAAGCCAGAATAAGACTGCCCAGATCCCATCTTTTTCTCTGATGTGATCAGAACCAGAACCAAAACTTTCCTCGCCACAAAGAGTTATTCGTCCATCATCTAATAGATTACCAAAATACTTCCAGCCGGTTGGAGTTTCGTAACAATCTATCCCTAATGTTTCAGCTACTTTATCTACAGCGCGACTGGTGGGTAAGGATCTTGCGACGCCCCGAATACCGTCTTTATAGCCGGGTAACAAATGGCCATTCGCGGTCATTATGGCAAGGCTATCACTTGGATTAACAAAAAAATTGCTGCCTAAAATCATATTTCGATCGCCATCCCCGTCTGATGCTGCACCAAAACCGGGGTTGGACGCTCCGGTTTTCATGCAGGCAACAAGATCGTCTGCATGTGCAAGATTAGGGTCAGGGTGACCACCGGCAAAATCTTCTAATGGTGTGCTGTTGATAACGGCATTTGAATTTGCTGCAAGACGTCTGGAAAAGATTTCTTTCCCATAAGGGCCAGTTACAGCGTGCATGGCGTCAAAACACATTGAAAGCATACCGGAAGTGAATAGAGTTTTAATCTTTTCAAAATCAAAAAGTTGTTCCATTAAATCAGCATAATCAGTGACAGGATCGATAACATCAACCTGCATATCACCAATAGAACAGCTATGCTGTGAGTCAAGAGCGATATCAACTGTATCCGCTATTGTATATTGGTTTATAGATTTGCTTGTTTCGAATACTTTGTCTGTAAATTGAGTGGGCGCAGGACCACCATTTGCGATATTAAATTTAATCCCAAAATCGCCATCCGGGCCACCAGGATTGTGGCTGGCAGATAAAATAATACCGCCTGCTGCTTTATACTTTCTGATTAAGTGTGAGGTTGCCGGGGTTGAAAGTAACCCATTTTCACCGACCAAAACCCGTTTTACACCATTTGCGGCTGCAATTTTAAGAATAATCTGGATAGCCTGTTTATTGTAAAAACGCCCATCACCTCCAAGTATCAGCAAGTTATCTTTCAACTCCGTAGCAACATTAAAAATAGCTTGTACAAAGTTTTCGAGATAGTGTGGTTGTTGAAAAACAGAAACTTTTTTACGTAAACCGGAGGTACCGGGTTTTTGATCTGAGAAAGCTTGGGTATTGACTGTAAGTATTTTCATTTTGGATTAGTCATGTATTTTATTATGTCTTGTATAACAACAAGCATAATATAGGCCAGCATTATAAGGCTCGATTTTAATACAGATATATGAAAATAGTCTGTTTGATTTTTATGTTTTTGGTCTATTATGGAGCATGTAGTTTATTTACAGATGAATAATGGTGCAAAAAAGATGTACTGATTACATGTCATTTAGCTGCTAATAGCACTACAAGCGTATTTGGCAGGTATTTATAGGTATAGCTTTATTTGGAACAAATATTGCTGAATAAGTAGAGATAGACAGTTTATTGAACTTACAACAGCAAATTTACGAAAGGATAAATGTGTATGTCAGAACTCAGGCAATCGGATGCATGGCTTGCACTCGAAAAGCATTATAAAGATATAAATAATTTACATATGCGCGATCTATTCGCTACTGACAAGAATAGGTTTAGCGATTTCTCTCTCGAAATGAATGACATACTCTATGATTTTTCGAAAAATAGAATTAACACAGAAACTGTACATTTATTACTAAAACTTGCTGAAGAAGCAAAATTACCAGAGTGGATAGAGAGTTTTTTTAATGGAGAACGCATTAATAGCACAGAAGATCGGTCTGTTTTACACACGGCCTTAAGATATTTTGGTGATGAATCTATTATCCTTGATGGGAAGGATATTGTTCCAGAAATCAGGGCAGAACGGGACAGAGTAAAGATTCTTGCTGAAAAAATCCGAACGCGACAGTGGCGTGGTGCAACAAACCAGGCAATAACAGATATTGTTAACATCGGTATTGGTGGTTCCCATTTAGGTCCACTGATGGCTACTGAAGCATTAAGAGCTTATTCTTTACATGATTTAAATATTCATTACGTTTCTAATATTGATGAAAACCATATTAATGACACATTAGAATACCTTAATCCAGAAACTACCTTTTTTATTATTGCCTCTAAAACATTTACCACGCAGGATACCATGGTAAATGCAGAAACAGCACGGCAATGGTATATCAATAAACTGGGCAGTGACGAACATATCAATAGGCACTTTTCAGCCGTAACAGCAAATATAGCCTTAGCGAAAGAATTCGGTATTGCAGAAGAAAATATTTTTAAAATGTGGGACTGGGTTGGTGGCCGTTATTCTTTGTGGTCATCAATAGGTTTATCGATTGTTATTGCAATCGGCTCAGAACAATTTGATGAGTTATTAAAGGGAGCTTATGAAGTTGATCAACATTTTAGAAATACAGCTTTAAATGAGAATATACCGGTTATCATGGCATTGTTAGGTGTCTGGTATAATAATTTTTTTAATGCACAAACAATGGCCGTACTTCCTTATGACCAGCATTTACATCGCTTCCCTTCTTATTTACAACAGGCCGATATGGAAAGTAATGGCAAGTATGTTGACAGGAATGGTGATGAAGTTGACTATACAACCGGGCCGGTTATTTTTGGTGAGATAGGAATTGCAGGGCAGCATGCTTTTTTCCAGCTATTGCACCAGGGAACAAAGCTGGTGCCGGCAGATATTCTTGCGCCAGTCTATAGCTTTCGCTGTATTGCCAGACATCATCGGGCATTAATGTCGAATGTTTTTGCTCAAACTGAAGCATTGATGCGAGGTAAAACAGAACAGGAAGCATATGATGAGTTGAAAAAAGAAGGGATGAATGAAAAACAGATAAAACAACTTCTACCTTATAAAATATTCCCAGGTAACAGGCCAACAAGTACATTATTATTTGATACGCTTGATCCTAAAACCTTAGGTTCAATCATTGCCCTATATGAGCATAAAATATTTGTGCAAGGTGTTATCTGGAATGTTAATTCATTCGACCAATGGGGCGTAGAACTGGGTAAACAATTAGCAAAAAATATTTTGAATGAAATAAATACAGGTAAAGATATTGTAGCGCATGATTGCTCAACCAATGGCTTAATAAATCGCTATAAAAAGCGCAGGCCTAAAAGAGAAATATTGTAACTCCAGGGAGTAAGAGATGATTCTTGCCGCAGATGTCGGTGGTACCAATATAAGATTTATACTCTCAGAGTTTACTGGTAAAAAAGAATCTGGTTGCGTTGAAAAAAGCTACCTAAGTACTGACTTTGACGACTTTTACCAGTGTATGAGTTATTTTTTATCTGAAAATAAAACTTCAAATCCTATTCAATCAGCTTGTTTTGCTGTTGCCGGCCCTCTAGACAAAGGGTGTGTGCAAGTTACAAACCTGCCATGGGAAATTAATGAAAGTACTTTAAAAAATAAATTTAATATTTCAAATGTAAAAATCATTAATGATTTTTACGCTGTTGCGTTCGGTATCAGTGAGTTAAAGCAGACTGATTTTATTACTGTATATAAAGGCAAAAGTACCGAAGAAATAATAAATAAAGATGCTGCCATTATTGGTGCGGGTACCGGATTGGGTGTTTCACATCGGGTTTGGCGAGATGACTGCTTTCAGGTTTTTTCCAGTGAGGCAGGTCATGTTGGTTTTGCACCTGAAAACCAGGAGCAGATTGGTTTATTGATATGGATGCAAAAAAAATACTCTCACGTTAGTCTTGAGCAAGTACTATCTGGCGGTGGTATTAAAATTATATATAATTTTTTTAAACAGAGCAGGGCTTTTTCTGAATCACCTGCTGTGCACAAAGCAATGAAAAAAAATGATTCGGCACAGGTTATTACTCAATATGCGCTTCAGGAAAAAGATGAGTTGTGCATCAAATCACTTGACTGTTTTATTGATATATATGGTTCAGCTGCAGGTAATGTCGTACTTCATTATTATCCTGTGAGTGAGATTTATATCGCGGGTGGAATCGCTACAAAAATCAAAAACAAAATGTTAAGCCAGCGTTTTATAGATGCTTTTTTAAATAAAGGTAAAATGCGATCGGTTCTTGAAAAAATGGATGTTAAATTAGTGAATCAGGAAAAAGTGGGTCTATATGGTGCTTTGGCTATAGCTCAAGCGCAGGCTAAATAAATCTCAACTTAGTCTGAATACCTTTAGAGATGACAGGGACTTTCATCCAGTCATTCAGTGAAAATTCAAAATTTTCGAACGAACGAAAATCATTTGCCAAATGGGTAGATCTTGCATGGATAGGTTTTGATTGTGCCCAATGCAGGTGAATTAACAGAAAATGCTTAAGTCTATTAGCCAATCAAGATAAAATAAAAGATATTCTTAACGTACTATGATGGATATTATCTTTCACTAGCGTAAAGTTAGCTAAAATACGTATTCTTTGAGTCTGTCCATAGCTGAGATATAAATGATTAATTCTTTACCCGCCTACACAAAAAGCAGGATACTCTCTGTAAAGAGGCTGTCTGTGGAAAAGCAGGATAGGTGGTTGTTTCAAAACATAAATTTTGATTTAAAACCTAAAGAAGTTTTACATCTGGAAGGAGAAAATGGTTCGGGTAAAACGACGTTGCTGCGTGTTTTATGTGGCTTAACCCTGGCTGATGAAGGTGATGTTTATTGGGATGATATTTCTATAAACCAGCAAACTTATGATTACCATTTACAGTTGAGTTATCTGGGACACAGTGATGGTATTAAACAGGATTTGACCGTACTGGAAAATCTGCGTGTAGCAATGGTTTTATCACGCTCTATATATGAGGTATCGGACAAACAGGTTCTGGATGAAATTTTGGAGAATATTGGTCTGCAGAACAGCCAGGATACTCTGGCATTTCATCTGTCTGCCGGTCAACGTCGTCGTCTGGCCTTTGCCCGTTGTTTGTTAAATGACAGCGCATTATGGATTTTAGATGAACCACTAACAGCGTTGGATAAAAAAGGTATCGCTTTTATCGAACAAGCTATTCAGGCGCATATTGAACGGGGAGGTCTGGCTGTGATTACATCTCACCAGGCATTGAATATAAAAAATGTGCGTTGCACGCGATTAAACCTGTCGGCGGTAGCATAATATGTTACAGGCGTTTTATATTATCCTGCAACGCGATTTAATTCTTGCTGTAAGGCATCGTGCCGAGTTAATGAACCCGGTTTTATTCTTTGTTTTAGTCGTGGTTTTATTTCCACTCGGTGTTGGTGCGGAAATTAATGTACTGGAAAAAATTGCACCGGGTGTTATCTGGATCGCAGCGCTTTTGTCGGCATTGCTTAGTCTGGATCGAATTTTTCGTACTGATATGGAAGATGGTTCGTTAGAACAAATGTTAATTAGCGCGCAACCTGTATCGGTTTTAATTCTTGCCAAGATTATTGCTCACTGGGTGATAACCGGATTGCCTGTCGTTATTGTTGGGCCGTTGTTAGCGTTGTTTCTTGGTTTACCTGTGGAAGGGATACAAACCTTATTTTTTACATTGTTACTCGGTACGCCAATTTTAAGTGCAATTGGTTCAGTTGGGGTAGCCTTAACCGTTGGTTTGAGGCGTGGTGGTGTGATACTGTCTTTACTGGTTCTGCCCTTATATGTGCCTGTATTAATCTTTGCAAGCCAGGCAGTTGATGCATCTGCTGCAGGTTTTCCTGCTACGGCAGCGATTACAATGTTAAGTGCTTTACTAATTTTATCCTTAAGTTTAACACCCTGGGCAGCATCATCGGCTTTAAAGATGAGTGTGAGTTAGTTTTATGATTATGCGTTTTATATACAAGCTGGGATCGCCTCCATATTTTTATGATTTAAGTGGTCGCTTGCTGCCATGGTTAAGTGGTTTCTGTTTAATATTGTTTGCTGCTGGTTTGTACGGCGGCCTGGTGTTAGCTCCGGCAGATTATCAGCAGGGTGATAGTTTCCGTATTATTTATGTTCATGTGCCGGCTGCATGGTTATCGCTGTTTGTTTACATGGTAATGGCATTCAGTGGCGCAATGGCATTGATATGGCGAATAAAAATTGCTGAAATTATTTTAATTAACAGTGCACACATAGGTGCTGTGTTTACCTTTCTTGCTTTAGCAACCGGTTCTATCTGGGGTAAACCAATGTGGGGCACCTGGTGGGTCTGGGACGCGCGTTTAACATCTGAATTACTTTTATTGTTTTTATATCTGGGAGTGATTGCATTATACAGCGCGATTGATGATAA
>Ga0316207_10005259_pt1 | contig 10831 bp, 7 predicted proteins | sample 6weekpyrite_MG_FD_204943 | JGI IMG/M metagenome (GOLD analysis project Ga0316207, IMG submission 204943) | Microbial mat bacterial communities from mineral coupon in-situ incubated in ocean water Damariscotta River, Maine, United States -... | ecosystem: Environmental > Aquatic > Marine >...
AGATGCTCAAACAGATAGTACTGTTGCTGTTGAAGCTAATGCAGGAGAGAAAGTATTGATTCGTCTGAACCAAACATCATATCAAAGTGCAGAGATCAACCTAGGTGGACTAAGCTTTGATGTCATCGCTTCAGATGGTCGTCCTATGGCAACACAGCAGACGAAAACATCAATCTATATGGCTCCGGGTGAGCGTTATGATCTGCTTGTAACAATGCCGGCTGCAGGTACCACTAAATTTGCAACAGTGAATTATTATAATAACCGCGGTGATAGCGTTGTTGGTACGGTTGTCACGACTATAAAGTCTTTATAAAAGAGTATGAGAAAAGTTTTCTTTTCTCATATATTAATTTTTGAAAATGTTTATTTAGAAAACAAATTACTAAAATAGGTTTTCTCAAAAATTAAAGTATTAGAATACATAAGGAATGTCCTCAGATGGAAATATATCCAATATCAGGTGAATATGATGACCTAAAAGAGCTTTTGCAAAACAGTGATTTTATGCTTTTTAAATGGAAGAACATAGACTCATGGCTCGTAGAATCTGTTTCAATCAACATAAGAAAGATCTTAGGGTACAGTGCTAAAGAATTTAGCGAAAAAGATATCTCATTTACAGACCTTATTCATTCTGAAGATGTCTTTCGTGTAAAAGATGAACTCAAGCAAACTATTTTTGAGAATAAAAGTAGCTGTCTACATAGGCCTTATCGACTTCGAATGATGAAAGGTGAATACCTTTGGGTTCATGGTTCGACGAGAATAGTTCGAAACTCCTTTGGAGAAATATCCCACTTTATCGGGTATATTTCTGATATCACTTTTCATAAGGAATGCGAAAAAAAGCATGATCTTTATAGCTCTATTTTCTTGAATACTTCTGAAGGGATTCTAATTACAGATGGGCAAAGAAATATTACTTCTGTCAATCCTGCATTTCAAAAGATAACAAAATATCCGGATGAAGAAATTCTAGGTAAAAATCCAAAAATACTCTCTTCAGGCAGGCATGATAAAGTATTTTATAATCAGATGTGGGAAGCCCTAAATAATAAAGGGGAATGGCAAGGAAAATTGTGGAATAAACGATACAATGGAGAAGAGTACGCTTCATGGACTTCTATAAATGTCATCTACGATCGACATGGAGTCATTCAGCATTATGTGGCGTTTTTTTCAGATATAACAGATATTACAAAAGCAAATGAGAAGATCCTGCATCAGGCTAGGCATGATCTTTTAACGGGGCTTCCCAACCGCCTGTTTTTTCAAGATAGAATCGAACAAGCTATGGTTCATTCAAACCGAACTAAAACAAAATTTACACTTCTTTTTTTAGACCTTGATAATTTTAAAAACATCAATGACAGCCTAGGCCATAAAGTAGGTGATGCACTATTGGAAAAAATTGCTTCAAAGTTAATTGAAGTCATTCGAGAAGAGGACACAGTCTGTCGTCAAGGTGGAGACGAATTCCTAATTCTTATTAATGACCTTCATAAGGTGAAATACCTCCATAAGGTGATTAGTAAGATATTAAGGGTAACCAACTCAGGGTTTAGTATAGATAATGAATCGATATTTACCTCTTTCAGTATAGGTGTAGCCATCTACCCTGACAATGGGGAAACTTTTGATACCTTACTTCAACATGCTGACATAGCTATGTATCAGGCAAAAAGGAGTGGTAAGAACACCTATAATTTCTTTGACTCTAAAATGGATGAAAAAGTTAAAAGGAGCCATCTTCTTCAGAGTCATTTAAGTACAGCAATTGAACATAATGAGCTTTATTTAGCTTATCAACCTCAATATGATATTGATAAAAATAAAATAATTGGTATTGAAGCTCTTTTACGTTGGAAAAATCCGCAATTAGGTCAGGTGACACCATTAGAGTTTATTCCTATTGCAGAAGAGTGTGGAATGATTCAGGAGATCGGTGAGTTTGTTATTAGACAGAGTTGCAAAATGTTGAAAAGCTTAAAGGAAAAAGGGGTCAATGACATTACCCTGGCAATCAATATCTCAGCTGTACAGTTTCATCGAAGCTCTTTCGTGAAAAATCTAATAGAGACAATTAGCGAAATTGGAATAAAAGCATCAAGCATCGAACTGGAATTGACAGAATCTATTCTGATTAAGGACAGTGAACAAAGCATAAAGACGATTCAAGAGCTTAAAAAGTTCGGATTTAAACTGTCCATTGATGATTTTGGAACAGGTTACTCGAGTCTCTCCTATTTAAAACGTTTTCCTGCAGATACTTTGAAAATAGATTGCAGTTTTGTCCATAATATTATGTATGACATTAATGATTTAAACATCATTGATGCAATTATAGGTTTGGGAAAAACTTTTGGTATGAACGTCGTTGCAGAAGGGATTGAAAGTCAAAAGCAATTAGAGCTATTGAAAAATCATAAGTGCCATATTGCCCAAGGCTATCATCTTTGTGTTCCGCTTAATGAAAGTGAACTTGTTCAGCATGTTGAAAAGCATATAAAAATCCTGACAGCTTAAATTACTGCCTCTGCCTAATACTAGCCTATGATTGGTAATAGTTTTATCTCCATATTTAATGTAAAAAGTGCATAGCCTTAGGAAAATTCCAAACGTATCAGTTCAATACAAATATTTCACAAGCACCTCACACAATCCATATATAATAGCTATATATACAAGGAGGACATTATGAAAAAGTTTTTTTTATTAATAACACTAGTTTTAAGTTTATCCCTAAGTGCCGATTCGTTGTTGGCTGAAGAGGAAGAATACCCACCTACAAAGATTGAAAAAGTGTTGATTCAGCCGTATGAGGTTAGGGAAGTTATTACTTACTATCCAGATGCATCAGAAGAAGAAGAATCTGTAGTAGTCTCTTTTGTAACGGTATTTAAACTCAAACCATCGAAGATTCAAGAAATTGATCTTGATAGTGATGTAGGAATCCTTTATTAAAGTTCAAAATTAAATGGAAAGTTTATTATGAATTAAAACAACAACTCTTACTAAAAAAATAATATGCATACATAATGAGGTTGTACAGTTTTATCTTACGAAGGGCAGGCTTCTGTTATACTCTCGCCTAATGTTCAGTTGTGCTTTTTAAATACATAAAATATTATATATCAATATGCCATTAAGAAAAGAGAATAATGAAAAATAAATTAAACAAACTTACTGAAGTTGAACACCACGCACCTATAGTTGACAGAGAAAAATCACAAACCTACATCACTTTATTAGAATCTTCAATTGATAACGAGGATATATACAACATTGCTCTTTCGGGTCCATACGGATCAGGAAAGAGTACTATTCTGAAAACTTTAATGAGCAGGGATATCTGTGGGGGAAATAGATATTTAGAGATTTCACTCGCAAGTTTTGATGAAAAAGATAAAGAAGGCTTAGGGTATTTAATTGAAAAGAGTATTCTTCAACAGTTTTTTTATAAGGTTAGTAAAGATTCAATACCTTATTCCCGATTAACACGAATCACCAGTTATAGTTTTATGAAAATTGCATCGATAGTTGGAGTTATCTTCACTTGGATTGCATCTTACTACTTTGTAATTAACCAGGATAAATTTGATGAGATTTTCACATCTAACGCAGCTATTTCAACTTTGCACACTGTGTTCACAGTCACCTCTATTATTCTATTATGGCAAATTGTTAAAAAGATAAGCTCCCTTCGGTTAAGTAAATTAATAGTGCAAAATGCAGAAATCGAGTGGGGTGGGGGAGAGTCCTCATTGTTAAACAAATACCTTGATGAAATTCTATATTTCTTTGAAGAGACAAAATATTCAGTCGTTGTTATAGAAGACCTGGACAGGTACGGTAAAACAGATATATTCGAGAAACTTCGTGAACTTAATATACTTATCAATAGCTATGAAAAGATAAAACACAAGGTCACATTTATTTATGCAGTTAAGGATAGCCTTTTTTCAGGTAGTGATCGAACTAAGTTTTTTGATTATATTATTCCTGTTATACCAGTAATTAATATGAGTAATGCGAAAGACAAGCTTCAAGAAAAGATAGAAAGTATTGGGTACGAGAACCTAATATCACAGGATCTTTTAAAAGAAATATCTTTTCATATAGCGGACTATCGTAGGCTACTAAATATATTTTCGGAATTCAAAGTATATGTATTAGAACTAAAGCTTGAGAACAGTTCAAGCAAAGATCTAGAACAACTGTTTTGTATGATTGTGTACAAAAACTTTTTTCCCCAAGACTTTGAGTTATTGCATGGCAGGGAAGGTATGCTATATGATGTTTTTCATCTGCATAAGAATCTACTTGTTGAGAACCTACTGAATAACATACAAATACAAATAAAGGAAATAGAAGAGTGTATTCAAGAATCTGAAGATGAGCATTTAACTGATGAGAGTGAATTGAAAATTATTTTTGTAACTCAAGCCTTTAGTAAGCACGCTAATGTTGGAAGCATTAATATTAATAATAAATTGTGGACTATTTATGACGTTGCTAAGGACCCCGGTCTTTTTGATTCACTCAGGAAGTTAAGTGCAATTCACTACTACAATGTAAGTGGTAACAATTTAGGAAGCCATACATTTGATTTTTCCATACTAAATGTGAATGGTACTTATGATGAAAGAATAAAGTTCATAAACGATAAGAAAAATTCAACGGTTAATATGTTCAAAAAAAACTTACTTCAGCTAAAACAAGAACAAAGCACTGCTAGGCATTGTTCTTTAGCTGAACTAATTGCCTTAGTTGAGAATCAAGATATTAAAGGCGAAGTACTTCAGTTTAACCCTTCTGATAATACATTGAAAAGCAACATTGAATTAGTAAGGGCTTGGGAACTTATAAAATACTTTATAAGCAATGAATACATTACTGAGAACTATAGTAATTTCACGTCGTATTTTTATGATATCTTGATATCAATGAATGATTTTTCATATATAAATAGCATTCGTAATAACGAGCCCTCTGATCACTATAGAGCAATCGACAATTCAGTATCGTTATTAGAAAACATTGCTCCTTCATATTTTAAATATAAGTCTGTTTTAAACGTACAACTTATTGAACATCTGTTTATGCATAGTAATGACTATCCTGAACACTATGACTTATTTATGGATCAGCTAGTTGACAAGGGTAAAGAAATAAGTGACTTTATTATTACCTACCTAGCAAATTGTAGTAATCATAGTATTGATTTGTTTATTAAAGCATATTGCGAAAAACGAGATGACCTTTGGAATAGGGTGGTTGACGAATGGAAGTTGGATAATGAACAAGTTGATGTGGTTTTAAAATCTATCATTACATCTTTGGACATCAATACTATTGTAAAAATTGATGTAGATGCGAGCTTATCAAGTTACTTATCCAAAAAAGCGGATTTTTTATTTCTTACATCTGAAATCAGTAATGAAGTATTTTTTAATCTGGTGAGTGCTCTTAAGATAAAGTTTAAAAACCTAAATAATCCAACACTTGAAGTTGAGATTGAAAGACTTAAATACTTATTAGTTAACTCTTTTTACAAAATAAATGATCATATGCTGTCTCTTATGCTTACAAGCTTTTCTAAAACCGCTGAAAGCGTAATGTATTCATCTATTAAGAGGTCCGAACTATCTTCATTGATAGTACATATTGATGAGAATTTATCCCAATATGTGACAGATGTTTGGATAAAAATAAATACGCCAATCCATGAAGAAGAAAAATACTATTTAGAACTACTGAATAGTAACTTCGTTGATAATAAGCAGAAGGCTTCAATTATTGAGCATACAGACACACATGTAATGGATATTTCTGAACTAGAGTCTACACTATGGAAAAAACATATCCTTGAGAATCGGATTGAACCAACTTGGATAAACGTTTTGAGATATTTTTATGAGTTTTCAGATGAAGTTATAGATGAGGCTCTAGCCGAATTTTTAAACAGAGAAGAAGTCTATACTCTGCTCGCTCATGAAGGATATTTAGTAGATGAAGAACTTTTTGATAGCAAAAAGACAGATAATCTTTTTGCAACTCTCACTAAATCTATGCATATATCTGAAAATGCACTTGAATATTATTACAAAAGCTTTAATACATGTTGGGCGAATATAGATATTTCAAGTCTTACACCAGAAAGAGGGCTTTTTCTAGTTGAAGTAGGGTACCTTTGTGTTAATCCAGGTAATTATACCAATTTACAAACTATAAGCAGTACATCAAGCTTAGCCCCTCACGTTAAATTAATTGAAAGACAGTTTGAAAAAGTACTTTCAGAGCCTGATGCGTATTACGTTGATTGCGATGATATTCAAAATATTTTAGAGTCAGATAAGATAAATACTAAACTAAAACTTGACTTTTTAGAGAAAAAGATAAATATATTATTAGATTGTGACAAGATTGAGTTTGTTGAATTGATAGTTGATCTTGCACTTACATCAGTATATTTAGACTTCACAGAAGAATTCACAAGATATCTATTAGACAGTGGACTATCAATGAAAAAGAAAATGAAACTCTTAGCAACTATTTTAGATAATTACAGCCATGATTTTGTCACTGAGATGTTGATTCTTCTTGGAAGCACTTTTAATGACATTGCAAGCAACACTGGTTTAAGGCCAAAGATAAAACTTACAGATGAATCTTTACAACTAGTTCAGGCTTTAGAAAATATAGACTATATTTATTCAAATAAGATAGAAAAAGATCATATACGCGTTATAACAAAAAAACTCTAAAAATTGTTGTCTGCCTGTTTAATTGACAAATCAATCTATTGTTTAACCAATCTATTGATTTAACAGATTTTTCAAGGGTAGGGTTTATAAAACTTTTTTAGCTAAGAGTGTCTAATCTATCATCGACAATAGATTTGTTCAAGTCTGATAGATCTGTTATATGCCATTCAATAAACTAAATGGCATATATGACAATTGCCTTATTATAGGTATTTATCTTTATATGTCACCATATATGTCATTTTTGTAAATAGCGTATTTTTAAAGAGAATTTACATTATGTTAACCTATAGATTGTTTTTTTGTGCTAATTGGCAAAACTATATATACGAGAAACCGTATGTTGTCTATTCTTGTCTTACCGGTTAACATACATATAAGCTGGTTTTTACTACTATATAGTAAATTATATAATGATTGTACAGGAGTTATTATGAAACCAAAAGATGAAGTGACACGTTCATTGGTTGTGGATAGGCAGGTATGGGATGAATCTATGAAATACGCAAGAACACGCTACAAGATGAGCCTTAGCAAGGTAGTTGATCAGCTCTTACAAGAATGGCTTATAAAAGAAAAGCGTCGTCCGCTTGAGAACGAAAATCAAGGTAGCTTTTTTTAAAGACACTTTAATATAGACTTATTCTAGAGCTTCTCACGGTAAGCGTGCTCAAAACAGGGCAAGCACCGCCCTCTTCTTCTAAAACGCAGAAGATATGTTTTCAATTAATGCTTCAAACCATCCATTGTCAACCTGTTTTCTCCGCGTTTATTTACCTTAAGATCTAATGTTACACGCGGATCGGCCAAATCAGTTTGATGCCTGCGTTAAAAAGAAAATGCAGCGGAGATATTCATGTTCTCATCTTTGATTGATGTATGCTCAAAGCTCTTAGTTTAAGGAAAAGTTTTTAAAGTCAGACTGCTTAAGTCCTAAGCTCGCTTATGCTATTATGCGGCAAATTTTTTTATAAGTGAGTTTATTATGATTAGAACTGTTGAAGAGTTCAAGGCTTTAATAGAAGAAGTAAAGGCTACCCCTAACTATAAAGACCCTATTGCATTTGGTATTTGTCGTGTAGATGTAAGCCAATTAGACAATGACAAAGTCCTTCAAGCGACTTATCCTGTTGTTAATTGGAAAGAAAACTTTGGCTCTGCCGCTGTTTTTATTGCAGCGCTTAAAAGCTGTGGTATTGAAATTGACAACACTCAAAGTGAAGTAAGTGTGAACATCACGTATGACTTTGTAAAACATGCTATGGACAGTTTTAACCCTTACTTGGCAGAAGCTATGGGTGACGCTCACAAAAATGTTCAAGTCATTGTCCAGCTGTTCCAGCTTCTTTTAGATAATGGTATGAAAGAGGGGGAGTTCCGCCTTGTTTTATTATTTGAAGATGCGGCTTGCATCAGTGTAGAAGCAACCTACCTTAAACTGTATGCGCTTTCTCTTGCAAAGGTTGAACTAAGAAGTCTTAACCTTAACGGTGCTTTCGGGGCCCTTCCAAATGTTGCTTGGCAAGGCAATACACCTATTGACCTTGATTATTTACGCATAAATGAGATTGAGCTCAAACTTCGTAACGAATACCCTGAGATAGACTTTATTGATAAGTTCCCTCGTTTCCTACAGCACATCATCCCGGCTGACAACACGCGTATTCTTGAAACGGGAAAGGTTCGTTTTGGTGCTCAACTCCACGCCGGAACAACAGTAATGCCTGGTGCCTCTTATATTAACTTCAATGCAGGTACAACAGGTTCTGTGATGGTTGAAGGTCGCATCTCTAGTTCTGCAATTGTTGGTGAGGGTTCTGACGTTGGTGGCGGCGCTTCTATTCTTGGTGTCTTAAGTGGAACAGATGGAAATCCTATTTCAGTGGGTAAAAACACTCTTTTGGGTGCTAACTCTACTTGTGGTATCCCATTAGGTGATGCTTGTATCATTGACGCCGGTCTTTCTATTTTAGAAGGCACCAAACTGCGTATTGCGGCTGATCAACTTTCTAAAATCAATGATGTTAACCCTGAGCACACATTGAGCGGTGAGATCTTCAAGGGTAAAGAGCTTGCTTCTTTAAACGGTCTTCATTTCCGTCAAAACTCAATGACAGGTGAAACGACTGTAAGTCGCAGCACACGCGAGATTAAGCTTAACGCCGAACTGCACTAATTATTGTTTTTTACCAAGCGACTGCACTCGCTTGGTCTCCTCTAGACTTCTGTTTTTAATTGCTAACTCTAACCCTATTTCCTTATTCAGCTTTTAATTAAAGTGTAGTATCATTCTTAAAAGAAGGAAGTGTTATGTTGAATTTTTCTGCGAACGTCTCATCAATGATTGCGCATCAAGGCTTTGCAAATGCAAACGCCAATAATGTTGCTAATGTCAATACGGGTGGTTTTATACCTACACAAACAAACATAAGTGGTAGTATCAGTGGTGTTGTTGCCAACCTAGAAAAATCTGACAACAACGGATCGCTTCTGAGTCAAACAGACCTAAGTAGAGAAATTCCTGATCAAGTCATTATTCAAGGTGGTCATGAGGTCCAAGCCTCTGCTATAAAGACCCAAGATGAGATGATAGGTTCACTTTTAGATATTATTACTTAGCTGTTTCTACTTTTTCTAACTTCTCCTCTATCTCTTTTTCCACCGTTATGATGTTCATACTGCTTAATTGTGAAAGAATCCCTTTTTCCGGATTGTAGTCTTTTCTCTCTTTTCCTGGCTCTAAAGAAGATATGATCGTCCTACCGATGACTTTTCGTCCCTCAATGCCGTCATCTATAGTTTTTATTCCCCATAAGTTTTGTAAAACCGAAATCTCACCTTTGTACTCACCCAGATAAAGAAGAATGTGTCCTTGTTTGTATAAAAGTGTCTCAAAAGGGACACCTTGTGTAATTATTGTCTCCTTCTTAGCCTTTGTATCAAGACCTTCAAGGGAGATGACTTTCCCCACCTTTGATTGCTGAGAAGAATTTCTTGGCAGCCAGATTCCAAAAGGTGCATATAGGTCGCGTAAGGTTGATGAACAGTCCTTTTCCTGATATAAACCACCCCAACCATAATGGCTGTGAAGCATTTGATTTGTTATTTTTTCTAAATTGTCAGCATTAAGGACAAGCTTCCCTTCTTTTGCTATATCTAGAGGAACCTTCACTCTGGTGTATGTTGCAGTGTTGTCCTTTCCTGCTGTTATTGCAAGTGCAATATAATAGCTCTCATGTACGGAGATAAGTGCTAGACGCATGCCTACCCTGCTTCTAAAAACAAAATTACCTTCTAAATCTTTTATAGGGTAATACTCGTCTATCAATTCAATCTGTCGTGCACTTTGCCAGCTATTCGTAACTTTATTGCTTAAAAAGGCTATATTCTTTTTTTCAATCCACCCTGTTGCATACGCGGTAAAGGCATAAGCCCATTTCCCATCTTTTGATAGATGGGAAATAAAGAGCGGTTCATTTGCATGGACGCCTGAGTTTTGCATGTAATCAAAAGGAAAGCCCTCGCCTGCAGCGCTGGGATTTTTAAAGACCGGTTTACCTGTGGGGAAGTTTCGTAAGTTTAAATAGCTTAATGATATTGCCTTTTTATTCAGGCTTGCATACTCTTCATAGTTTCCATTCTCTTTCATCTGCATAAACCACTCTTCTCTTAAAGGCTTGAGGTTCTCCCCATAACTTTTCTCATAGGTATAGCTTGTATAGGGCCATAAAATCAGATCTTTTTCAAAAGGCGGTTTTGTGTAGTTCCAGGGTTCAAAATATATTGCATTATATTCTTCTTGCAGGGGAAAAGTTTTTGTTCTTGGGTTTAAGTTAGAGAGGTAAGGGCTAATGTCTTGAGGAAAGAGGTTCAAGTCCTCGATCTCAGGCTTAAATCTCTCAGAGATATCAAGTTCGCTCTGCAAAGGACTTTTAACACATCCTTGAAAAGCAAACATCATTAAAGTAGCAGCTATATAATAGATAGATCTCATCTATTTCCTTTTAATCAACAGCGCCAAACCTTCCAACTACGCGACCAACCACATTAAGTTCATTGGC
>Ga0316207_10005260_pt1 | contig 10831 bp, 8 predicted proteins | sample 6weekpyrite_MG_FD_204943 | JGI IMG/M metagenome (GOLD analysis project Ga0316207, IMG submission 204943) | Microbial mat bacterial communities from mineral coupon in-situ incubated in ocean water Damariscotta River, Maine, United States -... | ecosystem: Environmental > Aquatic > Marine >...
CTTCGAAATCCCCGGCGGCCGTCAACGGCACAACTTTGAGCCGATTTATCGCAGTGTAGGGTTGCGCCACAGCAGCAAGAGGCAGAACCACCAGCATTGCCGAAACCAATATACGTCGCATCGGGTGCTCCTGAACAGATTGATACCATGAGATAAGGATGGTTTCACCGTTCGCAAAATCACAGCTTTGTCATTGCCCCGACCGGACAACGTTCCGCGACCCGGTCCTGCGGCCGGCCGAGAAGCATCGCAGTGCGATCGAATGCGTAGGTTTTGCCGCATTGCGACAACCATCCGGTCGAATGCAAAAGGGCTGGAACGCAAAGGGGCGGATGCCAAAACATCCGCCCCTTCTTCTACAGCAATCGTTGACCGTTTACTGATCCAGGAACGACCGCAACTTGCGCGAACGACTTGGATGCTTGAGCTTACGCAGCGCTTTTGCCTCGATCTGGCGAATACGTTCACGCGTAACACTGAACTGCTGGCCAACTTCTTCCAAAGTATGGTCGGTATTCATGCCAATGCCAAAGCGCATCCGCAAAACACGTTCCTCGCGCGGGGTAAGCGATGCCAGCACCCGTGTCGTCGTTTCCTTGAGGTTTTCCTGAATGGCGCTGTCCAAGGGCAGCACGGCATTCTTGTCCTCGATGAAATCACCGAGCTGGCTGTCCTCTTCGTCGCCGATGGGTGTTTCCAGCGAAATCGGTTCCTTGGCGATCTTCATCACCTTGCGAACCTTTTCCAAAGGCATTTGCAGCTTTTCGGCCAGTTCCTCCGGCGTCGGCTCGCGGCCGATCTCGTGCAGCATCTGACGACCGGTACGGACCAGTTTATTGATCGTTTCGATCATGTGCACAGGAATACGGATGGTACGCGCCTGATCCGCGATCGATCGCGTGATCGCTTGCCTGATCCACCATGTCGCATAGGTCGAAAACTTGTAGCCGCGACGGTATTCAAACTTGTCGACGGCCTTCATCAGGCCGATGTTGCCTTCCTGAATAAGATCAAGGAACTGCAAACCGCGGTTGGTGTATTTCTTGGCGATCGAGATGACCAAACGCAGGTTCGCCTCGACCATTTCCTTCTTGGCCTGACGGGCCTCTTTTTCGCCCTTCTGAACCTGCTGCACGATGCGACGGAATTCGGAAATATCCAAACCAACATATTGCCCGACCTGCGCCATATCCGAGCGCAGCTCGTCGACCTTGTCGGCCGAGCGTTCGATGAACATCTGCCAGCCACGGCCGGACTTCTCGGCCATACGCTCCATCCAGTTCGGATCGAGCTCGTAACCGCGATAGTTGTCTACGAATTCCTTACGGTTAATCCGTGCTTGGTCAGCCAATTTCACCATCGCAGAGTCAATCTGCATGATACGGCGGTTGATACCATAAAGCTGGTCGATCAACGCTTCGATACGGTTGTTGTGCAGGTGCAGTTCATTCACCAACAACACAATTTCCGACCGCACACGCTGATATTCTTCTTCGTCGGCCTTTGAAAAAGTACCGTCTTCGTTCAAGGTTGCCGATATGCGGCTATCCTGGATTTGGCTCAGCTTGACGTAATCATCAGCGATGATGTCAAGCGCCTCAAGAACCTGTGGTTTAAGTGCGGCTTCCATGGCGGCCAACGACATGTTGGCCTGTTCATCATCATCCTCATCATCGTCGTCATTGGAAATCGGATTGCCGTCGGCATCCACTTCGTTTGACGATTCAGTCGGCTTCGTCTCGAGCCCGACAGCGGGTACGACGGGCGTTGAATCCTCTTCTTCGCCCATCTGCGTGCCAAAGGTCGCTTCAAGGTCGATAACGTCACGCAACAAGATGTCTTCGGACAAAAGTTCGTCGCGCCAGATGGTAATCGCCTGAAAGGTCAGCGGGCTTTCGCAAAGCCCTGCGATCATCGTATTGCGCCCTGCTTCGATCCGCTTGGCAATCGCGATCTCGCCCTCGCGGCTCAGCAGTTCAACTGACCCCATCTCGCGCAGGTACATCCGCACGGGGTCATCCGTCCGGTCAAGCTTTTCGGACGTGCCCGTCGACAACGCAACATCGCGGTTACTGTCCGTGGTGGTCAGATCTGTACCACCCTTGGCTTCTTCATCCTCGGCGTCTTCATCCTCGATGACGTTGATGCCCATTTCCGAAAGCATCGACATGACATCTTCAATCTGCTCCGAACTGACTTGATCGGGTGGCAGCACAGTATTGAGCTGATCGTAGGTGATGTAACCTTTTTCACGCGCGTCGCCGATCATCTTCTTGACGGCGGCTTGGCTCATATCAAGCGAATGGCCGGCGTCTTGGTCGTCAGACTTCGTGTCTTCGTTGGCATCTTTGGCGGCCATGAATTTCCTCCAGCGAATGGGCGCGAATCACCTACGGCGATTCGATTTCATAGAATCATGCGGGGTTCTGGGTGATTCTTAAACCCGTTACCCTGTATTTTGTTAAACATCCCGGCGAAAAAGCCACGCTGGGTTCATTTTTCATCTTTGGCGGGTCTTCCGCGAATTGTACCGATCAGTGCATCCAGTGCACTTCGCTCCTCTCGGCTGATATGCGCGCCGTTTTCTCCGATATCATATTCGGCTGTATCTTCTTGCCCGCTGCGTTGCGCGCGGTCTGCGTTGCGCGCGGCTTCGCTCAGCCGCCATGTCAAACCCTCGTCAGCACCACCCGTCAAATCCTCCATCGCATCGGCGATCTCGGCGTCCAGCCCCCTCGCAGCTTCCAGCTTGGCAATTTCTTCCGCTACCATCATGCGCGTGATCTCAAGATTGCCGGGGCTGCGAATGCATGGTGTAATGGCAACGTGGCGCTGCGCGAGCATGTTTTCAAGGGTCACTGCACCCAGTGCGTCGTATATTTTTTCACGCAACGCGTCAGGTGATATATGTGAATGGCGGATCATCAAATCACGAATCCTGCGGTGGTCTGCATTCTGGCAACGCATCGTCGCCAGCCCGGTTTCGAATTCCTCTACCAGTTGCGGGCAGCACAGCAGCGCACATAGAATGACCGCTTCGCGTAAATGCTCTGTCGCGCCGTCGCCCGCAGCGGTTCCAAGCATCGACGATTTAGCCCCCGGCGAGGGTCCCATGGGGGCCGCGCTCCAGCGTCCCTGCCCGCTGCCGCCAGCGGATCGGGGTACCGGTGCAAAGCTGCCCGACTTCCTTTGTGGTCGGAACAACTGCCACCGCAGGTCCTTGATCTCTTGCCCATAATGGCTGCGGATCGACGGGTCTTTAATCATCATGATTTTTTCGCGCAGCGACTTGTCAAGCGCGGCCTTGCGTTCGGGACTGTCAAAAACCCGACCTTCGGTTTCTCGCTGCCACAGAAGGCGGACCATAGGGATCGCATTGTCCAACAGATCCTGCAGCGCCGGGGCTCCCTGGGCCCGTAGCAGGTCATCAGGGTCCAGCCCGTCCGGCATCACCGCAAAGCGCAGGGAACGCCCCGCCTCAAGCAAGGGCAATGCCAGATCGACCAGGCGTAACGCCGCGCGCTGACCCGCGGCATCGCCGTCCAACGTGATGATCGGCTCGGGTGCGATGCGCCACAACATCTGTAATTGGTTTTCGGTTATCGCTGTCCCCAATGGGGCCACCGCCGCGCCAAACCCCGCCTGTACCAAAGCGATGACATCCATATACCCTTCCGCAACCACCAAGGGCTTGCCCTGCCCGGCGGCGGCCCGGGCGTCCTTCACGTTGTAAAGGCTTCTCCCCTTGTCAAAAAGCTCGGTTTCCGGAGAGTTCAGGTATTTCGCGGGGTCATCCGGGTCTATTGCCCGCCCGCCAAACGCGATCGCGCGTCCCCTTGCATCGCGAATAGGATACATGATCCGCCCGCGGAACGTATCATAAGCGCGCCCTCCCTTGGTCGAAGGCTTGGCAAGCCCCGCACCGAAAATCAACGCATCCTCGACGTCTTTCGCCTTCAGATGGTCCCATAACCCCTGCCATTGATTGGGGGCAAAGCCGATTTCCCACCGCTCCAGCGCGTCGGCGGTCAATCCGCGTTTCGCCAGATAATCCCGCGCGCCACCAGCCGGTGCCGTGCGCAGTTGCAGCCGGAAGTACTGCACTGCCAGCTCCATCACCTCGGTCAACTGACCACGCTTGTCAGCTTTTTGTTGTGCCCGGGGATCCTGCCGCGGCACCGGCATTCCCGCTTCGCGGGCCAAGATCTCGACCGCCTCCATAAAACTCACATTTTCGGTTTCACGCACGAACGAGATAGCATCGCCTTTGGCATGGCAGCCAAAACAATAATAAAAGCCCTTGCGATCATCCACGTGGAAACTGGCGGATTTCTCCTGATGAAACGGGCAAGGTGCCCACATGTCGCCTTTACCCTGGTTGGACTTGTGTGGATCCCACATGACCTTGCGCCCCACCACCTGAGAAAGGCTGGCGCGGCTGCGCAATTCATCCAAAAATCCAGGGGACAGGCTCATAGCTGTATATATCGCCGCACGAGGCTCGAAGTCCAGCACCCAACGTGTAGATCTACCGTTTCATTTTGCCAGATAAACTCCGGGGGATCGCCCGTCAGGGCGATGGGGCTGGCCCCTCCCTGCCCCCACCCCCGGGCAATGTCCTCACCTGCCCAGGCACATCTCTTTCCAGGCCGCCCCCAGATCATTGGCTTTGACATCACGCATTTTCATTTCATAAACCCATGGGGTGACCAGAGGCACGACAGCGTTGTACTTCGCGGGCCAGGCGGGGGCGGACGCCGCGACATGCTTTGCCACGCCGCGTTCTTTCACCCGGTCCAGTCGGGCCTGACGCACTGCCTGCACTACATCTGCCTGATAGGCGCAACTAACCTCGGCGTCGCTGCTGACCGCCCAGGCCGGAGCAGCCAGGCTCACAGAGGCCGCCATTATTGTCACTGATAATACCTTCATCATCACATCTCCACATATCAACATGAATTCAACCTTCGCCGCGCCGCGAGGCGACTGCCCGCATGGCTTGGCCTAGCTCCTGCACCAAACTAGCCGCCATGGATCGGAATACAAGGATCAGAAACGCCCGCGGCCCGGTGCGCGTGACGGACGCCGACATATGCCCCACTTGCGTGCGCGCGGTGTAGCCACGCTTGAAATGCATCCGGCGCACGTCGATGGGGACAAGCCGTTCCAACACCTGCTCCACATCCTCTCCCTCGACCGTGACTGCACACCATCCGTCGCTTTGATCCACCAGGGCCGCGTGTTCCTGCAAAGCATCTGCCGGTGCCGTGCCCACCAACATCGCTTGACGCTGTCCGAACCAGATGCAGCGCACGCCGCCCTCCTTGCCCGAAGTCCGGTTTGCCTTGGGAAAGCCCACCCCGTGCGCATCACTTAACGCGGAAGACAAGGCCGCTTCCTCGCCCAAAAGCACGACAGAGGTCATCACCCCCAGGTCGGCTTCGTCCAGGTTCACACTGCCAAACGTTAACGGCAGCAGACCCTCACAGGGCGACCTCGCTTTCAGTTCAGCCACGCGCGCGCCTCCCCTCGGGGTCCACAAAAACCGGCGGACATATCTCTACCTCGACGTCCAGCTCGCGCAGATGGTCGACCACGCGCATCACCTCGCCATAGCGCTCAGGGCCACTTTTGACAAAACCCAAACCGATATAAGTCCCATAGGAAGGGGAAAAGCCCACCGACGTGATATAGCCTTGATCGTTTTCGCGTGTTGCCTCCATGCCCGCGGCAAAGACATGCGCACCAGCGCTCAGTTGCTTCACGGCACCTGTCGGCTTGAACCCGACCAACCGCTCGCGATCCCGGTCCATCAACCCAGGACGCGCGGCCATGACCTTGCCGATGCAATCCTTGGTGGCGCTTATCATAGCGCCCATGCCCACGTCGAAAGCAGTGGTCCGACCGTGGATTTCGGCATGGGTGATAAACCCCTTTTCGATCCGCAACACGTTCATCGCCTCCATGCCATAGGCTCCACCCCCAAGCCCCTCAGCCCGCGCGACCAACTCGCGAAACAGGGCCTCCCCGTAACGCGCGCCCACAGCGATTTCATAGGCATGTTCACCCGAAAACGAGATGCGGAAAAGCCGCGCGGCCACGCCCAATACCGATACGTCTCCGCAGGCCATGAACGGCCAGGTGTCATTGTCGATCGGCGCATCCAGCAATCCGTTCAGCAAATCCCGGGATCTTGGCCCCGCCACGGCGAACTGCGCCCATTGTTCGGTGGTGGATGTCATCGCGACCCGCCACTCGGGACGCAGACATTGCGCCACAAATTCCAGATGCCGCATTACCGTACCCGCGGCTGCAGTGGTGGTGGTGATGACAAAATGCGTCATGCCCAGCCGGGCGCATGTCCCGTCATCCATGACCGTACCATCTTCCCGCAGCATCAATCCATACCGGACCCGCCCGACCTTCAAGGTGGAGAACGTGTTGACATACACAAGATCCAGCAGCGCCGCCGCATCGGGCCCCTGAATATCAATCTTGCCCAACGTCGAGACATCACAGACCCCCACTGCGTTGCGCACGTGACCTACCTCACGATCACAAGATTGCCGCCAAGTCTTTTCGCCCGGTTTGGGAAAATAGCTGGGGCGATACCACAAGCCGGTTTCGATCATCGGTGCCCCCGCTGCGACACCGGCACGATGCGAGGTGGTAAACCGCTGCGGGGCAAACCCTTGGCCTTGCGACCCCGCCCCCATCGCCGCAATCGAAACCGGGGAATAGGGCGGACGGAACGTCGTGGTGCCGGTCTTCGGTATCCCGCGCCCCGTGGCGTCGGCCAACACCGCCAATGCCGCGACGTTTGAATTCTTTCCCTGATCTGTCGCCATACCTTGCGTCGTATAGCGCTTCATATGTTCTACCGACCGAAAGTTCTCTACCACCGCCTGCTTGACGTCTTTCACGCAGACATCATTCTGGAAATCCAGCCAGGCACGGCCCTTGCCTGCCACAGCCCATAACGGTGCCAGTTTATAGGGTGCGTCCTCGGTCTGAGGCAAAGCACTATCGGGTGCCTTTTTTCCCAACGCGTCCAACACCTGCCGGGCGGCTGCGACTCCATCGGCCAGACACCCGTGGGTGGAAAACGAACCCCTGCATGCTCCCGCCGTCGTCATCCCGGGTACGGCCCCTTTGGTCGGCACGAACGCCTGAATGTCGGCGCGCCATGTCGGTCGACCATTCATGTGGCACGTCAAATGCACAGACGGATTCCACCCCCCGGACATCGCCAGACAATCCGTCTGTATCTTTTCGGTCTTCCCGTTAACAAGAATGCTGATGCTTTCCAGCTCCTTGCCTCCTTGTGAATTGCTGACCTGCGCACTCCGGTACACCGGATATTCCGCAGTCGAACGCACCTCCGCCCGACTGTCTATCACAGCGGCCACCCGCACGCCGGCAGCGGTCATATCCTGCGCCGTGCGATGTGCGTCGTCATTGTTTGCAAATACCGTAACTGCCCTGCCCGGGCTGACGCCCCACCGGTTCAGGTATGCGCGCACAGCTCCGGCGGTCATGATGCCGGGACGGTCGTTGTTCTGAAACGCCACCGGTCGTTCTATCGCACCAGCCGCCAGAATGCTGTGCTTGGCAACAATGCGCCAAAAACACGCCAAGGGAGCTCCGTCACCGCGCCCGCCTCGATGCTGGTTCACCCGCTCCAACGCGCCAAACGTTCCCTGATCGTATGCGCCCGTGACCGTCGTGCGTGACATCACCCGAACGTTGCGCATGCTTTCCAACTCGGCCACGGCGCGCGCGGCCCACACATGCCCGGGTTCACCGTCAATTTCCAGAACCTCGGCATTCAGCCGACCCCCTGGTCGCGCGTCTTCATCGGCAATGATGACATCTGCGCCGGCGCGGGCTGCTGTCAGTGCCGCCATCAACCCCGCGGGCCCCGCGCCGATAACCAATACATCGCAAAACGCAAAAGCCCTCTCATAGGTGTCCGGGTCGGGTTCTCCGCTCAGCCCCCCCAGCCCGGCCGCGCGCCGGATCACCGGCTCATACACCCGCTCCCAGAACGCCTTCGGCCACATGAAAGTCTTGTAGTAGAACCCCGCGCCCAACCAAGGCGCAAACAGATTGTTGACCGCCAGCAGATCCAGATCCAGGGACGGCCACGCATTCTGGCTGCGCACCTCCAACCCCTCGAAAATCTCCTGAGTCGTGGCGCGCACATTCGGCTCCGCAGCTGCGCCGACCCCGACAGTGACCAAGGCGTTCGGCTCTTCGCTGCCCGCCGTCAATACGCCACGCGGCCGATGATACTTGAACGATCGCCCCATCAGCCTGACACCATTCGCCAGCAACGCCGACGCCACGGTGTCACCCGCGAACCCGTCATAGCTGCGCCCGTCAAAGCGGAACGTCACGGTGTCGGACCGGTCGACAAGCCCCCTGCCCCTGATCCTCATCGCAAACCTTCCTTGACGCCTGATGCAAGCTCCACCGACTCGACCGCATGCGTCACCGTGTTACGTGTGACAACCAACCACGCCCCGCATCCCGATTCATGCAGCCATAGATCGCGCGTCTCTCCGGCAGGGTTGGCACGCAGATGCAGATACCCGTCCCACGCCGCGGCCCCCGCATCCGGCGCGGGGCGCTCCAGCAGCACGGCATCGCCCTGGTAATAGAACTCTCGCCGGTCACGGCTTCCACAAATTGGACAGTCCAGCCTCATGCCCCTCTCCCCAGGGCCCGAAACCGCCCCTCTTTCATTTTGCCAAATAAACTCTCGCCGAAGGCTCCCACACCCACCTCCTAATGCAGGTTATGCTGGGAACCGGTGCCCTCTTCATCCATCAACCCCCGGCCGGTGCGGAAGCGGTCCAGCCGATAGCGCGCTGCCGGTCCGTGGTGATGACCGGTTGCCATCAAATGCGCAAAGCTGAAGCCGGACCCCGGCACCGCCTTGAACCCACCATAACACCAGCCGCAATCAATGAACAAACCTTGGGTATCGGTCTTGTCGATGATCGGGCTGCCATCTGGCGTCATGTCCATGATCCCGCCCCAGCTGCGCAACACGCGTGCCTTGCCGATCATCGGCATCAGCGCCATGCCCGCCTCCATGACATGTTCGGCCATCGGCAGGTTGCCCCGTGCCGCGTATGATGCATAAAAATCCAGATCGCCCCCGAAGACCAGCCCGCCTTTGTCCGACTGGGAAATATAAAAATGCCCCATGCCAAAACTCACGACATGATCAATGCACGGTTTTAGCCCTTCGGTCACAAACGCCTGCAACACATGGCTTTCAATCGGCAGACGCATACCTGCCATAGCCGCGACCTGCCCCGACCGTCCGGCAACCACGATACCGACCTTCTTGGCCCGGATCGCACCACGCGTGGTCTGCACGCCGCGTACACGTCCGTTTTCGATATCGATCCCGGTGACTTCGCATTGCTGGATCAGATCAACGCCGCGCTCGGACGCGCCGCGCGCATACCCCCATGCCACCGCGTCATGGCGTGCCGTCCCACCCCGGGGATGCAGCAAACCACCATATATGGGGAATCGCGCATTGTCGAAATCAAGGTATGGCAAATGCTTGCGCACGCCTGCACGGTCCAGCAGCACGGCATCATCGCCTTGGTTGATCATTGCGTTGCCGCGCCGGGCAAACGCGTCACGCTGCCCGTCGGAATGGAACAGATTGATCAGCCCCCGCTGCGAATGCATCACGTTATAGTTCAGGTCTTGTTCCAGCCCCTCCCATAACTTGAGCGAATGCGAATAAAACTCGGAATTGCCGGGCAAGAAATAGTTGGCGCGAACAATCGTGGTGTTGCGCCCTACGTTTCCGCCGCCAAGATAACCTTTCTCAAGAACGGCTACATGGGTAAGCCCGTGTTCTTTTGCCAGATAATACGCGGTGCTCAGCCCATGCCCACCACCGCCGATGATGATCGCGTCATATTCGGCCTTGGGGTCGGCATCGCGCCACTGCGGCGTCCAACCTTTGTTGCCAGTCAATCCTTCGCGCAACACGCGCAAGCCTGAAAACCGCATACTCCCCCCTTGACCCATGATCCCGACACCAGCGCCATATGCGCTACTCAATCGCCTCCTGCGTCAAGGTGCAATGGCAGTGGCGTTGATCGTGTGCGATTTGCGTCGTAAAAATTCGCGCCGTGAACAGGACGGTCCACGACACATGCACGCCGTCAATGCGCGGACCCGGTCAAAGCCCCTTGGTGCGATAGCTGGCCGCTACTTTGCCGATGCTCACCAGATACGCCGCTGTGCGCAGATCGGTGACATCTGTGCGGTTGTGCCAAACCTCTGCCATGGTCTGGTACGCATCGCTCATCGTGTCATAAAGCCCCGACCGTACCAGCTCCAGTTCTCCGGCACCGCGCAGGTATTTGTCCTTGAAGTTCGGGCTCAACTGCCAGCCGATGCCGCTATCCGCGCTCAGACGCTCAAGTTCGTCCACCAACAACTGGTGACGGCTTTCTTCGTTGCGCCGCTGCATCCGGCCAAAGCGGATATGGCTCAGGTTTTTGACCCACTCGAAATACGACACGGTCACCCCCCCGGCATTGGCGTACATATCCGGAATGATCACGATCCCTTTGCCCCGCAGAATTTCATCCGCTCCTGCGGTTACCGGACCGTTTGCAGCTTCCACGATCAGCGGTGCCTTGATATCTTCCGCGTTGCTCGTGTTGATCACGCCCTCGAGCGCGGCGGGGATCAGGATATCGCATTCCGCCTCAAGCAGTTTCGCCCCATTCTCCTCCAATGGCGCATCTGGGTAGCCTTTTACGGTGCCATGTTGCGTGATCCAGCGGTG
>Ga0316207_10005261_pt1 | contig 10829 bp, 8 predicted proteins | sample 6weekpyrite_MG_FD_204943 | JGI IMG/M metagenome (GOLD analysis project Ga0316207, IMG submission 204943) | Microbial mat bacterial communities from mineral coupon in-situ incubated in ocean water Damariscotta River, Maine, United States -... | ecosystem: Environmental > Aquatic > Marine >...
GAATCGGTGAAAAAGCGCATCTGGTGACCGCAGCACGTGGTCTGCTTGAAGAAGCACAATCAAATAATGGCTGGCGCACCGAGTTAAATTCATTTGTCGGTTTAACCACCGGCGTGGATGGTGGTATTTACGAAGATGGTGCCACTAGCTGTACGGCGGGAAATTGTACGTTGAGGGATGACCTGTATGATTTTGATGATCTTTCGCTATGGTTTAATGCCCAGTTCGCGATTATTAAACCGCTGCATACCTTTGGCAAAATCGAGAACTATTCGAAAGCAGCCGAAGGCAATATTGTTATTAAACAGGCCGATGTGGAATTGCAGCGTCAGAACACTCGCTATGATGTCAGCATGGCTTATTATGGTTACCTGACGGCGCGCGATGTTCGTTACCTGATGGAAGATTCAACCCGTCGTTTATCAGGTGCACTGGACCTGGTAACTGAATGGCTGGAAGAAGAAAACGGCCAGGCGACTGAAGCTGATAAGTTTGCATTGACAGCCGGCGTCGCGTTGTTAAAACGCTATAACTCAGAAGCTTCAGCATTAGAAAAGGTAGCGATAGGTGGTTTGAAAGTATTAACAGGCATCGGGCTTGATAACGAGCTTGAAGTGGCAGGACGTCGCATTATGCCTGAGCCACTACCCGAAACCGAGTTAGCTGATTATAAGAAAATGGCGCTGGAAAATCGTCCGGAAATGAAACAGGTAGAAGCTGGATTGAATGCAAGGCGGGCGCTGGTAGCGGCGAGTAATTCGGACGCTAAACCGAATCTTTATGCCGGTGTTGGTGGTACTTTATCCTACGCACCGGGACGTGATCGGCTTGATAACCCGCATATATATGATCCGTTTAATCATGTCGCTGCAACCCCGGTGATTGGCTTGCAATGGTCGTTTTCAGGTGGTGTTCGTGATGCCAAGGTGAAACAGGCGCAGGCTGAACTCGATTCACTGATTTCAAAGGCCAGTTTTGCCCGCAACGGTATTCCGTATCAGGTTGAAGAGGCTTATTTGCAGGTGCATGCCACTTATGAGCAGGTGCAGGAAATGAAGCAGGCGAGTATCAATGCACGTCGCTGGATGATTGCCTCATACACCGATTTTGAAGCTGGATTAAAAGAAGCCGAAAAAATCATTACCGCGTTTCAGGCCTATGTGCTGGCGCACTCTGACTATCTGCGACTGGTAAACGACTATAATATGAATATTGTTAAACTTAAAAACCTGACCGGTGAAGCGACGTTGAGCACAATCAACGCATCCGAACCGGCATCGGGCAAGGAGACTGTTCAGTGAGCGTTGTTACACGTACATTTTCAAGTGTTGTTATTTTATTGCTGATGCTGGTAATGCCGGTGCAAGCTGAAATTGTGCCGGCTGATAAGCTGATAAAAGACACATCTCAGCAGGTTCTTAAAGCACTGGAAGATCAAAAGGAAACACTAAAAAAAGACCCTAATCATGTATATAAACTGGTCGATGACATTATTCTGCCGCATCTGGATTTTGAAAAAATGGCAAAACTGGCGCTGGGTAAAAACTGGCGTAAAGCTAATGCCACGCAGAAAAAAGCCTTTACCGAGGCATTTCGTCAGCTGTTGATTCGCACTTATAGCAAGTCATTGAGTGAATACAGCGGACAGAAAATTATCTACCTGCCGTTTCGTTTAAAAGATGGCGCTACCAGAGCCACGGTTAAAACCGAGATTGATCAAAACAGCGGATTCCCAATTCCTATCGATTACACCTTGTTCCTGAAAAAGGATGCGTGGAAGGTTTACGATATTAAAATCGATGGGTTAAGCCTGGTGACCAACTACCGCGGCAGTTTTGCCAAGGAAATTCGTGCCAAGGGCATATCAGGCCTTATCAAGAAGCTGGAAGACAAAAACAGGCAGGAATCTTAATGGCCGATTGCAGCTTCAGTCAGCCGTCTGCCGGCGAGGTCAAAATCGAGGGAAAGCTTGATCTGACCACGGTCACAGCATTAAAAAAGCAAACAAGTGGTTTGTTTAATAGCGCATCCGAGATACAATTCGATCTTTCGGCTGTTAGCCAGAGTAATAGTGCGGCTTTAGCGCTGTTACTTGAGTGGCTTAAAATGGCTCAACAACACCAGGTTTCACTAAGTTTTAGAAATTTTCCGGAACATTTACGTGAACTTGCGCGTGTTTATGGTATCGAGCAAGACTTAAAAATCGTTTAAATGAATAAATTAATCATCCAGGGTGGCACACCTTTAAATGGAGATGTGCGCATCTCTGGTGCTAAAAATGCTGTATTACCCATTTTGGCCGCCACGCTGCTGGCCGATGGCGTCGCAATTATCGACAATGTTCCTCATTTGCATGATGTGACCACCACGGTTGAACTGTTGGGTTGCATGGGTGTCCAGGTGGTGATGGGTGAAAAACTCAGCCTTGAAGTTGATCCATCGACAATCGAGAATTTCTGCGCACCCTATGACCTGGTAAAAACCATGCGTTCATCTATCCTGGTGCTGGGGCCTCTGTTGGCTCGTTTCGGTGAAGCAGAAGTATCGCTGCCGGGCGGTTGTGCGATCGGTTCGCGTCCAGTTAACCTGCATATTAAAGGGCTGCAGGATATGGGGGCTGATATCGAAGTGGTTAATGGCATTATCAAGGCCAAAGCCAAACGTCTGAAAGGTGCACGTATTGTGCTCGATATTGTCACTGTAACCGGCACCGAGAACCTGATGATGGCGGCAGCACTGGCCGACGGTATCACCATTTTAGAAAACGCCGCGCGCGAGCCAGAGATTGTTGATCTCGCCAATTTCCTCAACGCGATGGGCGGTAAAGTCTCCGGTGCCGGTACTGACACGATTACGATTGAGGGTGTTGAGTCGCTTAAAGGTGTTCGCTACAGCGTCCTGCCTGATCGGATCGAAACCGGTACTTTTCTGGTCGCAGCAGCGATCAGTGGCGGCAAGATCAAGGTAAAGGATACCGATCCTACCTTGCTTGACGTGGTGCTGGATAAACTGATTGAAGCCGGTGCCGATATCAAAGTGGGTGAGGACTGGATTACACTGGATATGCACGGTAAGCGTCCAAAGGCGGTGAATATCCGTACTGCGCCTTATCCTGCATTCCCTACCGATATGCAGGCGCAGTTCACTGCGCTCAACGTGGTTGCCGAAGGTACATCGACTATTGTTGAAACGGTGTTTGAGAACCGTTTTATGCATGTGCAGGAATTACAGCGCATGGGTGCGGATATCGAGCTGGAAGGCAATACCGCGATTGTTAAAGGTGTTAAAAAACTCACTGGCGCGCCAATTATGGCTACCGATTTACGTGCCTCGGCCAGCCTGATACTTGCCGGTGTGTTCGCTGAAGGTGAAACTGTGGTCGAACGTATTTACCATATAGACCGTGGTTATGAACTGATTGAAGAAAAACTGCAACAACTTGGTGCTAAAATCCGCCGTGTGCCCCGATAATTCTTATGAATTAAAGCGGGTGTGTAAACCATCGACTGAATTCAAAAGCTGAAAAACTGTTATGAGCGAAACAATTACTATCGCGTTGTCGAAAGGCCGCATTTTTAAAGAAACCATGCCATTGCTGGAAGCTGCCGGCATTATCCCAATCGATGACCCGGAAAAAAGCCGCAAGCTGATTCTCGATACCAATCGTGATGACGTTAAGCTGGTAGTGATTCGCGCAACCGATGTACCGACCTATGTGCAATACGGCGCGGCTGATCTAGGTGTAGCGGGTAAAGATGTATTGCTTGAGCATGGTGCCGAGGGTTTATATGAACCGGTTGATTTAAACATTGCCTGCTGCAAATTAATGACGGCTGGCCCGGTTGATTACAAACCAAGCAATGGCCGACTGCGGGTGGCGACAAAATTCGTTAATGTAACCAAAGAATACTTTGCTTCGATAGGTCAGCAGGTTGAAGTGATTAAACTTTACGGCTCAATGGAGCTGGGACCAATTGTTGGATTATCTGATTTAATCGTTGATGTGGTTGATACCGGTAATACCTTAAAAGCCAATGGCTTAAAGCCGCTGGAAAAAATTGCCGATATCAGTTCACGATTAATCGTTAACAAAGCCTCCATGAAAATGAAACATGATCGCCTGCAGCAAATCATCGAACAAATGCGCCAGGCTGTTAAATAATTTCATCGGTAAAGAAAATGCTTAATATCAAATGTCTTAATTCAAATGATTCAAACTTCCAGCAGGAACTGGATGATTTGCTCGCGTGGGAAAGTGTTTCTGATAGCGCTGTATTTAATACAGTGATGGAAATTCTTAACGCGGTAAAGACCAAAGGAAATGAAGCAGTTCTCGAATACACCAATCGTTTTGATGGTGGCTCATTTAAAGATGGTACTGAACTAGAGCTCTCGAAAGAAGAATTAAATAAAGCGCTTGAGTCTATTAATGCAGAACAACGTCAGGCATTAGAAAAAGCAGCCGAACGTGTACGTGCTTATGCCGAACACCAGAAAATGGAATCATGGTCTTATACCGAAGACGATGGCACCGTGTTAGGCCAGCAGGTAACATCGCTTGATCGTGTGGGTTTATATGTGCCCGGCGGAAAAGCTGCTTATCCATCATCAGTATTAATGAACGCTATTCCTGCAAAAGTTGCCGGTGTGCCTGAACTGATCATGGTAGTGCCAACACCAAACGGCGAAAAGAATGATTTAGTTTTAGCGGCAGCGGCGATTGCCGGTGTTGATCGCGTGTTCACCATCGGTGGTGCGCAAGCGGTTGCGGCACTGGCTTATGGCACAGAAACAATTCCACAGGTCGATAAGATTGTTGGCCCGGGTAATATTTATGTCGCTACCGCCAAACGCATGGTGTTTGGCACCGTGGGTATTGACATGATTGCAGGGCCGTCAGAAATATTGGTACTGTGTGATGGTAAAACTGATCCCGACTGGATTGCGATGGATTTGTTTTCGCAGGCCGAGCATGATGAAGATGCACAATCGATATTAGTTTGCCCTGATCAGGCCTATATCGACCAGGTTGCTGACAGCGTTAACAGGCTGATAGAAGAAATGCCGCGTGCAGACATCATTAAAGCCTCAATCGAAGGTCGAGCTGCTCTGATTACGGTTGATGATTTAGAACAGGCGGCAGAGATTAGCAATTATATCGCACCTGAACATCTCGAATTATCTGTCGATGATGCACAGCAGTATGCCGAAGAAAAAATCAAACACGCAGGCGCCATTTTTATGGGCCGTTTCACGGCTGAGGCGCTGGGTGATTACTGCGCAGGGCCTAATCACGTGCTGCCTACATCACGTACCGCACGTTTCTCGTCACCGCTAGGTGTGTATGACTTTCAGAAGCGATCCAGTTTAATTGGCTGTTCTGCTGATGGTGCATCGGAACTGGGTAAAACAGCTTCGGTGCTGGCGCGTGGTGAAGGTCTGGTTGCACATGCCTGTTCAGCAGAATATCGTATCAAAAAATAAAATAGTCATATCTTCCGGGCAGCTAACTGGTAAGCTGGCTGCCAATTCTTAATTTCGTACATTTTCGTCTTGAAAATGGTTTCGCAGTTATCAACAGTTTAATTTGGCCGCGTTACTAAGCTGTCAAACCTGTGCTACTGCTATGGGTACATACCTTAACCGGAGCTAATATGGGTGATGTAGTCGCATTCAAAAAGAAATCTGCCAAAGAAAAGCACGGTAAAAAAATCCTCTGTAAAAGCGGTTTCCATAAATGGGTTATTAAAACTGAGCAAAAGTTTGATGTTAAGCAGGGTAAGCTGGTTACTGTTTATAAATGCAGTCGCTGTGGCCTGGTAAAAAACGAGGCCAGGTGATTTACTGTTAAAAATGACTCTGGGTGCACATCGGCCAAAATTCTTAACTATAATCAGGAAAAGTAAAAATTTAAGAGAATGCTGTGTGTCAATAATAACTAAGGGTCAGCTAAAATTGATGTCGAATTCTATTTCCCTTTCTTCATTTATCTGCCGATTAATTTGTGGTGTATTCATCACGCTTTCCCTTATATTTCAATCCGAGTTGTCAATTGCAGGAAACATACTTTTAACCGAGACTGAAAAGCAATGGATTAAAGATAATCCTGTAATTACCGTTGGCAATGAGCTTGACTGGCCACCATTTGATTTTGTTGTTGATGGCAAACCGGCAGGATTTTCAATTGACCTGATGCGACTGGTAAAACAAAAAACAGGTCTGGATGTAAGATTTGTTAATGGTTATAACTGGAGCCAGCTTTTATTAATGTTTAAAGCAGGCAAGATTGATGTGATGCCTGCTATTTATAGTAGCGAAGAACGTAAACAATATGCGTTATTTACACGTAGTTATTACTCGCAGCCTTCTGTCATGGTCGTGCATAAGGACAATACTGACATTTTAGATGTAAACAGTCTGAAAGGTAAAAAGGTGGCTGTTATTCGTGGCTTTGTGATCACCTCGGTGTTAAAACAGACTATCTCTGAGATTGAGTTATTAGAAGTTGAAAATATTGTCGAAGGTTTAAAAACCGTTTCGGTAAAAGAGGCGGATGCTTTTATCGATAGTATTGGCACAGTTTCATATCACCTTGAACATCATTATGTGCCGGATTTGAAGGTGATATCACGGTTAAAAAACAAGGATCTGGCAAGCCCTGCGCTGCATCTGGCAACTTCTAAGAACGAGCCCGTACTAAGAAGTATTTTAGATAAAGTACTGGCGTCAATTTCGCGCATTGAACGTATGTCATTGGAAAAAAGATGGATTCACGTTCCCGAATCCATTTCTACACTGGATGCGTCTAAAAGAATTGTTTTAACGGCTGAACAGATTGAATGGCTATCAGAGCACCCTGTTATTCGGGTGGGTGTCGATAAAGATTATGCTCCCTATAGTTACCAGGATAATGATCATTCTTATATAGGCATAGCACCTGATTTTCTAAAACTGTTAGGAGAGAAGATAGGTATCACATTTGAGTTGCTGCCAGATTTAAGCTGGTCAGAAATTTTACAGGGAACCAAGGACGATTTAGTTGATGTTGTTGCAACTGCAGTGATGACTGATCACCGAAAACAATTCTTAAATTTTACTCAGATTTATATTCCAACGCCACTAGTGATAATGACAGAGGAAGGTAATAGTCAAATACAAGCAGCTTCAGATCTCAATGGTAGAACTGTAGCTTTAGTTAAAGATTATTCAACGACACGGCTTGTCATGAATCAATATCCTGCCGTCAAACAGCTTTTGGTAGAAACGCCGGTGGAAGGCTTGCATGCGGTTTCAAGTGGCGCTGCTGATGCTTATGTAGGCGTAATAGGTGTTAATTTATATGAGGCGCAAAAGAAAGGTATTACTAATTTAAAAATAGCAGCAGATTTTGATGTTCTTGAAAATGGACAGCGCCTTGCTGTTCGCAGTAACTGGCATGAATTTGCATTGATTCTAGATCGGGCGCTTGATTCGATTACAGAAGATGAAAGAAAAGCGATTTACAACAAATGGATTTCTGTGCCTCATATTGAGCAGGTTGATTATAGTTTGCTGTTTAAATTGTTAGCTGGTTTTTTACTGATCATTGGTTTGCTCTATTGGCACAATCGAAAACTATCTAGAGAAATATCCAGACGCCAACGGGTTGAAACCAAGCTGACTGTTTTGAACCAGAAGCTGGAGAAAGAAAAAGCCGAAGCCGACTCGGCAAATATTTCTAAGTCACATTTTCTGTCTTCGATGGGACATGAATTGCGTACACCATTGAACGCAATAATGGGCTTTTCTCAGTTGCTTTCACTTGATAATGTGGATAAGTTTCAGGCAAAAGATATGTCGCAGGAAATCACAAAAGCAGGAGATTATCTGTTAAATGTGATTAATGGCATTCTAGACTTATCTAAGATTGAAGCTGGGAAAGTTCAACTTGATATTGAAAGCAGTAATTTATATCTACTGGTTAATGAATGCGTGTCTCTCGTCAAGCATACGGCGCAAAAACGTTCGATTGAAATTGAAATCAGTATTGAAGAGACGGGTATGGATTTGAATGTCAGGGTTGATGCGATGCGTTACAAGCAGGTACTTATTAACCTGCTGTCAAACGCGATTAAATACAATATGGATGGCGGGAAAGTTTCCATTGGTTACCGTTTAAAAGATGATAGAAATGTATTGCTGGAAGTAAAAGATACAGGCAAGGGTTTGACGGAAGTGCAGAAGGAACATTTATTTAAACCTTTTGAGCGTGCAGGAGCAGAAAATACATCCATTGAAGGAACTGGGTTGGGTCTTGCGATCTGTAAGCAATTAATTGAAATGATGGACGGGGAAATCGGCTTTGAAAGTGAGCTCGGGAAGGGAAGCTGCTTCTGGATTTTGGTGCCGTTATCATAAAACACAGGTTCGATTATTAAGAGGTGCTTTTAGTATCTGTTTTTATTATATCTGCGCAGAATAACAGTAATCATTGCATATAGAGATCGTGCATCTGGTTAGGATTCGGTCTCATACGATAAAGAGCTGAAGTCTATCTGGTTTTATAATTGATGCGGTTGTTTGATGCCAAGGAAATGGCGGGTATAGTCTTGTCATTTAGATGACGTGGTTATTATACCAAACAATACCACTCCAGTGAGTTTTGAAACGGCGATTATTTGGGAATTACCAGATTAAAAATAGGTATATAGAAAGGATTATTAGCTCTAAATTATTACTGAAAATTCGCAAATTCTTCATGTATTTTCTTGAATATGTACTATTCTTATTAGTTGGTAATTCTCTAATTTGGTTATCTTCTATGAATACTCTTATTACTAAATCTTCCTTTTATTTTACATTAGTGCTGTTGTGCTTAACGCATTCAGCACATGCAGCAAAGAAAGTGTCTCCAGAAAGTGTCTCAGGGGCGCAAACTATCAGTACTGATCAGGCAAAACAACTATTTAATCAGGGAGTAACGTTTCTAGATGTCAGGAGCAATCGCGACTGGGAGGCAGGGCGTATTCCCGGGTCAAAGCATCTAGAACTCAAAAAGGTTTTTAACCAGGAAGCTCTTTTGCAGGTTGCCGAGCCGGGGGATAAGTTAGTTATATATTGTAATAGTATTGGTTGTACCAGAAGTTCAAAGGCATGCAAGAAAGCCGTAAGCTGGGGTTATCAAAATGTGTATTACTATCGTCTGGGATTTCCTGACTGGCAGTCTAATGGATATGCAGTTGAATAATATAAACGTTATTAAATTTTAAAAAATTCCTGAGAGACCTGATGAATCTATTTAAACTACTTAAAACTAAAATTATATTTGTTAGTGCTGTTTCAATTGTTCTGATTGTGGTGACCTTATTAATATCAGGGCGTCTTGCACAAAGTGAATCGGAATCGAGATTTGAAGAAGTGTCTTTTGAAGGCAAAAAACTACTGTGGCAGCGTATAGTAGATGGTGAAGTTAAAGCTATGCGTGCTGAGTTGTTTTCATTTACTAGAAATATGCAGGCTATGAGTGCGATTTCAGAAAGCAACGAGCAAGCTTTGTCTAATGTTTTGCAGCCGACATTTAACAGGCTCAAGGCTTCAAAAATAATAGATGGGATGCAGGTTTTTTCACGTTCGGGAAATATACTTTTTTCTGGCTCAGAAGAAAAGAATAAAACTATTTTTGATGGGGTAGTGAAAATATCGTTACAAACCGGAAAGATTACGACTGGTATTGAAAAAAATAACCAAGGTAATATTAATTTAGTGTTTGCCTTACCCTTATACGATAATCCCGGTAGCGAGATTGGGGTTGGGGTGTTTACACGAAACTTGAAGTCTATGCTGGTTGATTTTAAAAAGAGTGAAGGTTCTGATGTTAATATTGTTAATTCTGCAGGTAAGCTAATTTATACTACGGATGAAACTTTATTTAACCAGGTAGACCCTGATCTGCCTGAATTAAGTCAAAGATCATTTGATTATTATAATGTTGAAGGTAAAGTTTTTGTCGTACTTTCACAGCCAGTAAATGATATAAATGATCAATCTATTGCGCACTTATTGAGTATTGCTGATGATACGATTAGCGTATCAAAACAGAATAATATAAAAACAGTTACTGGATTTGTTGCGCTTGGTATATTTATTTTCATCATATTAGTGTTGAATTGGTATATTCGAAGAGCGCTTAAACCTCTAGATGATGTTCAGGATATTTTGTCTAGAGTTGCAGGGGGTGATTTGACTGTAAATGTGGAAGTTAAAACTGATGACGAAGTGGGCCAAATGTTGTCGTCTGTTCACTCAATGCTTGAAAAATTGCGCAGTATGATTTCTGAAATTTCTTCTTCTACCGTAACAATGTCAGATTCGTCCGGAAATATGTTGGGTATTACTGAAATGACACAGCAAGGTGTTAATCAGCAGCAGACACAAATTGATCAGGTCGCTACTGCAATGAATGAAATGACGGCTACTGTCCAAGAAGTTGCCCGACATGCTCAGGAAGCTGCAAATACAGCGACTGAAGCAGATGATGTTGCATCTGAAGGTAATAAGGTAGTTGAGCAAACTATTGGTTCAATTAATGTGCTTGCCTCTGAAATTGAGAATTCAGCTACAATTATTAAGAAAGTTGAAGAGGATAGTATTCAAATAGGAGAAGTTCTTAACGTTATTAAAAGCATTGCTGAACAGACAAATTTACTAGCATTGAACGCTGCAATTGAGGCTGCAAGAGCTGGTGAGCAAGGAAGAGGGTTTGCTGTGGTGGCTGATGAGGTGCGTACTCTAGCCAGTCGAACACAGGAATCGACTCAGGAGATACAAGATATGATTGAGAGATTACAGTC
>Ga0316207_10005262_pt1 | contig 10828 bp, 8 predicted proteins | sample 6weekpyrite_MG_FD_204943 | JGI IMG/M metagenome (GOLD analysis project Ga0316207, IMG submission 204943) | Microbial mat bacterial communities from mineral coupon in-situ incubated in ocean water Damariscotta River, Maine, United States -... | ecosystem: Environmental > Aquatic > Marine >...
TCGTAACTGTGGACTTATATGATGAGCGTGGCGTTCGTATTGACAGTATTGATGCTAAAGTAAACTATGCTCGTCGAGGCTCGAAGTCAGCTCGTCAAGGGCGCTTCAAAGCTAAACTTGAAGAAACGGTACCCGAAAATTCCCGTGTAGTGGTGCGGCCAGTAGATAAACGACTAGACACTGATACTAATCGTTCTGGATCCATGTCCATCCTATAAATATGTTTGATTAACTTAGTTTTTCCATTATTTCTCAACTGATTGCGAAAAATTTGTGGCCAGCTGATATAATCCATGCTTTTTAAGCAAAAGCACTTAATTCATGGAAATCATCCGCGGTTTACACAATATACAACCGGAACATCGCGGTAACGTTGTCACAATTGGCAATTTTGATGGTGTACATCTTGGTCATCAGGCCATTATCAAGCAGCTCAAGAAACAAGCAGAAAGACATAAAGTCCCAGCGACTCTAATGACTTTCCAACCTAATCCACAAGATTTTTTTGCCGGTGATAAAGCACCAGCAAAACTTTCTCGTTTTCACGATAAAATGCAGCTTTTAAAAAGTTATGGTGTAGATCGGGTAGTCTGCATACCTTTTAATCAAAAATTAGCCGACCTTAGCGCTAATGATTTTATCGAAAAAATACTCATTCATGGCCTGCATGCAAAACATTTAGTTATTGGTGATGATTTTCAATTCGGTAAAAACCGTCAAGGTGATTTTCAATTATTAAAAGATGCCGGACAAAAATGGGATTATGATGTCGAAAATACACCGACTTATCTAATAGATGATTTACGTGTCAGCAGCACAAGAATTAGACAATTTTTGGCAGAAGGGAACCTGACAAAAACCCGAGAATTATTGGGCCGTCCTTATCACATTAGTGGAAAAATTGGTCATGGTGACAAACGAGGCCGCACCATCGGCTTTCCCACAGCAAATATCCGTTTAAAGCAACAAATTGCTCCCACAAATGGCGTCTATGCGGTTAAAATAACCGGCCTGAGTGAAATCCAATATGGGGTTGCTAATTTAGGTGTACGTCCTACAGTTGATGGCAGCCAGTATTTGCTGGAAATTCATCTATTCGACTTTAATCAGGACATTTACGGCAAACGCATAAATATTCATTTTGAACATTACATTCGTCCAGAACAAAAATTTAATGGCTTGGATGCATTAGTTGCACAAATTAAGCAAGATACTGAAACGGCAAAAACTTTATTAAACGCAAAAGATAATGACTGAAGAAAAAAATTACAAAGATACGCTAAATTTACCGAAAACCGGTTTCCCTATGAAAGGCAACCTCGCCAATCGTGAACCGGAGATGTTAAAACGTTGGAAGCAATTAGATGTCTATGCCAAACAACGTGAAATTAGCAAAGGGCGTGAGAAATTTATTTTACACGACGGTCCACCCTACGCGAATGGTGATATTCATATTGGTCATGCGGTTAATAAGATATTAAAAGATATTATTGTTAAATCAAAAGTGCTTAGTGGCTTTGACGCACCTTATGTCCCTGGATGGGATTGCCATGGCTTACCTATTGAATTACAAGTAGAAAAGAAAGTGGGTAAAGCTGGAGGAAAAGTTACCGCCAAAGAATTTCGAAAAGCTTGTCGAAAATATGCCTACAAACAAGTTGATAACCAGAAAAAAGACTTCATTCGCCTAGGTGTCTTTGGTGATTGGGATAATCCTTATCTAACGCTCGATTATAAATTTGAGGCAAATATTGTTCGTGGTCTGTCGAAAATTTTTGCTAATGGGCACATACATCAAGGTTCAAAGCCTGTTCATTGGTGTACGGATTGCGGCTCTGCATTAGCTGAAGCAGAAGTTGAATATCAAGACAAACGCTCACCAGCAATTGATGTACGATTTGCCGTATTGGATGATGCCGCTTTTATTGCAAAATGCCATCACGTAGAGAACCACACTGGTGAAGGCCCGCTATCTGTCGTCATCTGGACAACCACTCCATGGACTTTACCAGCGAATGAAGCAGTAGCAATTCATCCCGATCTGGATTATGCCGTAATCGAATGTACTGGCGAACATGGCACCGAGCGCTTAGTACTTGCGGAAGCACTTTGGAAAGATGCGATGGGACGATACGGTTTTGAAGAACATCGAGTTGTCGCTTACTGCAAAGGCAGCGCATTAGAAAACATCAAGCTACAACATCCTTTTTATAATAAAGAAGTACCTGTAATTCTGGGAGATCATGTAACCGTTGATGCGGGTACTGGCGCAGTACATACCGCACCTGCACATGGTCAGGAAGATTATGTAGCAGGCTCGCGTTATAATTTACCCGTTGAGAATCCTGTCGGTGCTAATGGTACATTCTTGCCTGACACCGAATTATTTGCCGGACAACATGTTTTTAAAGCCAACGATTCAGTTTTAGAAACATTAAAAACAAAGGGAACTTTAGTTCATCATCAAGCTATCGAACATAGTTACCCACATTGCTGGCGACATAAAACGCCCATTATTTTTCGTGCAACACCACAATGGTTTGTCAGCATGGAACAAAACGGTTTGCGGGAATTAGCAAACAATGTTATTCCAAAAATTAGCTGGCTACCTGATTGGGGACAAGCACGTATTGAAGGCATGGTAAACAATCGACCCGATTGGTGTATCTCGCGACAACGCACCTGGGGTGTGCCTATTGCAGTTTTCGTTCACAAAGATACCCAAGCTTTGCATCCTGACACACCCGCCTTAATGGAAAAAGTTGCTTTAAAGATGGAGCAAGAAGGGATTGATGCCTGGTTTGACATGGAACCTCAAGAGCTTTTAGGTAATGAAGCAGAAAACTATGTCAAAATTACAGACACATTGGATGTTTGGTTTGACTCCGGAACCACACATTATTGTGTCCTCAATCAGCGAGACGAATTACAATTTCCTGCAGATTTATATTTAGAAGGCTCCGACCAACACCGCGGCTGGTTTCAATCTTCCCTTTTGGCCTCATTAGCCATGAATGGTGAAGCACCGTACAAACAAGCGCTAACCCATGGATTTACCGTTGATGCCAAGGGTAAAAAAATGTCCAAGAGTTTAGGTAACACTGTTGTACCTCAAAAGGTGGTTAATAATTTAGGGGCTGATATTATTCGACTTTGGGTTTCCTCCACAGATTACAGTGGTGAAATGACGGTGTCCGATGAAATCTTTAAGCGAACCGCTGATGCTTATCGTCGCATACGTAATACGTCTCGATTTCTGCTCGCTAATTTAAATGGATTTGATCCAGCAATTCACGCATTGGCTCCATCAGATATGCTAGCTCTGGATAAATGGGCTGTTCAACGAACAGCGCAACTGCAAGAAGAAATTAAAGTCGACTACGATAATTATGACTTCCACAATATTTATCAAAAAATTCACAACTTTTGCTCTGTGGATATGGGAAGTTTTTATCTGGATATTATAAAAGACCGTCAATACACCGCAAAAGCTGATAGTCAGGCCCGTCGTTCAGCTCAGACTGCTTTGCATCATATTGCCGAAGCCTTTACTCGCTGGTTAGCGCCAATACTCAGTTTTACCGCCGATGAAATATGGCCATTTATTCCGGGCTCACGAAGCGATTCTGTGTTTCTTGAAACTTGGTATGAACTTCCCGCCATAGAAGAAGACAAAGTGTTTACTTTAGATTATTGGAATGAATTGGTGGAAGTACGTGTGGCAGTGAGTAAAATGCTAGAAAATTTACGTGTTAGTGGTGAGATCGGATCTTCATTGGATGCAGAGGTGGATTTGTATTGTGGATCTGAAATACATCATAAATTGTCCGCGTTAAAAGATGAATTGCGTTTTACATTAATTACTTCCGATGCGCGTGTTCATGCCGAATCTGAAAAAACTGAAAACGCCAGTCATGTTACATTAACAAACGGTGACGAAATTTGGATTAGTGTAGCGGCATCAAGTCATGAAAAATGCACTCGATGCTGGCATCATCGTGAAGATGTAGGCAACAATCCAGAACACTCAGCACTTTGTGGTCGCTGTGTCGAAAATGTTGAAGGTGATGGTGAAAAAAGGCGTTTTGCATAATGCTTAAGTGGACGATTATTTCTGTTATTGTCATTATTCTTGATCAAATAACAAAAGCTATCGCGAGTGCAGAACTGCTTATGTTTGATCCCGTTGCAGTCATGCCAATGTTTAATTTTACTTTGATGCATAATGAAGGTGCAGCATTCAGCTTTTTAAGTGATGCAGGTGGCTGGCAACGCTGGTTTTTTACCGTGCTGGCCACAGTCGTTAGCATTGCAATATTTATCTGGATAAAAAAATTAACACCGCAGGAAAAAGGCATGGCCATTTCTTTGTCGCTCATTCTTGGCGGCGCCATTGGCAACTTAATTGATCGAGTACGTTTTGGTTATGTCGTTGACTTTATCGACGTATATTATAACACCTGGCATTGGCCTGCGTTTAATATTGCCGACTCAGCAATTTTTGTCGGTGCAATTATCATGATTATTTTTAGTTTTCGTGAAGAGAAAAAAGATAAAACCTAATCCCGACAATTCATGAATTTGCCGATTTCTCACATGACCTTTGCTTTAGCCAACATTTTTGTTCATTTGACAATACCGATGCCAAATCAAATAACAGCCGGTAAAACTAAATCTCGATGCGATAAGCTTTCGAATTCATAAAATGTCCGTGCTGCGTATCCATGTCGTTGCTGCTGTTATTGAAAACAATCAGGGGCAAATCTTCATAGCCAAACGACCTGACCATCAACATCAAGGCGGCTTATGGGAATTTCCAGGTGGTAAAGTTGAAATCGGTGAATCAACGAAGCAAGCTTTAAAGCGAGAATTATTCGAAGAAATTGGTATTCAAATCCAAAAATTCGAACCACTGATTCAAATTTCTCATGATTACCCCGACAAATCCGTTTTACTTAATGTTTGGCGTGTTACAGACTTTGACGGCAAAGCACATGGCAAAGAAGGCCAACAAACTTGCTGGGTAAATAAAAGTGAATTAAACCAATTTAGTTTTCCCGCTGCAAATAAACCAATTCTAAGTGCTACAAAATTACCACAACATTATTTAATTACCCCAGAACCTGACTTTAATCAGCGTACCGACTTTTTAGAAACCATTGAAGATAGATTCAAAGATGGTATTAAGCTTGTTCAATTACGTGCAAAATTACTGAATCCTCGTCAATTAAAAACCCTATATCTTGAAGTAAAAGAAATCAGCCAAGCATATGATGCAACACTACTCCTTAATTCAACCATAAATTTTGCGGAAGATATCGGAGCTCAAGGGGTACATTTATCATCTCACGAATTAATGAAGACAATAAAACTGCCTAAGAATCTATTATGTGCAGCTTCATGCCATTCTAAACAAGAAATAATCGCTGCAAGTAATCTTGGCGTGGATTTTATTGTTCTATCGCCTGTGTTAAAAACAATCAGTCATCCTGAAAGTACACCATTGAACTGGGAAAATTTTAGTGATTTATGTAAATCTGCACCAATACCCGTATTCGCACTAGGGGGAATGAAGCTAGAGCATCTTCCCCAAGCCATCGATTCTGGCGCCCAAGGTATTGCCGGCATTCGTTCGCTTTGGTGCAAGCAATTACAGAACAGTGTATGATTTAGCCCCATAATTCTCATTAACCAAATACACAATAGAGTCGATCATGGAAACAACATATACCGGAAATGATGTATTATTTATTTTACTCGGCGCAATCATGGTACTTGCCATGCACGCCGGTTTTGCCTTTTTAGAAGTAGGTACTGTACGTAAAAAGAATCAAGTTAATGCTTTAGTTAAAATTATTTGTGATTTTGCTGTATCAACCATTGCCTATTTCTTTATTGGATTTGGCATTGCTTATGGCGTTGATTTTTTCAGCAGCGCTGAAACCTTGGCCGAGAAAAATGGCTATGAATTAGTTAAATTTTTCTTCTTAATGACCTTTGCAGCAGCCATACCCGCCATTGTTTCTGGTGGTATTGCAGAACGGGCAAAATTTTATCCACAATTACTCGCCACCGCACTAATTGTTGCTTTTGCGTATCCTCTCTTTGAAGGTATTGTTTGGAATGGAAACTTTGGTATTCAAAGTTGGCTAGGGGAAACTTTTGGCGCAGAGTTCCATGATTTTGCAGGATCCATAGTTGTTCATGCAGTCGGTGGCTGGATCGCACTAGGCGCAGTTGTCCTACTTGGTGCTCGCTATGGGCGCTACACAAAAACTGGTGCAGTGATATCCCACCCACCTTCCAGCATTCCTTTTCTTGCTCTTGGTGCCTGGGTTTTATCTGTTGGCTGGTTTGGCTTTAATGTTATGTCCGCGCAAACGATCGATGCCGTTAGTGGCTTAGTTGCCCTTAATTCTTTAATGGCGATGGTAGGTGGCATTCTTGCTGCGTTAATCGTTGGTAAGAATGACCCAGGTTTCGTACACAATGGCCCCTTAGCAGGTTTAGTCGCTATTTGTGCAGGCTCTGATTTAATGCATCCCATGGGTGCGCTTGTGACTGGCGCTATTGCAGGTGGCCTTTTTGTTGTGACATTTACCCTTACTCAAAACAAATGGAAAATTGATGATGTATTAGGAGTCTGGCCATTGCACGGAATATGTGGTGCTTGGGGTGGAATTGCTGCTGGTATTTTTGGACAACAAATGTTTGGTGGTTTAGGTGGCGTTAGTTTAATGTCTCAAATTATTGGAACAATAGGCGGTGTGACTTTTGCTGCCGCCAGCGGATTTATCATTTATTATATTGTGAAAAGTTTTATGGGTATTCGACTAAGTCAGGAAGAAGAATACGAGGGTGCCGATTTAACGATTCATAAAATTCAATCAGAAGCCTACGATAAAAAATAGGCAAATTAAGATAGCTTGGGTGAAGCATCGTGAAACCCAAGCTATCTTAATTAATTCATTTGCATTCTACTTTTCAACGTTTCCAAATATTTCTCAAGCAGCCTCATATCTTCGTCACTTATCGCTTTCATACTTTTATAGGGCGTTTTTTCGAAAAACTTTTTTCCATACTGACTATTGGGAAAATCTAACAGCGTTAAAGCTAACACATTACGGTCACTTGCCTTCATAGACTTACTTGCTAAAAACATTGGCGAAGGAATGGATTCTGAACATTCTAAAAGCTTAATTTTATTTTCTTCTTTTGATGTGTAAAATTTAAACACAGGCAAAGACACGATTCCCGCATCAGCATCTTCATTAACAACAGAAATAATCGCATTATTGTGAGAAGGCGTTCGTAAAAAACTGACGCTTCCTGGCAGCTCCAAGTTTTTATTATTTAACATGACTTCCCCCAAAACACTCACAATAGCTAAAGGTCCAGGTGTACTAACTACTGAGCCTTTCAAGTCATTCAACTTGTTGATTGGACTATTCTGGCGCACAAAAATACAAGCCTTTAATTGGCGAGAAAATCGGGCTAGACGTTGATAACCAAATTCTCGCTCAGCTAATAACGCAAAATGTGGTGCAGTGAACACAAAATCATACGCTTGCTCATGAGTTCGTGTAAGAAATTTCCGAAAATTTGGTGCTGACACAAACGTCACTTGATAGCCGCCATTTTCTTCCAAATGACTTTTAAGTGGCAAAAATAATTTAATTAACCGAGTAGCACTGACAAACGGCAACAAACCGATCTTTAGTTCTTTTTTTGTTGCAGCTCCTTCTGCAGAAACCGACGAAGAAAATAAAGCTACCAAAACAATAGACACAAGTATTCTATTCATCCACAAAGCCTTTTTAATATATTTTTTCAGCAATATCTACACTTAAGCGCAAATCTGTGGCCCATTGAAAATTTTCGCTGGGCGTTTGAAAGTAAAAACCTTGCACATAGTCAACACCCAATGCCACTAACAATTTTAAAGAATCCTCATCTTCAACATATTCGGCAACCGTTTTTTTATTCAACCCATGCGCGATATCCACAATGGCTTTAATAAATAACTGATTATCAGATTCTTTAATTAAATCATGAGTAAACAAACCATCAATTTTTACCACGTCTGCCTCAAGATGCTTTAAATAAATAAATGAGGCGTAACCCGACCCGAAATCATCAATAGCAATTTTGCAACCATAAGCGCGCATAGCACTAATAAAGCGTTGTGCATCATGTAAATCAGACACTGCCGCAGTCTCAGTTAATTCAAGCAACAAACGCTGAGGTTTTACATTATTCGCTTCCAGTGTTTGAACGATAAATCTCGCCAACGTAGGATCATCAAATGAGCGACCAGAAATATTAACTGCAAGGCACGTTATCTCTGGATTTTCCGCCAAGGTTAAAATCACTTTATTCAAAACCCAGCGATCAATTTCAATTATTTTACCTGAACGTTCAGCAAAAGGAATAAATTGTCCCGGCAAAACAATATTACTCTCGCCCTCCACTCTCATTCTCACAAGCGCTTCCAGATAAAACAATTCACTATTTTCTGGAGAAAATACGCCTTGATAGCAAAGATCCAACAAGTCATTTTCCAAGGCATGTGTAATCTGATTATCCCAATTTATTCGCTTTAACAAATGCTGAGAAGCTTCCTGATTTTTTTCAAACACCTTCCATGTGTTTTTCCCTGCATCTTTTGCTTGATACATTGCAATATCAGCACACACTAACAACTCATCCATTTCTATCGCGTGCCTTGGGAACATGGAAATACCAATGCTAGACGTTACTCTTATTCTTTTCTCCTCACGCTGAAAAGAAATATTGGATACTGCAGCTCGTACTCGCTCCGCAAGTAATTGAGCGCTTTTTAAACTTCCATCAGGAAGTAATATGGCAAATTCATCACCTCCTAAACGGCAAAACAACTCTTCTCTACGAGTCAACACACCAACATCACTGGCTACTTTGTTAAGAACTTCATCTCCATATTTGTGCCCAAAGGCGTCATTAATATATTTAAAATCATCAATATCAAAAAATACTAAAGCCAATTCAGTATTATGGCGGCGACAAATATCAATTTGCCGATTCATTTCTTCTTCAAATTTTCGCCTATTATATAACCCTGTTAAAAAATCATGTTCTGCTAGATGAACCAACTGCTCTGCCGTTTGTCTTTCAACGGTCACATCCTCATAAATCCACAAAGTACCAACGATGTCATTCTCTTCATCATAAACCGGATAAAATCGCTGTATGACAATGATGCCATCCAACAATTCAAACTCAAGTCCAGAGCCACCATTATCTATATTGCCTTTATTTAGCAAACAATCTTTTTTTGTTTGTGTTTTCAATCCTTTTTTAACATTTTCTGCAACGAGTGATACAAGTTCTCCGATAAAATTTTGAGATTCATGTATGCCTAATATTTTAATCAAGGCCGGATTATAATAAGCCACCCGTTCATCAAGTGTTTCAAATAAAATTCCACGAGTCATCACCTCCAACAAAGAGGTTAAACGCGCCTTCTCTTGCTGAGCATTTTTTAATAAAAACTTTTGTTCTTTCTGGCTATCATGCAAATCTTTAATTCGAGTATCTAATGACTCTGCCATATAATTAAATGCCTGAGCTAAATATCGAACTTCATCCTTAGACTGTACATCAACGCGTGCACAAAGGTTTCCCCCAGCAAATTCTTGACTCGCTTCAGCCAGTTTTGTCAAATTTCGTGTCAACCACATGCCAGAAAAAAACAAGGCGAGACCTGAAAATACAATTCCAATTATTGCGATTAAAACACTATCCTCAAGTAAAGCAGATTTAATCTGGCTCAACGATTTTAAAGATATTCCATAATGCAATTTTCCATATTCGATTCCTGCAACTTTTAAATCGATATGAGCATCAAATACATCTTTCCCCAATGCGATACTTGATGCTAATGTTAAGTGCTCTTCTATTGTCGGAGAATGTAATCCCGCCCCTCCGGACTCTGCTATCAGCTGACCATTCTTTCCAACTAATTCAAAATAAATAATGCCATCTTCACGCACACTATTTCTTAGAATTTCTTGTAACACTTCGAAATCTTCTTGAAGTAAAGGAGCTGCCAACGAGGTATTAAGCAAACTTTCTAACTCATGTAAACGCACTTCAGATTGCGTTAGTAAGTTGTCTTCGATTAAATTGATACTATGGGCAACTAACAAAGAGACGAACACAATTTGAATGAGCACGCTGGAAACAACGAGCCTATAACGTAAAGACTGTGTAAATCGTTGAGCTATCATAGATATATTTAAAGTATTATGGATTTGTTATGAACTAATCATAACAAACATGAGTGCTACTCCAAACATATTGGCTATATAATTAACTTATGATCAGTAAAAGTTTTACAATGACCTGCACATATAGACAGACTAAAAATAGGGAATATAAAAAGTTACAAATAAGATGGTGGGCCTGGTAGGACTCGAACCTACGACCAATGGATTATGAGTCCACTGCTCTAACCAACTGAGCTACAGGCCCTATAAAGAGGTGTGTATTATAAGACAAAGTTGTAATCAATACAGCACTTTATGATAATCAATAAAAAACCCCTATCTCTTCAGATAGAGGCTTGTGTATGATTATTATGCGCCTTATTCGAGAAAACTACGCAATTGTTCAGAACGCGAAGGATGACGTAACTTACGCAATGCCTTAGCTTCAATTTGACGAATACGCTCTCGAGTAACATCAAACTGCTTACCCACTTCTTCTAAGGTATGATCTGTGTTCATATCAATACCAAAACGCATACGCAAAACCTTGGCTTCCCGTGCAGTTAGACCTTCAAGAATTC
>Ga0316207_10005263_pt1 | contig 10824 bp, 10 predicted proteins | sample 6weekpyrite_MG_FD_204943 | JGI IMG/M metagenome (GOLD analysis project Ga0316207, IMG submission 204943) | Microbial mat bacterial communities from mineral coupon in-situ incubated in ocean water Damariscotta River, Maine, United States -... | ecosystem: Environmental > Aquatic > Marine >...
GATTTAATGCAATACCCGCATCAACCGTTGTAAAACTTCCTAAATCCTGCTCTGGTTCGTCAACTGCATCAGCAAAATCAGCTGTTTCAATTGCAGATAAGTATTCAACGGCATCAACCTGAACTAAGCGCGGGGTAACACCAAAAGAAACCTGTAATCCTGAAATATTAAAGTCTTTACCTAAAGGAACGCCTATTTCGCTAATGATCACGCCTAATGCCTGAACATCTGCACCAGGAACAGGACTCACAGTATCAATATTAATTAAACCGCCAGAAACAACCGCATCTGCACGTGCAGTAATACCCCAGGTAAGGTTATCGCCAGAATAAACAAATGCAGCATTAGGTATAAAAGCACCAATCACACTACCACCATCTAGCTCATTGAGTATTTCGATTCGTCTGGGTATTGTGCCAGGATCTGTATCATCAAGCGCCTGGAACTCATCAACAAGATCGATAACATTACCGTCATCAATGACCTGTACACCAATTGCGGGCAATAATAACGCAACTGTGTCATCTGACTCATTTACCGTTAACATACCTGGGTTAGATAAGGCTGCTGTGGTAATCCCACCGGTTGCCATACTCACATTACCCATTGCAACCGATCTTGCATCAAAAAAACCGTAGGGTAAGGCATGTACATTTGTGATTGTCGACGCAAGCAAGCCCGCCGCGAATAGACTTCTTTTAAACATGGAAGATCTCCGTAATAAGAATGATTATGCGTACTAAGTTTATATCATATGCTTTTTAAAACAAGAAAATGCCTGACGCACGGTATAAACCCGGATGTTTAATGCATGGTTTTGCGCAATCCGTTACAATTTCCCCCGTTATCACCGAATGATTTATTAAAAATGCCCATTCTTACAAACTATCAGCCTGTTCCACTGTTCAAGCGCCTTATTTCAATTTTGTATGACCAGATACTGGTCATCGCGATATTTATAATACTCGGTCTTATTGTGAGTACCTTTACTACCTTTATTGTCAATGATGGTAATGCAATCACAGAAGAGCACCCTTTTTATCTATTCAACCAGATTATTATGCTGCTGACATTTCTGCTCTCCAGTTTTGGTTTTTATACCTGGTTCTGGACCCATGGCGGACAAACACTCGGTATGAAAACCTGGCGTTTAATGCTGATCAATGAAGGAGGTACAAAAATTAGTATGAAACAGGCAAGCAAACGCTATATTGGTGCCTTACTTTCATGGTGTTTTCTTGGGCTGGGTTATTTATGGAGCGTTTTTGATGATAAAAAGCGTTGCTGGCATGATTTTTTCTCTGAGACCTATCTCGTACAGCTTGAAAAGAAATAAAACTGTTTTTTTCCGCAAATGAACGCAAATTTATGCCAATAAAAATCAGGCATTAGAGCGCCGTAGGCACTCTAAACAAAAAAACTTCGCGTACAGTTGCGTTTATTAGCGTATAACCAGGTTTTTGACTTTATCTTTAGCAGAACTCAATGACTATCAATCACTTTACCCGCCGCAACGCATAAAAACTGCCCAGGGCGACAAGAAACACGGGGGCAGATGCACTCACAAATGGGTAAATATGATAAACCTGCCCCAGGTGATTCATTGTTCGGTTGATTAAAAAGAAACTGATGCCTAATAACAGGCCAATTAAGACTCTATTACCTGAGCCACCGGTACGTTGGGAGCCAAACACAAAAGGTAATGCGATTAACAGCATAACCAGGGTAGATAAAGGCGTAAAAATTTTAATCCAGAAGGCCAGTTTATAATGACTCGACTCCAGCTGGTTCTCCTGCAGGTAATTACTGTATTGATACAGATCAAAGGCCGACATATTTTCTGGCTGAACACTTACAACATCAAATAAATCCGGGTTGAGCAATGTTTTTCGCGTTTCCAGCCTGGTCTGGTAGCTTTTTATTTGTCCGTTAGCAAAGTCAGTTTGTTTAACTCTATGAAGCTCCCAGGCATTATTTTTGTATTTGGCAGATTGCGCATGTGTAATGCTTTTTAACTGGTTATCCGCTGTAAACTCGTAAATATTTACTTTACCCAGGTTTAAACCGGGAAATACTTTACTAATATAAAAGAAACTCAGGTCATCGCGGGCCCAGAATCCGCCTCCGCCACCTAAAATAATATTTTGCTTTAAACCCTGCGCCCTGAGTGTCTGTGCCTGCCTTTCACTGCCTGGCACCACCACCTCACCAATAATGGCAACAAAAATTAGCAGAATAAACCCAGCCTGCAACACCGATAAAACAATTCGCATAATTGATATGCCAGCAGCGCGCATTACAGTCAGTTCACTGTTTCCTGCAAGTGTCCCCAGGCTTAATAAGCTGCCGATAAGTACGGCGGTTGGAAATAACTCATATAAGCGCTTGGGCAGACTAAGTAGAACAAATGAAGCGGCGTCAATTATGCCGTACTGCCCTTTACCGACATCATCTAACTCAGAAATAAAATCAACAAAGGCTATCAGGGCACCTAAAACAAATAACACCATTAAAGTACCGCTAATAATCGTTTTAGCGATGTAATTATCAAGTATTCTCATGCAGGCCTCGCAGCTTTCTGGCTGCGTATTAATTGCTTAATACCCCCTGCTCGTTTGGCCCACCAGATCAAAATCAGGCTAACTGCAAAACCATGCACCCACCAGATGCCTAGCCACCCAGGCACTTTCTGTTTTTCCACCCAGGTTTGCCCTATGCCTAACAGGTTTGAGTAAATTAAATAAATAAGTATGGCCAGTGCGAGTTTTGAATATCGACCTTTGCGAGGCGTGGTATAACTGAGAGGCAGCGCGAGAATAGCCAGCAATAGAGTGACTATGGGCAGAGATAATCGCCAGTGCAGCTCCGCGCGATAATCAGCCCTGTTTGAGTTCCAGAGTGTTTTCGTGTCGATGGCGTTTTTCCGGCTGGCTTTTTTCTGCGTTTCCTGGTCGGGTAAATAAAGACCTTTCTTTTCATACCGGGTAATCCGAAAATCTGATTGCCCTGGCACGCCTTCATATGTCTGACCATTTTCAAATAAAATAAAATGTCGGCCCTGTGCATCCCGATAGCGACGCGCAGTATCAGCTGACTCTACATTATCCTGGAGCCCGTTTTTCCTGGTTTTATCCGTTTGATGCATAAACACATTTCTCATGTATGTCTTATCATCAGACTGACTCTGCAAAAACATAATTGCATCGCCTTTTTTGGATTCATTAAAGCGCCCCGCGGTTAAACCCGTTAATTCTGAACGGTTTTCAATTTCAGTTTTTAGTGTTTCAGCCTGTTGCGCTACCCAGGGCATTAAAAACAGGGTCAGGTACATTAAAATTGCTGTAGCCGGCAGCGCCACCATTAATAATGGCCGATAAAGTCGCATATAGCCGATGCCACATGCTCCCATTGCTGCCATTTCATTGTCTTTGTATAAACGACTAAAACAGAGCAGCACACCGAGATAAAGGCTTAAAGGTATTAGTAATATTAAATATCGCGCGCTGGTAAAAGCCAGTAAAGACCAGACTGCATCACCGGGTATAGAGCCTTCTGCTGCTTTACCAAGCAAACGTGCCAGGGTACCACTCAATAAAATAAGCATTAATACCAGGGCCACAGCTAACCAGGTAAACAATAATTCTTTAGATACGTAACGATCTATAATTGTGAAATAACGCTTGAACATGTTTTGTTAGGGATTCTTTATCAAGTATTTTTAATAGTTAGCCGATTTTAAAAGAGTGTGTAAAGCATTTGTGAATCATAAAGCCACTATTCTACCTTATGTATGAGTATTGGACATAAGTCGTATGTGCACATCTTAACTATTTATGGACATATTCGCCGTCATTAAAGTTCTTTGGCTGTAAAAAAATCATATTTTCCAATAAAAAGTCGATTTTTTATCAATTTAAGCTATCTCTAATGATCAGGATTGAATAAAATCCTATCTAAAACCAGCAGGCCAGGTACACGACTTTAGCCCTGCAATATGTACCATTAAATAAACAGATCGCATGCACTCATTATATATATGAGTCGACATTCGTTATCTAAATTTGAATAAAATTTCAAAGTGGAGTAACTATGGAATTCTCGGTTAAGAGTGGTAGCCCTGAGAAGCAACGCATTTCCTGCGTGGCTGTGGGTGTTTTCGACTCCCGTAAACTTTCCCAATCAGCACAAATTCTTGATGATGCCAGTGATGGATTTATCTCCAACCTCATTCGCCGCGGGGAATGCGAAGGCAAACTTGGGCAAACTTTACTACTACACAATGTTCCTAACACCTTATGTGACCGGATTTTATTAATAGGTTGTGGTCGAGAAAAGCATTTTGATATTAAAGCTTTCCAGAAGGCCAATAGTGTTGTTGCTACTTTTCTGGATGATAGAGGGGCAACCGAAGTTTTTTCGTGCATTACAGAACTCAGCATAAAAAGCAGGGATTCGGCATGGAAGGTTAGCCACGCAGTACAGGCAACCGAAGCGGCGCTATATAACTTCGACCAGATGAAAAGCAAAAAGGAAAATACTCGCCGCCCATTACGTAAAATAATTTTCAGTGTACCGAGTCGCCGCGAGTTACCCGAAGGTGAACAGGCGGTACGCGAAGGTATGGCGATTTCCTCTGGAATTAAACTCACCTGCGACCTGGCGAACCTGCCCGCAAATATCTGTACACCGACTTATCTTGCTGAACAGGCAAAGGCCCTGGCTGTAACCCATCGTGACTTTATAGTCGATGTACTGGAAGAGAGTGATATGGAAGAGCTGGGTATGGGCTCACTGTTATCGGTATCACGGGGCTCCCGCCAACCCGCTAAATTAATTACCATGCAGCATAACGGGGGTAGCAAGGACCAGAAGCCAATTGTTTTTGTTGGTAAAGGCGTGACATTTGACACCGGGGGTATTAGCCTGAAACCCGGAGCTGCAATGGATGAGATGAAATATGACATGTGCGGTGCGGCAAGTGTGATGGGTGTAATGAGCGCCTGCGCTGACCTGCAACTCCCTTATAATGTTGTCGGTATCGTTCCAGCCACTGAAAACATGCCCGATGGACTCGCCACCAAACCCGGTGATATTGTAACGAGTATGTCCGGTATTACTATAGAGGTGCTAAATACCGATGCAGAAGGCCGTCTTATCCTGTGTGACGCGCTTACTTATGCACAGAAATTTGATCCTGATGTTGTTATAGATATCGCAACCTTAACCGGTGCCTGTATTGTTGCCCTGGGAAGTCACCCCGCTGGTTTACTGGGTAATCATAACCCCCTTATCAACGACTTATTAAATGCGGGTAAGGATGCCGGGGATCGTTGCTGGGAACTTCCTTTATGGGATGACTACCAGGAACAGCTAGACAGTAACTTTGCGGATATCGCCAATATTGGTGGTAAAGAAGCAGGCACTATCACTGCCGCCTGTTTCCTTTCCCGGTTTACTAAAAAGTATCGCTGGGCACATCTTGATATTGCCGGCGTTGCCTGGAAGTCGGGTAAAAACAAGGGCGCAACCGGCCGCCCTGTTCCATTGTTGATGCAATACCTGTTTGATCGTATCGACGAATTCAGATAAGTATTTATGTCTCGCGTTGATTTCTATATTTTACCCGATGACCAGTTTTCTAACCTGCTGAAGTACGCCTGCCGGTTAGCAGAGACGCACTGGAAATCGGGTAAGCGCGTTTTAATCCAGACTGATTCCGCAGATGATAGCCAGCAGCTCAATGAACTATTATGGAATATTCGGGAAGACAGTTTTATTCCTCACGGCATCGCCTCATTAGAACCTGTTGACGAGCAGCAACCTATTTTAATTTCCCACCAGAAGATTATTGATAATAACTTTCAGCAGGTCATTAACCTGTCTTCTCGTCCATCTGATATCACGGACAATGCTGAATTAAACATAGAAGAAATACTAAATCAGAATGAACAACGCAAGAATAGTGGGCGAGTACATTATAAAGCCTACCGAGAACTTGGCTACACCTTAGAACATCATACCCTGGAGACTGTTAATGGCGAAAAGTGATAAAGAAATACCCACATTAACCCAGGTCGTGCAACACGGCGACGACAGCATGCTAAACCATTTTGATACTCAGCCTTTAGCAGGTGAGCGCAGTCCAGATGCGAAGTCCAGGCTTAAAGTCGAAAACGCGACTGACATTGAAAACCAGACCGTTAAAGACATGCCTTCAATTAAAGCACAGCCCTTAAGCACTGGCGACCTGCCTGACCCGGACTTCTCCATCGCTATGGAGCCCACACGGCAAAAAACAGCATCCGCTAGTGATGTAGAAAAACTGAAGAAGGAAATTAACCAGGCGATTAGCGAGGCCTTACCCGGAATTGAGGCTCACTTGAAAAAATCACTTTATAAAAAACTGGGTATTAAATAATTCAGGAATGATTTTCTAAATATACCCTGAGAGACACAACCGAAACCTGAAGCGAGTTTTATAAACTTCGGGAAACACTCAGCCCCATTCCCGTATCCGCAACTGAGTCTGACAAACCATTTAATAAATACAGGCTTACGTTCCAGCCTTCATTTAATGTCTTCGTCAAATATAGACTAATCATCTGTCCAGCATCCATTCCATCTAAAGTAGCTTGCTGATAATCATAAACTGCATTGAGCAGCAGGTTTTCATTTATAGGGTACATCACACCTGCTGAAGCGAATAGCACATTATTATAGTTAGCGATTGCGGTATCCCCCATGAACAGGTAGCCCAGGGACACAAAGGGCTTAAGCGTGCTTTTTTCATACAGACTATAAAAACTTAAAGAATAATCATTTTCCCCTGTACCCAGAAATTTCCTGGCATTTGCGGTTCCCCACTTTACCTCGGCACTTAGCTCATGAAACCAGGCTTCATCCCCTTTGGGTATAAATGCATATGACAGGCTGCTTACAATATCGCCAAGTCCAGATTGTGTATCAGTTACATTTGATGTATTTGAACTCCCGCCCAAACCACCACCAATGAATGAATTCAAATCGACACCAATAACCCCGTTACTACCCGGAATAACCGAGCCATCTCCAGTTACACTAATAAAAGGAACCGTGAGCTTTAATCGCCATGCCTCATTAATATATTGCAGATCTAGAGGAATAGTCGTAATTTCGGTTTCATTGACTAAGCCATAATCTCCGCTAGTTTGTTCATATCCGACACCGAGACTCAACATGCTTTGTGCAACTACACTACCTGACATAATACTTAAGGCCAGTAAAAATAGTGAACGAATCAAGTGAGACTTCATTATGCTCGGTCCTTTAAAAATAATACCGCCGTAATATAAAACAGTCGAGTTTATCATTACGGGTGATAACAGAAAAACTTTCCTGCCCTGTCCCCATAACAATAAACCCGACCCATTTAACTACAAAAGTTAACGAATAGAGCGCATTGGACGATTAGCCATACTCTGGCGAGTCATCTTACGACTATTCATAGAAGCTTTAGCAGCACTGCTTTGCTGTTCTTTCAGCTGTTTTTTATATTGATAGCGATTTTGTACCTGCGATTTTGTCTGCGCGGCTCCCTCATTCTTGGCCTGCTCCATTTTTTGCTGCATTGTACGCGTTCGTCTCTGAATCATTTCACCCTCAGGTATTTCCTTTCTTGCCTCCGTGCGTACACGCTCCTGTACTTGAGACATATTTTTAGTAGCCGTTTGCGCAGAATCAGACTGCGTTAAGTCAACTTCTTCAGCCTGGGCCATACCAGAAACTGAAACAGATAATAATACTGCTGTGGCCAATGCCTGTGGTTTCTTAATTGAGTTCATAACTAATTCCTCATTTTAATAATTTCGTGGGATAATTTCCCACTTCACCGCCATTATCAGTGGGATAATATCCCACGTCAACTATTTGACGTTTGAATTGAAAGATATATCGAGGAGTTTTGATCTATCTCTCATATTTACACAAAATACCTAAGCCGGGCATATCACAATACCTTAGTGCAAAACAAAAAAGCGGGGTTAACGCCATGCGTTAATCCCGCTTTGATACTACTTCAGGAAAACAGTAACAATTACATGTTTACCCCTTCACCATTCCAGATAAAGCTGCCCATTAACAGATTTCCACCGATATAAGTTTTGCTAACATCCCAGGTATCCAGGTCTATTCTAAAAAACACACCATCATGACTGGCTGCACTATAAAAATACTTCATATCCAGACTTACACCTGAGGTATGTGCCTGTGACTTGTAGTCAGGTGACGCAGAAGTTGCAACTTCGATGTTTTTTACAAACTGGTGGTTAACGGTATCAATCACTGTCATATAAGTTGAATTATGGTTTGTAATAATTGCCTGGTCACGCATTGGCAAAAACGTGGTGTGTCCGGCACCTGCACCAGCATCAACCATTGCAATTACTTCCATTGAGCTTTTACTAATGACAAAAACATGCCCTTCGGCTGATCCAATATATATAAACTCACCATCGGGGTGAAAGTCAGCATGATGAGATCCCATCATACTTATATCCAGGCTAAGTGGATCATAATCATGTAAATTGACCTGTGCCGTTTGCTTTAGTGAGTTATTTATCACTTCAAAACGAATCACACCTGGAGAAACCTGTTCCTGCTGATTACCCTCAACGACCGCGTAAAACACATTTTTTTCATCCTCAGACATTGTTGTGACAGGTGGCTGAAAAATATGATGAACTGATGTCGGTGTATCAATAACAGATAACTTATCACCATTTCGGTTCCACAACTGAATATCACGCCCTGCCCTGTCTAGCATGAAAAAATGCTGGTCACTAATCCACAAAGGATGCCCCGTCGATAATGAACCGCCGAAATCATGTGGTGTTGTATGCTCGTTTTCGCCCACAACTTTTATCACCTGATCCATACCAGTACGCACAATACTGGTCATCGCTTTATCGCCACCAGATACCAGCGAAAGCAGTGTATTAGCATTAAAATTGGTAGACCTTGGTTTATGTTGTAGCTCAATTAGACCGCTATTTTCAATGGTATAATTATCTACAATTGTTAAAGATTCTGTTTTACGGGTTAATGCATAGGCTTTATTGGCACCCTGCTGGTCAATGCCATAAGGTCCGTCACCTGTATTTTCAACCGTAGTTAACAAACTCATGTTATCTACATCAATAATATAAACCCTGTTTGCATCCCAGTCCCCGTAATACGCCAGGTTATCGACTGCATACACATTCTCTGAAATATAAGCATCCTGATTCACATACCCTGGCTGGCGATATCCAGCCCCTGTATCCGGTGACGGGCCTGTCGGCCTCTGGCCTAAATCTGCTGCATTTGTTTTAGCCGAAGTCTCAGCATCGAGGTTTATTGAATCTAAAAAATCCTGCAAGGCTTGCTCTTCACAGCCACTGATACTCACAGCTATTGCGCCAGTCATGCATATGGCGACAAGGTTTTTATAATTAAACCTGTTTAACTTCTGTATTGACTCACTTAAATTTTTCATTTTCATCACTTTACCTTTTTAAATCTACAAATTACATCCTGGTACCTCCCTTCTTCCTTAACGTGGGATATATTCCCACTAATATATTATGTGGTATAATTTCCCACGTCCATTTATAATCACAATTCACAGGTATATATTGCCTGTCTTGTGACACAGTTCTCCCCCAGGTATATAAAAACAGAGCGCAGACATTTATGAGCCAAGATGGATACACCAAGACACAGGCGGCACTCGTTAAAGCAATCAAAATTCTTTGCCGGCCCCTCATCCGCCTGTTAATCGAGAAAGGTGTGACTTTCACACAGTTGCGGGAAATAATTAAAACCCTTTATGTTGAAGTGGCAGATGAGCACTTTTCGCTGGATGGCAGGAAACCCAGCGATAGTCGCATATTTGTGCTCACTGGCATCCACCGAAAAGATATAAAGCGCATAAGACAATTATCCGAACTGAATGAAAAAAACGTTTCTAGCTCGGCATCTTTGAGTGGAGAGCTTGTGGCCCGCTGGACTAGCATGCCTGACTACCTTGATGAAAAAGGTAAGGCGCGACCGCTGCTAAAAACCGAAACTAACAATGAGCCAGGCTTCGATCAACTGGTCAGTCGTGTCAGTAAGGATGTAAGGCCCAAAGCAATCCTGGAAGAATGGTTACGCCTGAATATAGTTCGTATGAAGGGGGACTATATCGTTCTAAACCAGTCAGCATTTGTCACCAATAAAGAATTTAATGAAATGGCTTATTACCTGGGACACAACGTACATGATCATATAGCCAGTTGTGTCAGCAATATAATGATAAAGCAGGAGCCAATGCTTGAGCGCAGTGTATATTACTCATCACTTAGTATTAAATCCATAAAAAAACTACGTAGTATTGCCGAGAAAAAAGGCAATGAGCTTTTACAGCATTTAAACAAACAGGCAATCAAACTTTACGATACTGATAAAGGCAAACAAGATGCCATCCATAGAATGCGCCTGGGCGTGTACTGGTACCAGGAACAATTAAAAGACAATGAAGAGTCTAAAAAATGAAATTATTTAAACTTTTATTGATCGTTTTTCTATTCACCGGGATAAGTGCCTGTGTTTCAAACCCATCAGACAATCTGCTTGCTAACGATGAAGATAAGGATATTGGTATTGGCGGAACAGGTATGCTGGCAAATACTAAATTCGGCTCTGGGGTAGGCGGCACTGGTGTTGTTGGGGTTATAACGGGATTTGGTAGTATCTTCGTTAATGGTATTGAAATTGAGTATGACTCATCCACTCCCTTTAGTATCAATGGAGCACCTACATCAAACC
>Ga0316207_10005264_pt1 | contig 10814 bp, 10 predicted proteins | sample 6weekpyrite_MG_FD_204943 | JGI IMG/M metagenome (GOLD analysis project Ga0316207, IMG submission 204943) | Microbial mat bacterial communities from mineral coupon in-situ incubated in ocean water Damariscotta River, Maine, United States -... | ecosystem: Environmental > Aquatic > Marine >...
TGGTGCCCACCAGTACTGGTATCCAGTCACGGTACTGCAGCAGGAAGGCCAGCAATACAAAAATTATAAAGTGCAGTTCAATCATGCCCTGCCCCTGGTGAATGGTCAGCGCAGCAAAAATCATAAACGCCGCAGCAACAGCGCTACGGGTAAACTGGCTGCCTTTAACCAGGAAATATAAAACCGTTGGAATAGCGGCTGCCGGTAAGCCAATAATCAGCGCCTCCGCCCAGGTGTCATACCAGCTTGCTAGTGCCAGGCTATAAATGAACAATCCCCAGAGTAAGCCCAGCATCATTTTGTCTGATTTGATGTAATAAGCATTCAGTGAAATCGTCTTGTTTTGCATAGTATTACCTCAAAGACTGGTCAACTAAGCCCAGCTGCAATAGCAGCCATAGGATAAGGTGTTGATAATGTTAGGTTGTTGGTTTGCAATTAGTTGCTCAGCCACTTTTTCGACAAATCGTGTACCGCCAAGGCCGCAGAAAGCACCCTCATTGTAAGGTCCAAAATAGTTCAGCCGCCCCGTGTTATCAACAATAGCGACCGAGGGAATGGCGGGCACCCGGCTTGCGCCGGAAAATAATGACTGACTCACAATAATAGCGGGTGTGGCAAATTTTTCTTTAACCATATGCTGTAATTGCTGACGACTATAGTCTGGCGATGCCGGCGTAACGGTGACCAGTTTTAATCCTAGCTGCTGGTATTTATCCTTTAAGGCCTTGATATGGGTGGTATTAAAACGGTTACAAGCGCAGTCCGGACGCCAGAAATTGACGATATAACCGCGAGTGCTGGCATCATTATTTGTATCACTCAATAATTTTTGCAGGTTTTCGCTAAGTGACTGATCTTCAACCTGTTGCGACATCTGCAAATCAAATGGCCGAAGGTTTTTATACTGAAACCACCAGAAAGCGACAACAGTGGCGATCAGCCAGAAGCTGATAATCGTCAGCGCGAGTGTTTTTCTTTGGGGACTGAGGCGGGCTGACATAACATCATCCAAGATTCTAATGATTTTAATATTAGTCGGTTTAAAAGGAATTATTGGTTTGAGGTGTGGTGAAAATGTAAAAAAGAACCGGGATCGGAGGAGGACTGCGTGTAATCCCGGTTATTTGCTGTAAGAAGACCGTCAGCTATTTAAAACATGATGTGAAAAATTAGTTCTTCACATTGATAATCTGGTTATAAAATCCATTGGCACCTTTTTCCATAAAGAAATATTTTTTAACACCTTGTTGCTCTAGTGTGTATTGCAACCAGCGCACCTGTTTACCCACGGCATCATATATCAGCAGGGTTTTGTTATCCTGTTTAGCCTTACTGATGAATTTTTTGACCTTGTTTTTACGGTTCAGGCTAATCCAGTACTCCAGACCGATAAAATAGCCGATGCCATTAGATCGCTGGGTCACATCACGGATGTCTAAAATACGCGCCTTATCGCCCATTTCATAAGCCATCTGACTGAATTTTTTTGGCTTAATCATGTGTGACTTTAAGGTTTTTTTGCTTAGCAGGTCTTTCGGGTTGATGGGTGACTGGCCAAGCAGGGTTGTGTGTTGTGGATAGGTTTTTGCCCATTCGAACATGCCGGCGTCATAGGCATAAACATCATTTACATGGTTTGCCATTGCGGCTTTTACCGCCTTGTATGATTTGTAACAGGTGCGACCATTACAGTAAAAAACAATCGGTTTCTCAGAGCGGTTACGCACATCGCGAATGCGCTCGCCAAAATCCTTTGAAGCTACCGGGATATTGATCGAATCATTAATATGAATGGTTTCATACTCATAATTCGAACGTGCATCAATGATCAGTACATCATCGAACTCATTATTCAGTTGTGTTTTGCTGTAAATTTGCACATCGGGGAATTCTTTGCGACCGGGGAATTCCTCAGAATTGGCGTGAATGACGGGGGCAAATAGGAGTGATATCAGGCTCAACAGGATAAAGCGGGTGATCATACGGCGTGTCTCTTTTATGTTTGCGTTAAAAGTCCGTGCGACTGGATCATCAAACTCCATCCGATGACCTAGGGTTAACCCTGATGTAGTTTAGGGTATAGTGAGGGATATCGAAAGGAATAATTATAAGAATTGGCAGAAATCGACAGAATATCGTTTAAAATAATCTTATTTACTAATAATTACAGGGTCAGGGCATAGCTATGTGCGGTATTTGTGGCGAATTTCGGTTTGACGGCCAGCGGCCTGATCTGGCATTAACGCATAGGATGATGCAAAAACTGGAACCTCGTGGCCCGGATCACGAAGGCAGTTTTTCGGATGGACCGGTAGCGCTAGGCCATCGGCGACTGTCGATCATTGATCTCTCGGAGCATTCCAGCCAGCCAATGATCGATCAGGAACTGAGTCTTTCCATTGTCTTTAATGGCACGATATACAATTACCCGCAACTGCGCTCAGAGCTTCAGAACAAGGGCTATCACTTTTTCTCCAGTGGCGATACCGAGGTTATCTTAAAAGCCTTTGCCGAATGGGGTGAGAGTTGTGTCGAGCGCCTGCACGGTATGTTTGCTTTCGCGATATGGGACATGAAGCGTCAGCAATTGTTTATGGCGCGTGATCGCATGGGCATCAAACCTTATTACTATAGTCTTGACCAGAAGCGCATCCGTTTTGCTTCAACCACCCAGGCCTTGCTGCAGGCCGATGATAACGATACCTCGATCGACAGTTTTGGTCTGCATAACCAGCTCAGCCTGCACGCGGTGATTCCAGCACCACGAACGATTCTCAGTGGTATTCGAAAAATGCGACCAGCGCATTACATGATTATCAAAGCTGATGGCAGCTGCTGTGAGCGCCGCTATTGGTCCTTGAATGCCAGTCGACAGGGAATTGTGCGATCTGACCAGGAATGGATCGATGCGATTCATGAAAGCCTGAAATCAGCGGTAGAAAAACGTAAAACCATTGCCGATGTACCGGTCGGTGTGCTGCTGTCCGGTGGGCTGGATTCCAGTCTGTTAGTCGGTTTACTGGCTGAGGCGGGCGTCGGTAATCTCAAAACCTTCACTGTCGGTTTTGAAGATCAGCCCGAAGAAAAAGGTAACGAATTTGAGTTCTCGGATCCGGTGGTTGAGCGTTTTGGCACCGAGCATCATAAGTTTTTCATGAAAAATGAAGATGTGCTCGGGCGTCTACCGGAAGCGGTGGATGCAATGACCGAGCCGATGGTGGGTCAGGATGCAGTGGCGTTTTACCTGCTGTCGGAACAGGTGTCGCGGGAAATCAAAGTCGTGCAAAGTGGTCAGGGTGCGGATGAAGTCTTTGGCGGTTATTTCTGGTACCCGGAAATGCATTATTCGGTTGGCAGTGATCTGGAACGTTTTTCCAGCCGTTATTTTGACCGCGACCATGATGAATATCTGGAAACCGTCGATAGCCGCTTCCATGGCGAAGATCATACCTCGAAGCTGGTTAGCGAATTACTTGGTCAGCCGGATGCCGATGAATACCTCGACAAGGTGCTGCGCATGGATGTCACCACGTTGATTGTCGATGACCCGGTCAAGCGGGTCGACAATATGACCATGGCCTGGGGGCTGGAAGCCAGGGTGCCGTTTCTCGATCACCAGCTGGTGGAGCTGGCCGCGTCGATGCCGCCGGAACTGAAACTGCGTGAAAATGGTAAATATGTGCTGAAACAGATTTCCCGCGGGCTGTTGCCCGATTCGGTGATCGACCGCAAAAAAGGTTATTTCCCGGTGCCGGCGTTGAAATACGTGCGTGGTGAGTTTTTGAATTTCATGCAGGAGATCCTTACCGGTGATACGGCTCGTCAACGCGGACTGTTTAATCCAGCTTATGTCGACAAACTGCTGAACAAGCCGGAATCCTACCTGACCAGGTTGCAGGGCAGTAAACTCTGGCATCTGGCACTGCTGGAATTCTGGCTACAACGAAACGTTGATAAACACTAATTTAACCCCATTATCACTTCTCGATTGGGTTTTTTATAAAAACCTAGTAAAATACTCGGAAATAGCGGCCGAAGATGCTTATCATCTGTGGTGAGTCTGGTAGACTACCCGGCCTTTTGGTAATCATTCTAGTTTGAGGTTTTTGGTATGGATGTACTGGATCGTATTCGCGAGCAGGTAGAAGGCAACTCGGTGATGTTATACATGAAGGGCACACCACAGTTTCCTATGTGTGGTTTCTCTAGCCGTACGGCTGAGGCGCTGAAACAGTGTGGTCAGGAATTTGGTTATGTGAATGTTCTGGCTGATCCAGAAATTTTTGAAAACCTGCCACGTTATGCCGACTGGCCAACGTTCCCACAGCTTTACATCAATGGCGAGCTGATTGGCGGTTGTGACATCACGCTGGAAATGTTCGAGAAAGGTGAGCTGAAACCAATGGTTGAGGCAGCTGTTAGCGGTAAATAAAGCTAATAGATAAAACAGATAAAAAACAGGGGCTTTAGCCCCTGTTTTTTTGTGCCTGAGATTTGTTGAAAACCTTAGTAAACCAGCTGGTTTCTTCCGGCATCCTTGGCCAGATACAGTTTGTCATCAGCGCATTTCATAATCGCTTTGACCGAGGGCTTCTCGCCACCACCTCGGTAGTAGCAGGCACCGACTGATACTGTCACATCCAGCGCGCCAGCGCTGGTCTGGAATGGGCGGCTATTAATCGTGCTGACAATGCGTTCCAGTGACGACAGTTTGAAATGATCATGCTGAGTGTAATGCATAATAACGCCAAACTCTTCACCACCGATGCGTGTCACCAGGTCAGTAGGGCGAACGCAACGGCGCAGACGGCGGGTGAAACCAATCAGAATTTCATCGCCGATATCGTGGCCATAGGTATCGTTAATTTGTTTGAAGTGGTCAATATCCAGCATCGCGTAACAAACACCGCTTTTGCGTGATGAGGCTGAAAGCAGGTGAGCTTCAAGTTCTTTCAGTAACAGGCGACGGTTGCCGATGCCGGTTAGCGGGTCGGATAGTGCAACTTCTTCCAGGTGTTTGACCATCTGGCTGAGTTCCTGGCTTGATTCCAGTAACATGTTCTGTAGCTGATTAATACGGGCTACCGAGATAATACGGGCGATCATTTCGCGCGGATTGGGTGGCTTGGTCAGGTAATCATCAACACCGCGGTTAAAAGCTTCTTCCATGTGCTCCATACCTTCCTGGGCGGTAAACAAAATAATGCCGGTATAGGAGTTATTGTCTTCATCCTGATCGCGTATGTGATCCGTAAGTTGTAAACCATCCATTTCCGGCATCACCCAGTCGGCGATGACGATGTCGGCTTTTTCTTCAGCCAGCATTTCTAGTGCCTGTTGGGCACTTTCCGCCATTCTTAACTTGGTGAATCCGGCTTTGCTCAGGGTAGACTTAACAACAGCTCGGCTAAATTGCAGATCATCTACAATCAGTATCGAGCTATCTTTATAGGAAATCATGGTGGGCCTTCAAACAACTATATTTATTAGTATCCATAATACTAACTTATATAGATTAAAAATGTCTTAAGTGCTTGATATTGTGTTTAAATTTTAGACAGTTCGCCCCATTTATTGACGATTTTACAAAACAATTCGGCGGTTTTATTGGCGTCATAAATGGCTGAGTGTGCCTTGCTGTCATCCCAGTCAATTTCCGCTGCCTGCACCGCACGCGACAGTACCGTCTGACCATAGGCCAGGCCGGCCAGTGATACGGTGTCGAACATGCTGAACTGATGGAATGGGTTACGAGCGAGTTTATTGCGTTCTGCTGCCGCGTTTACGAAATTTAGATCGAGCGTGGTATTATGACCGACCATAATGGCGCGGGTGCAACCGGTTTTTTTAACCTCTTTGCGAATCGCCTGAAAAACCAGGGTTAGAGCTTCAAATTCTGTTTTTGCCATACGGAACGGGTTATACGGATCAATTCCGTTAACTTCCATGGATTTTGGATCGAGATTTAAACCTTCATACGGTTTAATATGCGATGATACGGTCTCTTTGGTACCGAGTTGTCCCTGATCATCCAGCTCCAGAATGACGGCACTGATTTCCAGAAGCGCGTCTTTTTTATGATCGAAACCACCGGTTTCAACATCAACTACTACGGGTAAAAAACCGCGAAAGCGGCAGGACATTGGTGAAGCTAGATTGCTCTGGGCCATATTTAAACAATTAAGGGTTGGTCAACACGCTCCAAAAGAAGTCATGGACATTAGACAAAAAAACGTATTCTACCGCACCGCTGGGTTCATTTGTTGTTTATTCTGCTTTTTACTATTGCAGAGCGCACTGGCGGAACAAACACCGGTTAACCTCAAGCATCCGCAGGGATTGTTGTGGAAGTTGCAAAAAAAGGGCCAGCCAGATAGTTTTTTATTTGGCACTATTCACCTGGCTGATAATCGTGTGCTGGCACTGCTGGATAAAGTACAGCCATCGCTGCGACAAACCGATGTGTTTGCAATGGAGATAGTGCTAGATGCCGATGGTCAGCAGACACTAACCGAAGCGACGTTTTTTCAAGGTGACAAACTACTGCAGGATTATCTCGATGATTTAACCCTGGATCGTATTTATATTCTTATGCACCAGTATTACGGCATCTCGACGACGACGGTTAACCGCATGCGACCGTGGGCGGTGATGGCAACGATTAGTTCACCACCACCGGAAAGTAATAAAACCGTGCTCGATGTTGAACTGGAAAACATCGCCCGTGAATACAATAAACCAGTGCTCGGACTGGAAACCGTTGAAGAGCAGATCGATGTACTTTCGGGTATGAAATTATCTGAACAATTGTGGATGCTGAGTAAGGCGGTGGAAGATTTTCAGAAAAGCATGCCGATGTGGGAACGACTGGTCAACGGTTACCTGCAACGTGATCTGCAGTCACTCATGGATGAGCAGTTGGCAATGATGGATCCTAATTCAAAAATCGATGACCGGTTTATGGACAAACTGCTCGATCAACGCAATAAAAAAATGGCCACGCGAATGATCGAGATTATGCAGCAACAGTCATTGTTTGCTGCTGTCGGTGCCTTACACCTGCCTGGCGAAAACGGTATTTTACAGTTGCTTGAGCGAGCCGGTTACCGGGTGCAGGCGGTTTACTAATTTAAACCGGTAATTACCAGGTTCTACTCAGCTAATAATTTCCAGCTTTCTTCTCCACCGGCATGCAACGGGATAATTTTTCCATCGCCTAATGGCAGAGACTCGGGCACGGTCCAGGTTTTTTTCTCCAGCGTCACTTGTTCGCTATTGCGTGGTAACTGGTAAAAGTCCGGGCCATAAAAACTGGCAAAGGCTTCAAGTTTCTCGAGCGCATTATTTTCTTCAAACACGCGGGCGTAAAGCTCAATTGCCAATGGTGCTGAAAAAATACCGGCACAGCCGCAACTGCTTTCTTTTTTATCCTGTGCATGGGGTGCGCTATCGGTGCCAAGGAAAAATTTCGGATTGCCAGAAGTGGCCACTTTAACCAGGGCCTGTCGATGTTCTTCACGTTTTAAAACAGGCAGGCAATAATAATGCGGGCGAATGCCACCTTTAAACAGCGCATTGCGGTTATAGAGTAAATGTTGCGGCGTGATTGTCGCGGCAACCGTGTCATCAGCATCGGTTACAAATTCGGCGGCGTGTTTTGTGGTGATATGTTCAAACACTACGTGCAGTTCTGGAAAATCTTTTTTAATCGGCGTTAACACCTGCTCAATAAAACGTGCTTCACGATCAAACACATCCACAGCCGGATCAACCACTTCGCCGTGTACCTGCAAAATCATATTTTCTTTTTGCATCGCCTCGAGTGTTGCATAGCAGTTTTTAATATCGGTGACGCCAGCGTCAGAGTTGGTTGTTGCTCCGGCAGGGTAAAGCTTAACTCCGTGTATAAAGCCACTGGCTTTAGCTTTTGCTATTTCGTCTGCCGGTGTGTTGTTGGTCAGGTACAGTGTCATTAATGGCTCAAACTGATGCGACTCCGGAACCGCTGCGAGAATTCGTTGACGATAACTGTCAGCCATCTCGGTTGTGGTCACTGGCGGTGTGAGATTAGGCATAATAATCGCGCGAGCAAACTGCGCACTGGTGTGATGTACCAGGTCGTTAAGAATCGCGCCATCGCGAAGGTGCAAATGCCAGTCATCCGGCCGGGTAATAGTTAGAGTCATTTTGATATCCGTCAACTAAGTAGCTGAATTATCGCAGATTTTGATGCCATTGTGATAATTGTTGATGAAACAGTTTTTTTACTCTGCTAAAAACGCGCTAAGAATAATTACAACTGGAAATAAAACAACACAATGGCAATTAATTTATTTGATGACGGTGCACACAAGTGCATCTCTTTTAGTGACCTGGTTCAAGGTGAGGGTGTTCAGGCCAACCAGTTTCTTATTGTGAATGGTGATGATGCCATGTTGCTCGACCCGGGTGGCCAGCTGACGTTTTCGCCACTGTCAATTGAACTGCGTAAGCTCGGTGATTTTGATAGCTTAAATTATATTTTCGCCTCGCATCAGGATCCGGATATTATTTCATCGATTGATAGCTGGATAACCCGCACACCGGCTAAAGTGATTGCTTCGAAATTGTGGGCACGGTTTTTACCGCACCTGTTGCCCGGTTATATGGGTGACAAAATTGGTGAGCGGATTATTTCTGTGCAGGATGAAGGCATGAAATTACCGTTTGGTGATACTGAGCTGTTTATTTTGCCAGCGCATTTTTTACACTCGGTGGGTAATTTACAGGTCTTTGATCCGGTCAGTAAGATATTGTTTTCTGGCGATATGGGGGCATCTATTGTAGAAGATGGCCCCGAACATGCAGTTGAAGATTTTGATAATCATATCCAGTACATGGAAGGTTTTCATAAGCGTTACATGGTCTCGAACAAGGCTTGTCGATTGTGGGCTGAGATGGTTCGCAAGCTTGATGTACAAATGATGGTGCCGCAGCATGGTCAGAGTTTCCAGGGGCCGGAAATGATCAATAAGTTCCTTGACTGGATTTCCGCACTGGAGTGTGGCGTCGACTTGTTGAACGAAAGCAGTTACAGCGTTCCTGAATAAGTCTTGCTGCAGGCCAAAGGTTTTGCGGCCAGCGGCAATTTTACATATCATGGCCCTGTCTGTTTCTAGCGTCAGGGCTTTTTTTTGAATTTAATTCCGCTGCAAGTGCTGCTTCGAATGATGGCCTTAATGTCAGGGCCACAGGATTTACCCTTTTCGATACCCTTGTTATCGCGTGTTCTGTTGCTCTACCTGGTCACCGGGTTAATGGTATTAATGCCCGGTTCCGCCGACTTGTTTACGGCTATTAGCTTAATGTTAATCGACCTGGTGTTGCTGGTCGTGTTTGTAAAATTTTGTCTCTACACCCGCAATACCTCGGCACGATTTATTCAAACCTTAATGGCCTGTCTCGGTGTTGGCGTGGTTTTCCAGCTACTGGCGCTGCCGCTGGTGCTGGTACTGAATGCAGCCGGTGAAACCGGCCAGGCTAATAATGCCTTGGGTGGACTGTTTTACCTGATACTGGTGAGCTGGCAGGTGACGGTGATGGCGCATATTCTGCGTCACGCGATGAACATGATGATTTCGCTGACGTTAATGCTATCGTTTTCCTACTTCCTGTTGATAATATTCATCAGTAACCAGATTGTCACCCTGCTGTCAGCAAACAATTAAAATAACTAAGAAAAATAACTAAGAACAAAATTATGCATATTCACATCCTAGGTATCTGTGGCACATTCATGGGCGGCGTCGCGGTGCTGGCACGACAGGCCGGTCACGACGTCAGTGGTTCGGATATGAATGTCTACCCGCCGATGAGTACTCAGCTGGAACAGCAGGGTATCGAGCTGATTGAAGGCTATGAACCGGAGCAGCTCAACAATGAACCTGATCAGGTAGTGGTCGGTAATGTCATGAGTCGCGGTAAGCCGGTGATCGAGCATGTTCTCAATCGCAACTTAAGTTACACCTCGGGGCCTCAATGGCTGTATGAAAATGTATTAAAAGATCGCTGGGTGCTGGCGGTGGCCGGTACACACGGCAAGACCACCACCGCGAGCATGCTAGCGTGGATCCTGGAATATGCCAATCTCAATCCCGGATTTTTAATCGGCGGCATTCCGGCCAACTTTGGTCTCTCTGCAAGGCTGGGTGAATCGCCGTTTTTCGTCGTCGAAGCCGACGAGTATGACACCGCGTTTTTCGACAAGCGCTCCAAGTTTGTGCATTACCACCCGCGCACGTTAATCATGAACAACCTTGAATTTGATCACGCCGATATTTTTGAAAATCTCGACGCAATTAAAAAGCAGTTCCATCATCTGGTGCGTATCATACCGGGCGAAGGCCTGATTATTAGTAATGCCGATGAGAACAACCTCGACGAGGTGCTGGAAAAAGGCTGCTGGAGCGAGCTGGAAAAATTTTCAGCGACGCAACCTTCTGGCTGGAGTACACGTGTAATAGATAATGAAGGCAAGGTTTTTGATGTCTTGTTAGATGGCGAAAAACAGGCTGAAGTGAGCTGGTCGATGATCGGTGCGCATAATCGCAGCAATGCACTGGCAGCGATAGCGGCCGCGAGGCATGCCGGTGTGCCGGTTGATGTCTCGGCTGAGGCGTTGTCTGAGTTCAAAGGCGTTAAACGCCGGCAGGAAGTCATCGGCAAGATTAATGACGTTACCGTCTACGATGATTTTGCCCATCATCCCACCGCGATTGAAGAAACCTTGCAGGGCCTGCGTCAGCGTGTTGGTGAACAACGCATCATCGCCG
>Ga0316207_10005265_pt1 | contig 10811 bp, 14 predicted proteins | sample 6weekpyrite_MG_FD_204943 | JGI IMG/M metagenome (GOLD analysis project Ga0316207, IMG submission 204943) | Microbial mat bacterial communities from mineral coupon in-situ incubated in ocean water Damariscotta River, Maine, United States -... | ecosystem: Environmental > Aquatic > Marine >...
CAGATAAAAATAAGCAACACCAACCACTCTAAGCCTCCATTAAACCCTGCCGTATGGCCCAGCGCGCTAGAGATACATCGCTATCAATCCCTAATTTATTAAAAATGCGATATCGATAAGTATTGACTGTTTTTGGACTCAAGTGAAGTTTTTCACAAATTGCAGCGACCTTGGACCCTGAAGTTATCAAAAGCAATATTTGTAATTCTCGCTTAGATAAGGAGGAAAATGGGCTAGTTTGCTCACCACTAATTTGTTGCTGACCGAGTTGTAATAAGTAATTTTTTGAAAGATATTGCTTGCCACGGCTGAGTTCATTGATTGCAAAAATGACTTCATCAACATCAGCTTTCCGGCACAAAAATCCATCGACACCGGCTTCTAGAAACTGCGCGGGCAGTATCTCTGTCGACTGTGAATATAAGATAAGAATCTTAGTATTTGGTGCTTTGGCAATAATATGACGAATGACGGCAAAATGGTCCACTTTAGGCATACTGACTTCCATCAACAGCACATCTATCGTTTCTTCTTCCACCAATCTATACGCTGATTGCCAATTATCAACGACAGATACCACTTCCATATCTTCCGCACTATCGATCAGTTTAGACAAACTGGCACTCAATAGGCGATAACAACTTAACACTGCTACTTTTATCATAGCTAGCGCCTCCCGATATTTTTATTATTGTTTTTATTAATAAGTTTATTTATGGGGATTCATATTAAATGAGATACAAAAAATATCAATTGGGTTTCGATTGATTGTCACACCTCCAATACGTGAGAGTTTTTATGGGGTCATAAACAAAAAGAATGGCCCGTAAATCGAATTACGGCTATAACATTGAAATGGTTAGGGTTTCAGGGATTATCTTCAATTTGACTTATTAAATGCCATTATTCGGTGTTTGAAATAAATAAAGAATTGCCCATAGACAACCCTTTTAAATATGGCGGAGAAGTTGGGATTTGAACCCACGAATGTTTTTTCTCTCAACCGGCAAATTCATTACACAATGAAACCTTGTAAGAGGTGACTCGAATTAGTTTGTACTATTGCTTTTTGTAGCAAACAACACAAAAAACCTCCATGTTAATTTTTCTTTTTTATTTTTTATATCAATAACTTAGCAACAAAACTACTTTTGGCTTGTCATTTGCTATAACTATATATCTGACTATGCATGCAACAATTCAAAGGACAAGAAATGAAAACAGAAGACAAAATTAAAAAGCAATTGGAAGAAAATCCAATCATCATTTATATGAAAGGAACACCGGATTCACCACAATGTGGGTTTTCTGCAAAAGCAGCAGAAATATTGAAATCAACGGAAATAGACTTTAGCTACGTTAACGTGCTCGCTGCGCCATTCATAATGGAAAAATTACCCGAAGTATCAAACTTTCCTACGTTTCCACAATTATTTATCAACGGCGAAATCATTGGTGGTAGTGATATAGTTGAAGAAATGTTGAACAGTGGGGAATTAATCCCTTTAATGCAACAAACCATCGCTTCAGCCTAATCAAAATAATAAGAGAATTAATAATGGAAGAGCAAGAAATCCTGAAACGTATTACTGATGAATACCCTGGGGCAATAATAGATATCTCAGGAGAAGAATGTAGTTTCGAATTATATATTATCAGTGAATCCTTCAACGGATTACGTAGTCTTCAACGCCAACAAGCCATTCTTGCACTATTCAAGAACGAACTAAGCACCGGAAAATTACATGCACTTAGCCTAATATGTAAAACGCCTATTGAGCAAGAGCAGACGCAAAATGAAGGCCTTGTACAGTTAAAGCTATAACACCAAATTATCTATTTCTTAAACTTAAACACTGAACCCCGGGCAAACAATTTGAATATTTAAAATTTAAATTTGAATATTTAAAGAAAATATTTCTACGCACTAACCCGCTTTGTTTGTTCATTACCCTTTTCGTTTGACTTAACGATTATTTCTTTTTCGCCGGTAACAACTTTTTCATCAACAGTTGCTGTTACTGCGTTCTCCTCCGAAGGCAACTCAAACATAGGTTTATGTAATATTTTCTCCAACTCACCTCGTAAACCTCTAGCACCGGTATTTTTTTCCATGGCATTCTGTGCAATTTTCCTTACCGCACTATCGGTAAAGCTAAGTTCAACGCCCTCATAGCTGAATAATTTCTTATATTGTTTAACGAGTGCATTACGTGGTTCGGTCAATATATTAACCAAGGTATCTTCATCCAGTGGGTCCAATGCCGCAACAATAGGTAGCCGGCCGATAAATTCTGGAATTAAGCCAAATCGACGCAAATCTTCAATTTGAATTTCTGATAAATTCTCGGATAACAACGAATGCAGTTCCTCCTCCTGCTCTACTGTAGCCTGAAAGCCGATATTTGTATTATCTCGTGTTATGCGCTTTTCGATAATATCTTCCAGACCTGCAAAAGCGCCACCAGCGACGAAGAGAATATTTTTAGTATCAAGAATGACATCTTCACCACCTTCGCGTCGACGACCTTTCATTGGCACCTTTATTTCTGCACCTTCTATAAGCTTTAATAGGGCTTGCTGCACCCCTTCCCCAGAAACATCTCTTACACCAGTAGATGCTTCGCTGCTGCGTGCTAACTTATCAATTTCGTCTATATAGACTATACCCCATTCTGCTCTTGCTACATTGCCCTCAGCCACATCCATCAACCGCACTAAAATGCTCTCAACATCTTCACCCACATAACCAGCTTGCGTTAAGGTTGTGGCATCGGCAATTGCAAAAGGGACACCCACTATTTTAGCGAGCGTACTTGCCAATAATGTTTTTCCTGTACCGGTTGGCCCCATGAGTAATACATTAGACTTGCCAATTTCTACATCTGCATCGAGTGTGCAAACCGACTTTTCGGAAGGAACATCATAATAAAATCGCTTAAAATGATTATAAACAGCAACGGATAAAATTTCCTTGGCGACATCCTGTCCAATTATATATTCATCCAGTTTCGCTTTAATTTCCTTGGGCTTAGGCAGTGTCTTATGTAACTCGGGTAAAGAACGTTTTCTTCCCCAACTTGAAACCACTTGATTAGCGAGCTTAACACAAGCTTCGCAAATAAAGCCCTCTGACCCAGCGATCAATGGTGCTGTTGGAGTTTGTACTTCGCCACAAAACGAGCAATGCTTATCTGATTCAGTCATTCTTCTCACCTGCCAATACTTTGGATAACCACGTTTGCTGACACACTTTCTTACGCCTTTTTTCTAACAGTTCTTTTATCGCTGGTGTTGCTTCTGCAATAGAGAGTGTTTTTCCTTTTTGAATTTCATCACAGCTTAAAATATGAAAACCGAGAGGGGACTCCGTAACATCGCTAAGCTGCTTTTCTTTTAATGTAAATAATACTTCCTCTAGCTCTGGGTAAAGCACTCCCTTAGTTACACTCCCCAGCTCACCACCCTTGTAGGCAGTTGGACATTCAGAATATTTCATCGCCACTTCAGAGAATTTCTTAGGTTTTTTATGAAGCTTATCTAAAATCATATTTGCTTTTGCCAGTGAATTCTCGCGTGAATTTTCAGGCATGTCGTCGTTAATTGTGATTAAAATATGTCTAGCTTTTCTAATTTCTGGCTTCTTCATTTTTTGCTGGTGCATATGATAATAAATCATGACATCAATATCAGAAATTTGAACTGATTTGGAGGTAATTCTCTCAAGTACTGTTTCGACTTTAAGGTCACGCTGCAAAGATTTTCTAAACCGAATTTCATCGAGATTATTTTTTGCCAGGTCATCATGAAATTCATCTTTATTTTCATAACGAGAGATAACTTCTTGATAGGCACGATCTATGGCCTCATCGGAGAGAAACACATCCATCGCTTCTGTAGTGCTTAATATTTTGCTTTGAATATCATGTTCGTTTTGTGCTTGCTTAATGATTTTCTCCAATTTATCTGAGCTTAATTTGTATGGAGGCGTTTCATACTTAGCAAGAGATGCACGCAATACAATATAGCGTAAATCCGGTTCTATTTTCTCAGTCAAAGCCTCAGTCATTAGTTTACTCCACTGGCCTCAATATCATCAGAAATGGAATGCTGTTGAGGACGGTACTCTAAACAGTTTTCGGGAACCATTAAGGTTCGCCCAGGAAAACGTACATGATAGGTAGCCAATTCCCCTTCTTCTTTAAATGACTTCAACACTTCTCCTTCATCACCTGGCTTTACGATAACTTCACCGTTAATTGCAAGTTGTCGTGTTGCTACCACTTTATCTCTAAATTCGAACTTGGCAGGATCCCAAAGGGCATCCAAAGGGATCAATTCTTCACCTCGACACCCGACTTTTAAGTCAGACTCTAAAAAATGTACGGTATAAATCAATTGATCTTGAAGAAAAGTTCCTACACTCAATACATGACCAGTACTGCCGCGCTTTACTAAGAACTCCCCAATATCCATACCGGGGTAAGTCCCATCATTCCTGACATTACGAATAAGTCGTACTTGATCGCCAAAGTCGTATTCGGGTTTAAATTCCATTATTTAAATGCTTCAGCGACTGATACAAATGTTGATTGCGGTCCTTGCATTTTATAAATTTTTAAAACTTTCTCAGTTTTCGCATCTGAATTGACAAAATCCTGATAAGCATTTTCCAACAAAGCTTTATATACTTTGCCACATTGCTCCTCGTCCGATGGAATCAAATCGCCCGCTTGATTAAGATAATCGTGAAATCGTTGCAATATATGCAAGCGATTTACATGGACAACACGCTGATCATAATCCACGTCAAAGAAATCCAAAAAGTCCTCTGCCGAAGATAGTTCTTCAATCGCTTCATCTAATGTTAGTTCAGACATATCGAGTCTCCTTTTAAATTGCTATTAAGCACTTTGTGCTGATAACTTAGTATTCCCACTATTTTGTAAATGTTCTTGCGCAACAGCTAGTAATGCCGTTGCACCTAATCGATCGGAAGAGTCCAATTCTATTATTTTTAATAACATCTCTTGTGCAGTTTCAAAATTTAAAAGTCGCAAGTTTATATACGCTGCAGCTTTTAGAGCGAGCAAATAAAACCTGACCATACTCATAGACTCTATGGCACCTGCTCCAACATGGCTTATATTCAATTCGCGCCAATCAGTAGGAAAGTTCACTCTCAAACCAGAAAATTTCAACGCATGGCTAGCGATGATCAACGCATTTTGGTATTGATGTTGATAATAGTAATAGCGATATAGGGCAACCAATACTGTTAGATTATCCGGTGCTAATAAAAACGCTTTCATCAAGCTGGATTCAGCTTTGGGATCACCATACTCTTCGGATGCTGCTTCGATTAATGCATCCACCTCTTTCGGCAAAGGCTCATCGAAATATAAATCTTGTCCTTCAAAGTCCAATAAATCCATTATTATCCCCCGGAAACTTTTTGCATTTCGAACATAGGTGATTCTGTTATATCAGTTTCACATACATCATTTGCTTCACATTCCTTGCAGTCTTCGTTGTTGGTTGTAGCATTTGTAGAATACGCTGCTTCTAGTTTTGCTTCGAGGACGCTTATTCGGTCAACAAGACAATTCATTGCTCTACCAACGGGGTCAGGAATCAAGTGGTGATTTAAATCAATACCGTGAGGATTCAACACTCCAGCTTCTTTTACTTGTACGATTTTCCCAGGTATACCTACTACTGTTCGATGCGGTGGAATATCTTTAACTACTACAGAGTTTGCGCCAACGCGGGAATTTTTACTCAGTGTGATTGGACCAAGAACTTTTGCCCCGGCACCGACCATTACTCCATCTTCTAATGTAGGGTGCCGCTTACCTTTACTCCAGGATGTACCACCCAGTGTCACACCATGATATAAGGTGACATCGTTTCCTATAATGGCTGTTTCGCCAATAACAACGCCAGCGCCGTGATCGATAAAAAACCGTCGACCGATAGTTGCCCCTGGGTGAATGTCGATGTTGCTAAAAGTGCGTACGGCAAAAGATATGATCCGTGCAAACATTCTCCACCCTTTATTCCAGGCTTTATGTGCAAATCTGTGAGCAATAATCGCATGTACACCCGGATACATGGTAATCACTTCAAAAGTGTTTCTTGCAGCAGGGTCTCTCTCGAACACGCTTTTAACATCTTCCTTAATTTTCTGGAAAAGCGTTAAACTTTCTTGCTTGTTTACAGTTTCCATATAAACCCCTTACACCTGTATCTCAACTATCGGACTCATACCTTCCTCTGAATGTGTTTCTGATATAAGTAATTGATAAATACTGAGCAAATCCGAATCAGACGGAGAATGCTTATTGAGACCAACAAATTCTCGAATAGAATTCAACAATAAGCTTGCTTGTACTCTATTAATAAAAATTCCTAGGCTTGCATAAACACTCTGTACAGCCCTACTACCCGAATGCTTACCCAAAATAAACTTGTGCTTACGACCTACTTCTTCAGGCTTAACCCCAGCATAGTTTGCTTCATCCTTTAGAATCCCATCTATATGAATGCCTGACTCGTGAGTAAATACACCCTGGCCAACAATACTCTTCTGCCACGACAAAGTTCTGCCCGACGCCTTCTCAACTGTCTCAGAAAGCAACTGGAAATCATTCATGTTGATTTTGGTATCCATGTCATAAAGATGCTTTAGTCCCATGACTATTTCTTCTAATGGTGCATTACCTGCCCGCTCTCCAAGGCCATTAACTGTTGTATTCAAATGTGTAGCACCAGCACGAGCGGCGGCTAAGGTATTAGCTGTAGCTAAACCAAGATCATCATGGGCGTGCATTTCAATTTCCAAATCAAAATTACTAACCAACTGTTTAATTTTTTGTAAAACTGAAAATGGCTCCATAATGCCTACGGTATCTGCAAACCGAAATCGTCTTGCGCCAGCATTTGCAGCAACCTCGATAACCTGCATTAAAAAATTCATATCCGCACGAGAAGAATCTTCACCACCGACACAAACCTCCAATCCCATATCCAGCGCATGTTTAACAAAACGATCTACGCTCGCTAATACCCAAGAACGATTCTGGCGAAGTTTGTTATGAATGTGTTGATCAGAAACAGCAATAGAAAGATCTACCATATCAACGCCTAAATTATTACAAAGGCGCAAGTCGTTTTCATGCATGCGGCTCCAAACCAAGAGTCGTGAATTCAAAACAATACCCGCTATTGCGCGTATGCTTTCCCGCTCATCGTCACCCATTGCTGGAATACCAACTTCAAGTTCAGGTACACCCAAAAGATCCAACTGATTGGCAATATCCAGTTTTTCATAAAGACTGAACGATACACCAGCACTTTGTTCACCATCTCGCAAAGTGGTGTCATCAATAATAGGTATGGTCTTTTGCTCAGTTTGATTCATGTTTTTTATAAACTCATATTACTTAATTACATTTGAGCAACCCGCATGCCATATATTATTTTTCATATAATCAATGACTTACGAGTCTGTAATTTGTTGTATTTATTCCTCTAATCCTTCAATGTAGTAAACACAACAAGTTCGACCTTGCCCTTGTTGTATTCTTTGAGACAAAAAAAAGGTGTGGAAACCACACCTTTAAAACAATCAAATATTTTTTGTATCTAATACTATGCGTAAGTCGGTTGAAATGCTTTTTCTGGCTCTTCGACCGGCCCGTTCTCACCCCAGTATGGCGAAAGTTTTCTGAGTTTTTCCATAATTTTAGGCACAGCTTCGATCACTGCATCTATTTCACTTTCTGTGTTGTACCGTGACAAGGAAAAACGCACACTACCGTGAGCTGCCGTGTAAGGGATATCCATGGCTCGCATGACATGCGATGGTTCCAAAGAACCGGACGTACAAGCAGAACCACTTGAGGCTGCAATACCCTCTTTGTTTAGCAACATTAATATTGCTTCACCTTCAATATACTCAAAAGCAATGTTTGCGGTGTTGGGTAACCGATCTTCAGGATTACCCGTTACAAACGAGTTAGGAACAGCAGCCAGAATACCTTCTTCAAGTTTATCTCGTAAGCCTTTTACATAGGTATTCTCATGCTCCATATACTCTAAAGCCATTTTAGCAGCTTCACCTAAAGCAACAATTGATGCGGTATTTTCTGTACCAGCACGACGCCCTCTTTCCTGATGACCACCGCGTAACAATGGTCTGAAACGTGTACCACGTCTTAGGTATAGTACTCCAATGCCTTTAGGCGCATGGAGTTTATGACCCGAAATGGAAAGCATGTCAATTTTAGTTGATTTGAGATCCATCGGTATTTTCCCAACAGCTTGAACCGCATCCGAATGAAACAAGACGCCTGCGTCATACGCCATCTCAGCCATTTTCTCAACGGGGAAAAGCGTTCCGGTTTCATTGTTTGCCCACATCACAGAAACAATGGCAACCTGATCAGACAAGTGTGCCTTATATTCATTAAGGTCCAACCTACCTTTGCCATCTACTTTCAATCGATGAATGGTATAACCATCTTTTTCCAAATTTTCACATAAAGTAAGCACGGCCGGATGCTCCACAACGGTTGTTATTATTTCCTTTCTATCCGGCTGTGCTCTTAACGCAGACAATATCGCTGTAGAGTCAGATTCTGTACCACATGAAGTAAATATAATTTCTGAATCATGTTCCGCACCAATGAGAGTTTGAATATTCTTGCGGGCTTGCTTTATGGCCTTGCCCACTTTATTTCCAAAACTGTGCATTGAAGAAGGATTACCAAATTGGTCGCTAAAAAATGGCAACATCGCTTCAACAATCTTAGGATCAACCATAGTGGTTGCATTATTATCGAGATAAATACCTTTAGACATGGCTTAACCTCCAGCTTTCATCGCTTGTGGCATTTGTGAAGCGGGCACTACTTTAATAAACTCACCCAACTCTTCCATTAATCGTTGTTGAATTCCACCCAGTGTTGCCGAAGCAAGTTGGCAACCACTGCATGCACCCATCATATTCACATATATTGTGTTCCCATCAACCTCGACCAACTCTACATCACCTCCATCGGCTTTTAAGGTAGGACGCATAGATTCAAGAACCATTTCGATTCGACGAATTCTTTGAAGGTTAGTCATCCCACTGGTTGCGGTTGCTGCTTCTGTTTGAGGAGCTGGGGCTTTTGCGCTTGGATTGAAAGTTTCACCACGTTCAGCCATCACGGTTTCAAGTATTTCTTCTATGCCTTCATGACAGGATGAACAACCGCCACCTGCTTTGGTATAGTTCGTAACTTCTTCCACAGTACTTAAGTTATTAGCACGGATGGTGTCCTCAATCATGACAGCATCGATGGCAAAACATTTACAGATTAACGCACCTTCTTCGTGATCGTCTTCCCACTCTTCACCACGATAATTTGCAACTGCTGCTTGTAAGGCTTCTCTCCCCATCACAGAACAATGCATTTTTTCTGGTGGTAAACCATCGAGAAAATCTGCGATATCCTGATTGCTTACATTCAATGCTTCTTCTACATTCATTCCTTTGATGATTTCAGTCAATGCAGAAGAAGAAGCAATTGCAGATCCGCAACCAAAAGTCTGGAATCCTGCGTCTTCTATCACATCGCCATCTTCGTTCACTCGCAAGGTTAAGCGTAAAGCATCACCACAACTAATAGAGCCGACTTCGCCTATTGCGTTAGCATTTTCTACTGCACCAGCATTCTTTGGATCAAAAAAGTGTTCCTTAACTTTTTCTGAATAGTCCCACATGGGCCACCCCCGTAAATTATTTAAAAATTAACAAGAAAATGAATTACCGCAACCACAGGAAGCTGTCGCATTGGGATTCTCAAATTTAAAACCTGCACCGTTGATACTATCTACAAAGTCAACTGTAACGCCTTCTAACAAGGCAGCACTATCAGGATCAATCAATACTTTTAGACCAGCGTAGTCCATAACAACATCACTGTCTGACACTTGCTCTTCCAAAGCCAGACCGTATTGAAAACCGGAACAACCACCACCTTGCACAGAAATTCTTAATCCTTCGACTGGTTTTTCCGATCCATCAATAAACTTTTTAACCGCATTTGTAGCGCTTTCAGTTAAGTTAATCATTACACGTTCTCCTTGGCAGACAGCTTGCAAATTTGTTAATGAGGTATTTTGCAACCCATATGCCACTAAGATTTTAATTTATAAGTTATTGATTTAAAGACGAGTTTTAAAATACCCCTAATAAAATTATTTGTTACAAACATAACTTCTAAAATAGTTTGTAAGCTTTACGACAAAGGAGAAAACTATGCACATTACAGAAGCTCAACCAGGTGATATCGTTTATGCAAATAAAGATATTTACAACGACGGCAGTATGCCGGAAACAGGTGAGGAAGACTTGCTAGCTAAAAAAGGGGATAGAGGTGTACTTGTTAATACCGGTCACCACGAAGAGTTCCCAGAAACAGTACTTTACCTTGTACGATTCGAAAGTGATATGAAGGAGCTCGGCTTAGCCGTAACCTGCCTGGAAGATGAAATTATTCTAAAGGACGATACTGAGCCTCATCATGCGCATTAAAACTGGAGGTCGATTAAAATCCACTACAGCTGTAGAACAGATATTTGAATATCATAAAAAATCTAAACACAGTTTAGATAAATATGCTGATGGACCAGAGTTTTTAGACTGGGACCTACAACCACATCCTTACCGATACTTCGAAGGTAGTAAACGTATACCGCTTACTCTTGATCTAAGTGATATAAATGCAAGCTATGAATCATTGTATAGTGAAAAAAATGAC
>Ga0316207_10005266_pt1 | contig 10807 bp, 12 predicted proteins | sample 6weekpyrite_MG_FD_204943 | JGI IMG/M metagenome (GOLD analysis project Ga0316207, IMG submission 204943) | Microbial mat bacterial communities from mineral coupon in-situ incubated in ocean water Damariscotta River, Maine, United States -... | ecosystem: Environmental > Aquatic > Marine >...
GGGTGCCATACACTCTCGAGCACCTGGACACCGCGCTCCGACAGGTCGACCACCCTGCGGCGATTGGCCTTCGTATTCCCCGCGGCGAGGGTGAGGGTCTGAGCCTCCCAGTCGACGTCGCGCCAGACCGTGTCCAGTAGCTCCTGCCGGCGAGCCCCCGTGAGCAGGTACATCCTGAAGAGGGGGGTCTGGGGGAATCCGCCCCGCTCCTCGTCCAGCTCTGTGGAGGCCGCCAGGAGCCGCTCAGTCTCCTCGACAGTCAACGGGCGCCTATCCTTGACGCGGTGGCTCTCGGTCGTCGGGAGGGCCTCGTAGACGGCGAGGGGGTTGCGCTCGAGGATGCCGAGCCGGAGGGCGTGCTTGAAGACGCGCTGCATGACCGCGAGGTCGATGTTGATGGTCCGGTTGGACACACCTGAGCGGCGGCGGGCGGCTTGGTAGCTGTGGACGACGGCGGGGGTGACGTCGAGGGCGGTCCTCGCCGCAGTGACCTTGAGGAACTGCCCAGCGGCCGAGGCTTCCCGACGAATGGCGGCGGTGGTCTTCCCCCGAGCCTGGAGGTAACTGAGGCGCATGTCGACCAGCTCACGCAAGGGGAGCTTCAGCCCGGACTCGCCAGGGAGGCCCGCACGGATCTTGTCGCGGCGGGTGATCTCAGCGGCTAGGAGCTTCTCGGCGTCAGCCTTCCGGGGACCCAAGTCCCTCGAGCGGCGGGTGCCTGTGTGATCGCTCCAGTAGCCGACCCAAGTCCCCTTCAGGCTCTTGCAGAGCCTCCCTCGACCCGGTCCCCTACCCATTTTGTCCAGTTCCTTTTCTAGGTCCGCGCACAGATATGGGAAAAGTGTAGTGGGAGGTTTGTTTCCACGCTGCCCCGAACGTAAGGTCGCGCGTTCCCTTGACTCGCCCGGTCTCCCCTATGCCTAATACCCCGAGGCTCCCCGACGATTACCACGACCGGATGTCCCCCGAACAGCGGGAACACTTCCGGCGCTCTCTCTTGGCCTTGGGCCAGGCTTTCGATGACAACTTCCTCCAAGTCCCAGAGGATACCAGCCAGGAAGGCCCTGCGGCGGCCATCTTCGCGCAGGTAATCGACGTCCTCGAGACCCTGGGGCTCGCTGAATGCGACTTCCCGCCCTGGACCTACGCGAAGTGGGATTCCGAAGCCGAGTAGTCGTTGACAGCGGCCAGCGACCCCCTGTACGGTTTGGGCCCCGAAGGGGACAAGAATGCCTGACAGGAAGCCTATCGGTACGTGCTGGGAGTGCGGTAAGCCCGCCTTCAAGCGGCGTAGGATCACACTCCGAGTGGAGAGAGAGGGGAAGCTCGTTGAGCGCCCTCTCCCCGTCGAGCTGTGCTATGCGCACTACAGCCAGTACCTCCGCAACGATCGCCGTGGCCGTCCGCCCGGTGAATACACGCGGCCACACAAGGTCACCTGGGACGACAACATGTTCCGCAAGCTCCTCGCTATGCGGCACGACGCTGGGATGTCGTTACGGGAGATCGCCCGCGCCCTGGACCTAACGCACCCCCAGATTCAGACCTACATCCGTAAGGCCGAGAAGCGCCTGAAGAAGTAAGTCTGGCCGATGGCGGGACTTAGGTCCACGGCCCCACTTTCTTGTCCCCACTGGTAGCAAGAGGCACACCCACTTGGCAGCATGTCGACCGTGAGGACCCAGGAGACAGTCGAGCAGTGGATGGCGGACCTCGGTGCGTCCCGTCAACGCCGCGAGATCGAGAAGGCCAGCGCCTCCGGGTACATGGCCGCGACACACCCCGGTCGTCAGCTCACCGCCGAGGCTGCCGGAGTCGTGTCCGAGGCGATCACCAACTTCGTTGCGGAGGAAGCGGCGCGGACAGGGAAGGGCGGCAAGCCTCGAGCGCAAGCTGTCACCGACTCCCTGGCGTGCGTTGATCTCCTGGGCGCCGACAAGATCGCTGTCATCTGTGTGCGAGCTGCGATCTCCAAGCTCCACAAGGAGCGCCACACTCAACAGGCTCTCGCGGCCGCGGTGGGTAAGGAGATCGAGCAAGAGATCCTACTCATCGACCAGAAGGCCCAGAACCTCACACGGTTCAACACCGCCAAGCGACGGGCCAAGCGCTTCAGCTCCCCGGTCAAGAAGCGCGGCAAGGCGTTCCAGGTCCTCAAGGAGCAAGGGTGGGAGGCCGACCATTGGACGTCGTTCAAGCGTGTCGGGGTGGGGCTACTGTTCCTCCAGTTCCTCTCCACCTACACGGACCTCGTCAGGTTCGAGACGGTCTACAACAGCAAGAAGCGGCGCCGCACGACGTACGTGGAACTCACCGATGAGGCCCTCGACTACCTCGCCCGGTCGACGGACAAGACTCTCGAGATGTTCCCGGTCTACATGCCCTCCGTGGAGCCCCCGGTTGACTGGGAGACTCCTCGTAGAGGCGGCTTGAAGACAGACGTCGTGCGGCACAGGCCGTTCGTGAAGCCGTGCTTCGGTCGCCCAACGAGCTACTACGAGCAGAGCGACATGGGGGACGTCTTCAAGGCGGCCAACACGCTCCAGTGTGTGCCGTGGGTCGTGAACCGCCCCGTGCTCGAAGCTGTGGAGTACCTGCTCGAGGCGGACCCTGAGAGGCTCGGCGTACGCAGCGATAGGCACATCATCCGGGCACGGCGGGACACCTGGGTTGCGCGGGAGTTCGAGCACCAGACCTGCTACATGGTCCACTTCGCTGATTGGCGAGGCCGGCTCTACCCGTTGTCCTCCTACCTCCACAATCAGGGCTGGGACCTGGGCCGAGGGCTCATCCAGTTCCAGAGGGGTAAGCCGATCGAGGACGAGACCGCCGCTGACTGGCTCCGCATCCACGGCGCCAACTCCTTCGGTGTCGACAAATGCGCCTTCAGCGAGCGCCTGGAGTGGGTGGCGAAGAACGAGGACAGCATCCGAAGCGTGGCGACGGACCCGCTCGGGGACCAATGGTGGACTGAGGCGGACAAGCCCGCCGCGTTCCTGTCCTTCTGTCTCGACTACGACGGATTCCTCGACAACGGGTTCGGGCACACGTCACGCGTCCCTGTGGCGCTCGACGGCTCGAACAACGGCTTGCAGATCCTGTCGATGTTGCTTCGTGACGAGATTGGTGCCAAGTCTACCAACTGCACTCCCAGCGACGAGCCGGCTGACACCTACCAAGATGTCTCCGACGCCGTTGAGGGCCTCCTGAGGGAGGACTCGGACCCCTTGGCTACGACGTGGCTCGAGTGGTTCGGGTTCTCCCGCCTCCCCCGCAGCATGTCGAAGCGGCCGGCTATGACGCTGGCCTACGGCGTGACGCACTACGCGGTCCACCAGTACGTCCGCGAGTGGTACCAGGAGATCAAGGACACCACAGGCAAGGCCGTGATCGAAGGGGACCCCTACCCCGCGACGCTGTACCTGGCCCAGAAGGTGTGGGCCGCGACCCGTGACGTCGTGGTGGGCGCGAAGGCAGGGATGGAGTGGCTTCAGGGCGTTGCTCGAGTCTGCTCCGAGAACGATGTCGACGTCGAGTGGATGTCCCCGAGCGGATTCCCGTGCCGGCAGGCCTACCGCAAGCGTGACCGCCGCACGATCCAGTTCGTACTCGGCGGCTCTGCTCGAGTGCGGCAGAAGCTCCGTTGCGACACGGAGGACCTCTCCAGCCGCACATCGGTCCAAGGCATCAGCCCCAACTTCGTCCACTCCCTTGACGCGGCCGCGCTCCACCTGACCGTAAACGCGACGTCCGACCGCGTCCGCGACTACGCCATGATCCACGACTCCTACGGGGTCCCGGCAGCCGACGCCAGCTACATGGCAGAGTCCCTGCGCGAGGTGTTCATTGGCATCTTCGAGGACGACCAGCTCCACAGATTCAGGGAACAGCAGCTCCTCCGGCTCCCGCCCGGAACCGAGCTTCCTGATCTGCCTACCTACGGGACGTACAACGTCCAAGACCTGCGGGACGCTGACTACTTCTTCGCATGACCAAGAACGACAACATGATCGTCACGCCCACGGGCACCGCATCCTGGCCCAAGCTGGACCAGCCCGACACCAAGTACCAGAAGGACGGCAGCACCGATCCCAAGGACAAGGAGTACACGGTCGACCTCATCCTCGACCCGAGCAACCCCGACGTCGATCTGTTCCTCTCGCAGTTGGACGAGCGTGTGGAGGAGGCCTATGCGGAGGCCATCGTCGACATGGACGAGGACGAGATCGAGGAGTTCCGCCGCGCCAAGCCGTACAAGTTCGAGAAGAACCGTGAGACCAAGGAGAAGACCGGCAACGTCGTGATGTCGTTCAAGAAGCCCGCGTTCTGGGTCGAGGATGGCGGGGAAGCCAAGCCCCTCCCTGTACGCCTCTTCGACGCGGCGGGAGGCATCTTCAAGACGCCGGAGGGCAGTCAACTCAGCTCCGGCAGCCAGATCCAGGTCGCGTTCATCTGCGAGCCCTACAACTTCGGGGGCAAGGCCGGGGTCACCCGCAAGCTCGCCGCTGTCCGTGTCCTCGAGGCGCACTACTACACGGGCGGCGGTGGTGCCGCAGAGGACTTCGGCTTCGACTCCGCTCCCGCTACCGCTGGTGCCGGTAACGCGGACGAGGACAACCCCTTCTGATGGTCGCTCTCCCCACCCACTACCGCTTCGTCGGTGTGCGGTCCTGCGAGGTCTACCCCGAGGGAGGAGTCCTGACCGTGGACCTCGACATGCACGACGGCGACATCCTGGGGCAGGTCCCCGACGAGGAGATCGTCGACTACGTCCGCAGTCTCGGCTACATCGTCGAGTACGACGGCCCCGACGACTACGAGGAGGAAGCGGCATGACCGACGACGGGCTCGCAGTCATCCTCGGCGTCGTGTGCGTCCTCTCACTGTCTCTGGCGCTCAAGTGGGCCTCGGATTCCCGGAAGAGGTATTCCTGATGGTCAACAGCAGAGCCAAGGGCAAGCGGGGGGAACTCGAGGCCGTGTCCGCTCTCAAGGAACACTGGCCCTGCCCTGACGTCCGCCGAGCCCAGCAGTTCTGCGGTACCGAGGGTCACGCCGACCTCAGCAACACCCCTGACGGGACCCATGTCGAGGTCAAGCGGTACGCCAAGATCGCGGCCGTCAAGTGGCTCGAGCAGGCTGAGCGCGACGTCCAAGGCCCCGAGGTCCCCATCGTTCTCATGCGCCCGAACCGTGACCCCGAGTGGGTCGTCATGTTCCGACTGAAGGACACCGAGAAGTTCATTGAAGCAATCACTCAAGCCGTCTAAGCGGCCTAGCCAGAAGCGTCTCATCCTTGGATACCTCAAGCGCCACCGTCGCGGGATCACGCCCGCCCTTGCCCGAGTCGTGCTGCACGTCGAACGCCTCGCCGCCCGCATCCACGATCTTCGACGAGACGGGGTTCGCATTCGCGCGCACGACGAGGTCGACGACTACGGACGTCGGTACACCAGGTACACGCTACAACGGTCCTGACTGGTTCTCGGTAGTCGGGGCGGTCGGTCTGGTGGGCACCCTCGCGGCCTACTACGGGTGGGTGGTTTGAAGGGGCCCTGCCCCTCCTGCACATCGAGTGACGGCTTCCACCTGTACGACGACGGGCATGGCTACTGCTTCGTCTGTGAACACTACGAGAAATCCCCCGACTCCCCATTTCCTGTGACTGGCACCAAGACAACCGCCTCTACCGAGTTGCTCCGCATCGACTACGACGCCTGGGGCACCACGGGGCATGAGCGGGGGATCACGGCCGAGACCGCGCGGGAGATGGGGGTCGGGTGGGTGGAGTACCGGGGCGATCTCGCCAAGGCGTACACCTACTACGACGTCGATGGGCAGGCGTGCGCGCAGAAGATCCGCTGCCGCGGCAAGGAGTTCGTCTGGGTAGGCGACCCCAAGCGGGCGGTCATGTTCGGGCAGCAGAAGTTCTCTCCCGGCAAGATCGCGGTCACGGTCACGGAAGGGGAGGAAGACCAGCTCGCCGCGTACCAGGCCAACGGCCGCAAGTACCCGGTGGTGTCCGTCAAGAACGGGGCCGGGGGAGCTGTGCGCGACTGCCAGGCGCAGCTCGAGTGGCTCTCAGGGTTCTCGTCGACCGTGCTGCTGTTCGACGGCGACGAGCCCGGGCAGAAGGCGGCCAAGGCGTGCTCGACGACGATCGTGGAAGGCGGGGGCTCCGCGAAGATCGCGCGCATCGACGGCTTCAAGGACGCCAGCGAGGCCCTCGTCAACGGCAAGCCGTCCAAGATCCAAGAGGCGTTCTGGAACGCTCAATCGTGCCGTCCTGATGGGATCATCTCCGGCCCTGCTCTAAGGGAGCACTACTGCCGCAAGATCCCTGTGGGCCTCTCTGTGCCGCACGCAGGGCTCCAGGAGAAGACGCGCGGTATGCGGCCCAGGGACATCTGGCTGTTCACCGCGGCGCCGGGGGCGGGTAAGTCAACGCTCTGCCGGGAGTTCTCCGTCCACTTCGCCCAGGAGCACGGGTGCCGCATCGGCTACGTGGGTCTCGAGGAGTCGGTCCAGCGCGGGCTCCTGGCGGTGACGTCGATCCGCGACAACGAGCGCCAACATCTCGACGAGGGCTTCGACACCGCCGCCGCCTACGACAAGCACGGCGCGTTCCTCGAGAAGCACTTTGTCTTCTACGACCACCACGGCGCGGACGGGCGGGAGAACCTCGTCTCGAAGCTCCGCTACCTGGCCGTCGCCGAGGAGTGTGACTTCCTGGTGCTGGATCACATCAGCATCGCCCTGACCAACGAGGAAGACGAGCGCAAGGCCGTCGATAAGCTGATGAACCAGCTCATCCAGGTCACACAGGGTACCGAGGTCAGGATCATGGCCATCGTCCACGTCAAGCGCACGGACGGGAAGGACTACGCCCACGGCGCGGAGATCGGCCTGAGTGCCTTGCGCGGCTCGACGTCGCTCGAGGGGGTGCCTATGACGATCGTGGCCGCCGAGAGGAACACGCAGGCCAAGGAGGTCGAGGACAGGAACCTCGTCCTGATACGCTGCCTGAAGTGCAGAGAGACCGGGGACACAGGGGTGGCAGGTTACATGCAGTTCAACCCTACCACGGGCCGCCTACTGGAGTGCGCGGCCCCTGTAGACACCGAGGAGAGCCCCTTCTAGGTGGTACTCAATGGCTTGGCTCTATGCGCCGGAGTGGGCGCGCTCGAAATCGCGGTCGGTTCCATCCTACCCCTACGTACAGTCTGCTACGTCGAGCGGGACCCGCGGAAAGTCCGCATTCTTAGAGCGCGATTCCGTGACGGCTGCCTCCACGACGGCCCTGTCTGGGACGATCTCAGTACCTTCGACGCTGGACCCTGGGAAGGTGTTGACGTCGTCACAGGCGGGTGGCCCTGCCAGGGCTTCTCAACAGCTTCGCGGGGACGTCCTACGCACCCCGACCTGTGGCCCGATGTGCTGCGGATCATTGAGACCGCTCGGCCGTCTCTGGTCTTCCTGGAGAACGTCGACCGAGCGCCCTGGGAGGCTGTCTCCTCCGATCTCCGACGAGCAGGCTTCCGGTCAGCGTATCGCCGAGTACGCGCGGCAGATGTTGGAGCACCGCACAAACGGTCTCGCACCTTCCTGGCTGCCTACGCCGACCGAGACCGCGAACGTCGATGCTCCCTCAATGTCAAAGTGGCCAGCGCACAGGCGGTGGCAGCGGCTAGTTACCCGGACGGAGCCCTCACACTGGGAGTGGATGATGGGTCTCCCGGACGGATGGACCGGCTCCGAGCCTGTGGGGACGCGCTGGTTCCTTTGGCAGCGGCTTATGCGTATAGGTCTCTGCTCCCAGACGTCGTAGTGAACGGAAACTCCTGATGCCCAAACCCAAACGAATCGACGAGCTACAGAAGCTCCGTCTCGAGGTCGCCCGACTTCGCCGCCAACTCGCTGAGACTCGCCGTCAGAACGTGCCTGTGCGCACCGATCGCGTGGACTTGCAGAGCGAGAACGAGACCATGCGCTCCGACCTGGCCATCTACGGCCCCATCGGGACGGCAGGGACGGTCATGTACTACGCGGACTTCCTCGACACGGCGGTCTACCTGGCCCTGACGACGATCGCCACGCCGACCGACTTCTCCAACTGGCACACCAACGTCGGGACGCCCGCTTACAACGCCATGCACCTGGCCTACCCCAGCTACCCCGACTTCGGGTTGAGCTTCGAGTGAAGGCTTCCACGATGGAATGTGTCTTCCTCCCCGCGATGATCCTGCTCGGCGTCGCCTTTCTACCGTTGGTCTCCCTCGCTTTGGCCTTCACCTACGTACAGATGTGGCGGCTACTGTGAGACTGATCCTCGACATCGAAACCAACGGTCTACTCGACGAGCTTGATCGTGTGTGGTGCGCGGTGGTGCGCGACAAGGACACAGGGGTCACGTCACGCTACGGCCCCAACGGTGTGGCACAGCTCATAGACCACCTTGACGAGGCCGACGAACTCATCGGCCAGAACATCAAGCGATTCGACCTCCCCGCGCTCAAGAAGGTCTACGGCTGGGAGCCGCGGCCAGAGGTGAAGATCACAGACACGGCGACCACTGCGGCAGCGCTGTGGCCGAAGATCACCCCGCTACGCTGGCCCAGCAAGGACCCCGATAAGAAGTGGGACTGGGGCTTCCACAGCCTTCGGGCGTGGGGCGAGCGGCTGGGGGTGCTCAAAGGCGACTACGGGGACACCACCGACTGGCAGACCTACACGCCGGAGATGCTCGACTACTGTGAGCAGGACGTCGAGGTCACAGATGCCTTCGCGGATATGCTCGCGGAGCAGGGTCTTCCCCAAGTGGCCCAAGACCTCGAGCGCGACTTCGCATTCGAGATCGGGCTCCAGATGGACAATGGGGTCTGGATCGACCAGCCGGCCCTCAAGGCGCTCGTCAAGGAGCTGGACCTCGAGCGCTCGCGCCTGGAGGAGCTGTGTGTTCCGCTCATGCCGCCCGTGCTCACCGAGCAGGAGACGCCGGAGTTCTTCCTCGACCCGTTGACGGGGACGTTCTCGCGCACGGTGGGGTTGGGAGTCAAAGCGTTCAAGAAGCGGCTCGTCAAGCGTGACAAGCTGTGGGTCGACCCCGACACGGGGCTACAGTTCGTCACCAAGAAGGCCGCGGACGAGGCCACCAAGGCCCGCATCACCAAGGGCCCTAAGCGAGTCAAGCGTGAGCCGGGGAACCCCAACTCCGACGTCCAGATCGCGCGCCTGTTCAAGGACAAGTACGACTGGAAGCCCGCGGAGTTCACGCCGGCCGGCCAGCCGAGCCTCACCGCGGATGTCCTGCGAGCGCTCCCGTACCCTGAGGCCCAATCACTGGCCGACCTTCGGGAAGTGCTGAAGCGGCTGGAGTACGTCTCCACGGGGGAGAATGGGCTCGAGAAGGTCATCGGTGACGACGGTCGCGTCCACGGGTACGTCAACCACAACGGCACCGACACCTGCCGCTGCTCGCACAGCAAGCCCAACACGGCCAACTCGACATCGGCCCGTAAGCGGTGGGGGAAGGAGACCCGCGCGTGCTTCGCTGTCCCGCCCGGTCGCAAGATGGTCGGGTGCGACGCGGATGGCCTCGAGCTGCGCGTCCAGGCCCATTTCATGGCGCCCTACGACGACGGGGAGTACGTCGACAAGATCCTCAAGGGTGACGTCCACACGGCGAATCAGTTGGACGCCGGCCTCGCCACACGCGACCACGCCAAAGTGTTCATCTACAAGCTTAACTACGGTTCGGGCGACGTGGGCTTGGCGGCCGGGCTACCGATCCCGGAGGAAGCGGTCCAGCACGCCAGGGGGGCTTGGGCGAAGTACGGTAAGCGCTTCCGTGCTGAGAACAGTAAGACCCAGGACGAGCAAGACCTCGAGTGGTTCTGGCGCTTGCCTCGGGATGTCTGGTCTCCCGTGAAGGCGTGCGCTGAGTACCTGGACAAAGGCCAGGCCCCGCCTCCTGAGACGATGGGCGCCGCTGTAGTGGGCGCCCGGTTGCGCGCGTCGTTCATGGCGAAGGTGCCCGCCTACACCCGCGTCGTCAAGGACGTCAAGAAGGAGGCTAAAGCGGGGTGGGTCGAGGGCATCGACGGCCGCCCTATCTCCAGCCTCAAGAAGGGCACTCTCGACCGCTACGTACCGGGCCACAAGGCCGTCAACTTCAAGTTCCAGTCGACTGGAGCGATCGTGATGAAGAAGGCGACGGTGCTGGCTTGCCAGGAGATCCGGCGCCGCGGCCTCGACGCTCTACTGGTACTCCAAGCGCATGACGAACTCCAGTTCGATGCGCTCGAGGCTCACGCAACCGAGGTCGCCAAGATCGTCGAAGACTCAATCCGCGCAGCCGGGGAGTTCTTCGGACTGCTGTGCCCGATGGCGGGCTCGTCAAGCATCGGAAACAACTGGTCAGAGACACACTGAATGGCTCCCCAACTCATCATCGACGCGGACATGCTGGTCTACGGGCCGACGTCCACCCACCGCCAGGAGATTGACTGGCCTGAAGCTACCCGAGACCCCGAGGTCACGACGATCCATGTCGACCTGGTCGCTGCCCGTGGACACATCCTGTCCCAAGTGACGGAGTGGGAGTGGGTCTTCGGCGCCGAGCCTGGGACCTCGATCCTGTGCTTCAGCGACAAGAGCAACTGGCGCAAGGCCGTCGACCCGAGCTACAAGGCGCACCGCAAGGGTCCCAAGCCTCCCGGCTTCGCCAAGCTCGTCGACTGGTGCGAGCGGACCTGGAAGTGTGAGCGGTGGGAGGGGCTCGAGGCCGACGACGTCTGCGGCATCCTGGG
>Ga0316207_10005267_pt1 | contig 10806 bp, 8 predicted proteins | sample 6weekpyrite_MG_FD_204943 | JGI IMG/M metagenome (GOLD analysis project Ga0316207, IMG submission 204943) | Microbial mat bacterial communities from mineral coupon in-situ incubated in ocean water Damariscotta River, Maine, United States -... | ecosystem: Environmental > Aquatic > Marine >...
TGGCGCAACCGGCGGCTTGAATTCGGGACGTCGGCGGCGCTGATCGCGTCATTGGAAGCGGGAACCGATGACCCGCGCCTTACCCGGGGGCGCGACGCGGATGATCTGATCGCGCTAAGGACGCTGACCGCCGGTGACCGGACGGGCGCCAGGCTCGCTTCTGCGCGCGATGTCCGCCTGCTGTGGGATGTCTGCCGTATTCCTGACTTCCGGGGGATTTCAAGCGCGGAACACGCCACGCTTCTGGAACAGATATTTGCGTATCTGCACGATCTGGGGCGGGTTCCCGATGATTGGCTGGTCCGCCAGATCAAGCGCCTTGACCGGACGCAAGGTGACATCGACACTTTGTCGAAACGGCTGGCCTATATCCGCACCTGGACTTATGTTGCGCAACGCAAGGGATGGGTCGATGACGAAAATCATTGGCGCGGCGTGACGCGCGCTGTAGAAGATCGCCTGTCAGATGCGCTCCATATTGCGCTCACACAAAGATTTGTTGACCGGCGCACTTCGGTATTGCTGCGCCGGTTGAAGCAGAAGGAGGGCCTGGTGGCCGAGGTAAACGACAAGGGTGAAGTGGCGATCGAGGGGCAGTTTGTCGGCCGTCTCGAAGGCTTTCGTTTCAGTCAGGATCAAAGCGCATCGCCGCAAGAAGCAAAAACACTTCGCGCGGCTGCATTCCAGGCGCTTGCGCCAGAGTTTCACCTGCGCGCGGACCGCTTCTATAACGCCCCCGATACGGAAATCGACTTTACCGAACAGGGCGGCCTGATGTGGGGCGAATACGCCGTTGGCAAGCTTGTCGCCGGGGCGGATGTGCTGAAACCGCAGGTGCAGGCATTTGCAGATGAAGAAGCCGGCCCGGAAGTTGCCGAAAAGGTTGCGCGCCGACTGCAGCATTTTATCGATCGTAAAGTTGCATTGCTGTTTGAGCCGCTGTTGGCGATGTCGCGTGATGAAACGCTGACGGGGCTTGCACGGGGGTTTGCGTTCCGGATTGTCGAAGCTCTTGGTATTCTGCCGCGCGACCAGGTCGCCGGTGAGGTGAAAGAGCTTGATCAGGAAGCCCGCAGCGTGCTGCGCAAGCATGGCATCCGTTTTGGTCAGTTTACTGTTTTCATGCCGCTTTTGCTGAAACCTGCGCCAACCCGGTTGCGGTTGGTGTTATGGTCGCTGGCCGAAGGGCATGTGGAATTTCCCGAAAGCCCGCCGCCCGGTCTTGTCACCATTCCAACGGTCAGCCATGCGCCCGCTGGCTATCATCGGATGTCGGGCTACCGCAAAGCCGGCGAGCGCGCGATCCGCATCGATATGCTTGAGCGCCTTGCGGATCTTTTGCGTTCTGAAAACAGCCGCAGCGGCTTTGAAGCCACCGCCGACATGCTGTCGATTACGGGCATGACGCTCGAACAGTTTGCTGATCTGATGCAGGGTCTTGGCTATAACGCCGAAAGGGGCGAGCGCGACAAGCGCAAAGCTCAGGCTGTGCAGGACGCCGCGACAAAGGCACCCGCAGAAACGGGCGAACCGGTGGCAAACGATGCTGCGCCAGCAGATGTCGCGGCGGACCCGCCGGTTGAAATTCCCGAAGAATCTCCACCCGAGGCCCCGGTTGAATCCCCAACGGAAACCCCGCCTGAAACGCCCCCTGAGGTGCCAGTCGAAACTCCGACGGAAACCCCCGTCGAGATCCCGACTGAAGTTCCCGATTTCCCGGACGGATCCGGTGAGGCCTTGGCGGCGCAGTCCGGCGAAGACGCTGCGGATAGACCTGAGATCCCTGCCGAAACAGAAGTCTTCTTCACCTTCACATGGGCCCGTCCGCAGGCCCGCAAAACCGCGGGCGCAAGGTCACAGGGCAAACCCTCCGCGAAGCATTCGGGCAAACCACGCGGCAAACCCAAGGGCGCCCGCCCACCGCAAACCGGTGGCAAGACTTATCAGGCCCGGCCCGCCAAGAAAGACAAGATTGACCCTGACAACCCCTTTGCAGCGGCGTTGATGGGGCTGAAGGACAAGGGTTAAAGTTGGCTGACGCCAAGCGCGAGACCGCTGATGTCCGGACCTTGGAAATGCGTGTCGACAAATGGCTTTGGCACGCGCGTTTCTTCAAAACCCGCAGCCTGGCGACCGGGCTGGTCGCCGGGGGGCATTTGCGTGTCAACGCCCACAGGGTGACCAAGGCGGCGCATGTGATCGCGCCGGGCGATGTGCTGACTTTTGTCCAGGCGCGCCGGGTTCGTGTGGTCAGGGTTCTGGCGATTGGCGCAAGGCGCGGCCCGGCGAGCGAAGCCCGGGCGCTTTATGAAGACCTTTCGCCGCCGCAGGACAAGGTTTCGCACGCCCCTGCATACGAAGGAAAAGGCCGCCCCGGCAGGAAAGATCGCCGCAATGCCATTCTTTCCCGCCGTTCAGAGCTTGATTGATACTTCACAACGGACTAGCTAGGCCGCAACCATCCAGAATCCGAGAATTCGCATGACCTATATCGTCAACGACGCCTGTATCGCCTGCAAATATACCGATTGCGTGGAGGTCTGCCCCGTAGATTGCTTCTACGAAGGCGAAAACATGCTGGTTATCCATCCTGACGAATGTATCGATTGTGGCGTGTGTGAACCGGAATGCCCGGCCGACGCAATCCGCCCCGATACCGAGCCGGAAGTGGAAAAATGGGTCGAATTCAACCGCAAGTATGCCGAACTCTGGCCGGTGATTATCACCAAGAAAGATCCGCTGCCCGATGCTGAAGAGCATGACGGCGAAGAAGGCAAACTTGAAAAGTATTTTTCAGAGACGCCCGGCGAAGGCGGCTGAGAGATGATTCGCCCCGCCGTCGGTTCTGAGTCTGCACCGGGGGCGAAACCGACATGCGTTTCGCGGGGCAAGCCCCTGTGAAACATGGATAAACAAAGCCTTCTGCGTTGCGGCGCTTTCGGAGGGCCGGTTTTTCTGTTACACTGCACGCGGAAATGACGACAGAACCTGACTGCCATCATCGGGGATCGCTTCCCGGTGGGGTGGGACTATTAGCTTGTAATACCCTGAGCCGAGGAAAAAACTTTCCCCGTCGGGTTTCTGTCGCTGAAAAACCCGGGACCTATTCGAGGAAGACGACACCATATGAGCAGAACCAGGAAATCCGAATTTCGCCCCAACGATTTCGTTGTTTACCCCGCCCATGGCGTGGGCAAGATCGTATCGATCGAAGAACAGGAAATCGCAGGCATTGAACTTGAGCTGTTTGTCATTTCGTTCGAGAAAGACAAAATGACTCTGCGTGTGCCGACAAACAAGGCGACCGAAGTGGGCATGCGCTCGCTTTCGTCTCCGGATGTCGTGTCAAAGGCAATGGATACGCTGAAAGGCAAAGCCAAGGTCAAACGCGCGATGTGGTCGCGCCGTGCGCAGGAATATGAGCAAAAAATCAACTCGGGCGATCTTATCTCGATTGCCGAAGTTGTGCGTGACTTGCATCGCACCGATGATCAGCGCGAGCAGAGCTATTCCGAACGCCAGCTTTATGAAGCCGCGCTTGAAAGGCTGACCCGCGAAGTTGCTGCGGTTTCCGGCACCGACGAAGTCAATGCGCAGCGCCAGGTTGGCGATGTGCTGTTGTCACGCGCTGCCTGATTTCTACCTGTTCAAAAGATTAGGCCGCTCCGTATCGGGGCGGCTTTTTCATGGCGCAAGCTGGCTTGCAAGGGCGAAAAGCGCCGCCAATTCGGCCAACTGTTGGCTGGCCCCCAGAATATCGCCGGTTTGTCCGCCGATCTTGGCGCGGGCAATAAATGCAACAGCGGCGGCTGCGGCCAGCGCCCACGCCATCGCCCATATTCCCGAAAGGCCAAGGCTGGCCAATGCGATTGCAAGCGCGACGCCCATTGCCAGCCAGACGGCCGCGCTTGTGGGTGTTCCGACACTTGCTGATAGCCCGCCGCCGCGCGCGCTGGGTATCCAGGCCATCATGGCGACCATGGGCGCGCGCGAAAGTGCTGCAATGCCAACCAGAAAGACCGGCCCGGCCTGATTTTGAAGGACCGCTGCTATCGCAGCCCACCGTGCAACAAGCACAATTACCAGCGCGATCACGCCATAAGCGCCGATACGGCTGTCTTTCATGATTTCAAGCCTGCGTGCCTTGTCCCAGCCACCCCAAAGACCATCGGCGCTGTCGGCCAGGCCATCTTCATGCATGGCGCCGGTCACAACGATAAGCGACGCCACCATCACTGCAGCCACCAGAACCGGGGGTAGGCTGAGCCATGTCGCGACAGCGCCCAACGTTGCTGCGACCGCGCCAACAGCGGCACCTGCCAGCGGATAGGCCCAGGCCGCCGCCGCCCCGCGGCGGGCTGCGCGCTCCGGGTCAATTGTTACGGGCAGGCGCGTCAGAAGCCCCAAAGCGACAGGGACATCCAAAATGTCACAGAGCCTTCTGTCGATTTCCGGCATAGTTTTGTCTTTCTCTTGATACTGCAGCCTGCAGCAAGCGTTAAACACAACCCAATCCAATTACAACGAGGCCCTGAATGTCCGATTCTCCGTTTACCTCTCTTGTTGAGTTTCGCAACCGGCTGTCCGCAGCACCAACCCCGGACGAAGCGGCCACCAGCCAGGCAGAGGCCCGAAATGCGCAGTTGACAAAGCCCGCCGGTGCGCTGGGGCGCCTTGAAGATCTTGCCATTTGGTATGCAGGTTGGCGCGGCACTCCGCGTCCGGCGTTGGAGCGACCGCAAGTTGTTGTATTTGCGGGAAATCACGGGGTGACCGCGCAAGGTGTTTCAGCGTTTCCGCCGGAAGTGACAGAACAGATGGTTCTGAATTTTCAGCACGGTGGTGCGGCGATCAACCAGCTCTCGGCTGCGTTTGGGGCAAAACTGGACGTGCACGCGTTGTCGCTCGACCGGCCTACAGCCGATTTCACGACCGGCCCTGCGATGAGTGAGTCCGAGGTCGTCCAAGCGCTGCGCGCGGGTTGGGATGCGGTGGACCCTGAAAGCGATCTGCTGGTGACCGGGGAAATGGGTATCGGCAACACCACCGCGGCATCTGCGATTGTTGCGGCGCTTTACGGCGGTGGCGCGGAGCAATGGACGGGCAGCGGCACGGGCGTGTCAGGGGCGGCTCTTGACGCCAAAACACGCGTGGTTGCTGATGGCGTGGCGCTGCACGCCGAGACCTGCGCCAATGATGCTCTTCAGGCATTGCGTTGTCTGGGTGGCAGGGAGATCGCCGCAATGGCCGGCGCAATCGCACGCGCGCGTGTCGAGCAGATCCCGGTCATTCTCGATGGTTTTATCTGCTCGTCCGCGGCAGCGGTTCTTGACCGGATCAGCCCGGATGCCCTGGCCCACGCCGTTGCCGGGCATGTCTCTGCCGAAGGTGCGCACGCGCGGATCCTGAAAAACCTCGGGAAAGAACCGCTGTTGTCACTTGGCATGCGCTTGGGCGAAGGAACCGGCGCTGCGCTGGCGATCGGCGTGCTGAAGGGGGCGGTCGCCTGTCATTCGGGCATGGCGACCTTTGCCGAAGCAGGGGTTTCAGACAGTTAGCTTTACGAAATGGCGTGTATCGGCCGGGGTCAGTTTTTGTCTGCCCCCGCGCCGCCAATCAATTCGACAATCGCTGTTTCCAGCTCGGCGTTCAGTTCTTTGGTGCGCGCAATGAATGCCGCATTTTTTGCGACAGGAATGTTCGGGTCCCAAAGCTCGGCCAGTTCCCTGAGCGCATAGCGGTCAAGCTGGAAGAACGCCTTTTCGTGTTCGGCGGCCTCGAACTCTGTTAGCCCTGTATTTTCAAGCACATAGCGCGCAGCGCGCAGCGAGCTGTCGAACATTTCGCGCACAATGTCGTTCGCGCCGGCGCGGAAAAGCTCGTAGGTGTGAACCCGGTCATGGGCGCGCGCGACGATGTGCAGATCGGGCCGCTGCCGCCGCGCATAGCGCACCAGCTTGATCGCGGAATCCCTGTCGTCAACTGCGACCACGAAAACCTGTGCCTTGTCGAGGCCGGCCGCGTGCAGCAGTTCCGGGCGGGTGGGGTCTCCGAAGAAACCCTTGAAGCCGAACTGGCGCATCAGCTGGATCGTGGCAAGATCATGGTCGAGCACGGTGGTCTGCTTTCCGGCCAGCTGGACCATGCGGTTCACGACCTGCCCGAAACGCCCGATGCCGGCGATCAGGATCGGCCCGGTTTCGTCGATTTCATCGGCCTCCTGCTGCTCGGCGCCGTCGGTCATACGCTTGCTGAGGCGTTCGTAGAAAATAAAGAACAGCGGCGTCAGAAGCATCGACAGCGCGATGATCAGAAGAAGTTTCTGGCCCAGGCTGGTCGGGATGACGTTCTGTTGCAGGGCAAAACTTGAAAGCACAAAACCGAATTCACCCGCCTGCGCCAGCCCAAGCGTGAACAACCACCTGTCGCGCCTGTGCAGCCGGAACACTTTGGCAAGCGCGAAAAGAACGGTGCCCTTCATCACCATCAGCAGCACCGTAAGCCCTACGATATCGCCGAATTGCGCCCAGAGTGCCCTGAAATCCATGCCGGCGCCAACCGTGATGAAGAACAGGCCAAGCAACAGGCCTTTGAAGGGTTGAATGTCTGACTCCAGTTCGTGGCGAAATTCGGAGTTCGCCAGCAAAACGCCCGCAAGGAAGGTGCCAAGCGCGGGCGACAGTCCGACCAGCGTCATCAAAAAGGCGATGCTGATCACGATAAGCAGTGCCAGCGCGGTATACATTTCACGCAGCCGGGCCAGGTGGATGAAACGAAACAGCGGCCGGATCAGATAGATGCCCGCAAGCACAATAATGGCAACGGCCGCCAGCGTCACCAGCGTGACCCCCCATGCAGGCAGGCCTTCAACAAAGGTTATGGCGTTCTCGGCCGGACCTTCGCCGCCCGATTCAGCACCGTGCGCAACATTGTTGTGAACCCCCGTAATCGCCAGCAGAGGCAGAAGCGCCAGCATCGGGATCACCGCGATATCCTGCGTCAGAAGCACCGAAAATGTCGACCGGCCGCCCCCGGTTTGCATCAGCCCCTTTTCGGACAGGGTTTGCAGAACGATCGCGGTTGAGGACAACGACAGGATCATGCCCACGGCCAGCGCTACGGGCCACGAATGCCCCAGCAACATCGCGGCGCCCGCGATCAGTGCCGTGGTCAGAACGATCTGCAACCCGCCAAGCCCGATCAACCGGTCGCGCATGTCCCAAAGCGCGCGGGGTTCAAGTTCAAGCCCGATCAGAAACAGCATCATCACCACGCCGAATTCCGCGAAATCCTTCAGGCCCTGCGCTTCTGTGCCCACAAGACCCAACAGCGGACCAATGGCAATTCCTGCCAGCAGGTAACCGAGCACCGAGCCCAGCCCCATACGAGACGCCAAAGGCACCGCGATAACCGCGGCGGCAAGATAGATTGTTGCCTGAAACAGAAAGCTTTCCATCACATCCTCAGGTTGGCAGCGGGGCGTCGGATTTGAACTGATCCATGACGATCTGGCTTTGTACGCGCGCGACCGCTTTGTGGGTCAGCAAAATCTCGTGAATCAACTGGTTCAGCGCAGGCAGATCCTCGCAATAGACCCGAAGCAGGTAGTCGGCCTCTCCGGTCAGGGTCCAGGCGCTGGTAATTTCCGGTCTGGCGTCAACAAGCCGGCCGAAGCTTTGGGCGGTGTCGGGCGCGTGGTTGACCATCTGCACCTGAACAAAGGCCTGCACCGTCAGGCCGATCCGGCGCGGGTCAAGCCGGGCTGAATAGCTGCAGATATAGCCTTCCGCCTCAAGCCTCTGGCGCCGCCGCCCGATCTGGCTGGCGGAGAGGTGCAACTGCTCGGCGAGTTCCTGCGCGGTCAGATGGGCGTTACGTTGCAGCGCCGCCAGCAGTTTGCAGTCGGTCTCGTCCAGTGTGGTGCGTGAAAATTGCATGTAATCAAGGTTACGTGCCAAATGCCCGCGATGCAACCGCCATGAAACGGCCATTACGCGCAAAAATTCCACTGTATAGGCGCTATTCTGTTGCAAGCGCAACGAACAGGAGAGCACCAGATGGGACCGTTTCCGCACGACGCCCCCAAATCGGCAATCACGCCAGAAAACCCCGCAGGGACCGATGGGTTCGAATTTGTCGAATTTGCGCATCCGGACCCCCAGGCTTTGCGGGATCTTTTCACGCAGATGGGCTATTGCCACGCTGCAACCCACAAGACCCGGAGGATTGAACTGTGGCGCCAAGGCGATATCACCTACATCCTGAACGCTGAACCGGGTTCAATGGCGATGCGCTTTGCCGGGGAACACGGCCCTTGCGCCCCGTCGATGGGGTGGCGGGTGGCCGATGCGAAAAAAGCCTGCGCGCTCGCGATGGCCAAAGGCGCAGAGCCCTATGACGCATCCGACAGGACGCTCGATGCGCCCGCGATCGTTGGCATCGGCGGCTCCCTGATCTATTTCATCGATACCTACGGTGAAGATGCCACCGCTTATGACGCCGATTTCAACTGGATCGCCGAAAAGCGGCCAGAGGGTGTGGGTTTTCACTATCTCGATCACCTGACCCACAACGTCCACAAGGGCAATATGGATGTCTGGTTCCGCTTTTACTGCGATATCTTCAATTTCAGGGAAATCCGGTTTTTTGATATCGAGGGCAAATTCACCGGGCTCTACAGCCGGGCGCTGACCTCGCCTTGCGGGCGGATCCGTATTCCGATCAACGAAGACCGGGGCGACAAGGGTCAGATCGTTGCCTACCTGCGCAAATACAAGGGCGAGGGCATACAGCACATCGCCGTCGGAACCGAAGATATCTACCGCTCAACCGATGCCATCGCGCAGAACGGGTTGCAGTTCATGCCGGGCCCGCCGAAAAGCTACTACGAACTCAGCAAAGCCCGTGTGCACGGCCACGATGAACCGCTTGACCGGATGATGAAACACGGCATCCTGATTGACGGCGAAGGTGTTGTGGACGGCGGGGAAACCCGCATTCTCCTGCAAATTTTCTCGAAGACCGTGATTGGCCCGATTTTCTTTGAGTTCATCCAGCGCAAAGGCGACGACGGCTTTGGCGAAGGCAACTTCAAAGCGTTGTTTGAATCGATCGAACGGGAACAAATCGAAAGTGGTGAGCTGGTCGCCGAGTGACCATGGAAAGCTGGAAAATCCCCGCATCGGGCGGGGTCTTTCCGACTTACAGTTCGGGCATATGCAGGGTGATATTGCGTCCGCCTTTGACGTATTGCAGCTGTCGTTCGCCGATGGCTGCAACCTGCCCCCCATCGACACGGTCCCCGATTTCAACTTTTACGTAGCGACCGTTGCGCAATCTGACCAGCGCCCGGCGCGATGACGATGAGCCATAGACGCCAATCAACGCGATGCTGCGCAGATTTATTGCGTTTGTGACGGTGGCCTGACGGGCGACCGAAGCGCGGGTCGGGATGGTTGGGGCGGGGCTTGCCGCCGCTGGCGCCGAAGCGCGCGGCGTGGCATTTGCCGTGTTCGCCGCAACCGCTGTGGCCGCTGCAGCGGCGCTGGCGGCGGCGGCGTTCGCGCGCGCGGTTCGCACAACGCTGGCAAAATTCGATGGTCGACCGGTCGGCGCGCGGGACTGGGCGACGGCAAGCTCTGTCGGGCTCATATCGCTTTCGGGCCCGCCTTGTGGGCCGACCGGGCGCCGGGGTGGGCGCTTCGCGGCAAGCTGGGCGCGGGTCAGCCCGCCAAAAAGAGTGCGTTCATATTGTTCCAGCAAATTGGCCGGTCTGGGGCGTGGGCGGAACCCGGCAAGGCGCGCGGTTTCGGCGGGGGATTGTTCTTGCGCGGGAAAGGCGGCATTGCGTGGTCTGGGCTCTGATGTTCGCGCCGGGGGGCCGGCAAACACCGGTATGCCGTCCGCGTTGAGCGCGCCTTCTGCCGTTGGAACAACGAACCCGTTATCATCCAGATCGTAAGATGTGCCTGCCGGGGCAGGATCGAATTGCTGCGCCAGCTTTCCGTCCTCGGGCGACGGGTCATAGGCGGGCAGGGCGATTGCATCAAACGAGCCGACTTGCGGATCAAGGGACGCGATATAAAGATTTTTCAAGTTACCCTCCGGGAGGATGTTCGGGCTTTGCGGCGATCGCTGCCAAATTCCGGTTTCATTGTAGAAAGCCTGGGCCACTTCGCGGGTCATCGAGGCAAACGGGGCGGGTGGTGCTGACTCATTGCTGCTATCGGCGACGGCGTCTGCGGGCACGGGTGCGCGGCCGCTGCCAGCTGCCGTGGCGGGCTGCTGAGGCGAGGCAATTGCAGAATCTGTGCCTGATTGTCCGGCCGCGGCTGGTGCGGTCTCACCCGGTCTGAACTGTGCCCCAGGCCCTTCGCCCGGCGCAAACGTAAACCAGAGCGTCAAGAGCGCGAGAATGACAAGGGTGGAAAGCGTGAAAACCAGGGCAAGGTAGGCTGGCCGCCCACCGCTGGCGTCCTGGATCTTGCGCGCGCCAAATACCGTGAAACCCTGCGCGTTTTCAGAGCCTGCGGCGGTTTCATGACCGGGCATATTGCTGCCGGTCCCGGGCCTTTCCGCAGAAGGTGCAAGGCTTTGGGCTACATGCACAGGGTCAGGTAATCCGGGTGCGGCCATCTCGTGATCCTGGCCCGCGGGCTCCTCGGATCCAGGGGGGGGCACTCCAGCCGCCGGGAGCGGCAAATCAGGTGTATCGGGTGTCGTGACAACGGCGACGGCCGGGACCGCGGCGCCGATGATCGGAGCGTCTGATTTCGTCTCGCCGGGAAGCACGGCCAGGCGCGCTTG
>Ga0316207_10005268_pt1 | contig 10805 bp, 9 predicted proteins | sample 6weekpyrite_MG_FD_204943 | JGI IMG/M metagenome (GOLD analysis project Ga0316207, IMG submission 204943) | Microbial mat bacterial communities from mineral coupon in-situ incubated in ocean water Damariscotta River, Maine, United States -... | ecosystem: Environmental > Aquatic > Marine >...
TTAGTCTTTTGCTTTACATCTTCGATATAAGCATCAAGGTCGCTGTGCTGCTGCGATCCACAAGCACTAAGCAAAATCGCGAAAGCAAACAGCAACGCCCACTTAAGCGGATTATTTTTTTCAACAAATTGTCGATTGGTTAAATACATAGATTTCACTCTTAACGTCGACCCTTCTTTTTCTTCTTTTTCTTCTTTTTCGTCTCTTGAATCTCAGCATCATCCAGATAACGATACGTCTTTGCGGTAACTTCCATGGTCAACTTACTCGTTTTCGCATCTTTCTTAATAGAAATGTCGTGCAGGGTTACAATTCGAGGTAAGGCAGCAACACCACTCACGAAGCTACCAAATTCATGGTAGTCGCCCGTCATCTTCATCTGTATCGGTAACTCAGCGTAGAACTCAATAAAGCGTTCACCCTGTGGCTTGAATAACTGGAATTCGATACCACTCGCCAGGCCTGTCTGAGAGATATCAACCAGCAGTCCTTCAACCTCAGTCTTACTGGGAAGCTGACGTAACATGGCACCAAAGGATTCCTCGATCTCTTTGAGCTGTTGCTTATAAGCCTCTAAGTTGACAGCCTTAGCCTGCTTGGTCTCAAACTCCTGCTTCAAGGTAATTTCGGTCCTTTCAGCACGCTCAAGTTTTTCAATTTGTTTTTTTACATCCAGGAAGAAACCCGCCACGGCCACTGCGGCACTCACAACAATGATCAACGCAATCTTGACCGCAGTCGGCCAGGCGCCAATGTTGCTTAAATCAAGACTGTTAAGATCTATATCCTTCACTTTTTCTTCTTAGCTCCAGTTCCAGTATTGTTTGCTTCAGCTAATGTATCTTCTTGTGACTTCTGCATTGCACGAAGTGAAAACTCTCTCGCCGCATCTTGCTTCTTACCAACCTCAATAATTTCCAGTTTTGGCTCAGCCAACCAGTCTGACTGGTCAATGTTCCTCATTAATGCTGATACTCGTGCATTCGATTGAGCTATACCGATCATTTGTAGATTACGACTTTTCTGCTGGAGCGATGTTAGGTGGACGCCCTCTGGTAAAACTCTCACTAGCTCGTCAAACAACCGAACAATTTCAGGGCGGTTACGCTGTAATTGTTGAATGATATCCATACGTGCCAGTAGACGCTCTTTCTTACCAGCGAGTTCGTCGATTTCTTTGATCTGCTTTTTAACCACGGCTATTTGTTTGTTCAAGTAGGCATTACGCGATTCCTGAACGCCAATCATGCGCGCATATTGCAGATGCACGGCAAGAATACCGACCACAACAAGCACAACAGACAGACCCATGATAGTTAGAAACTGTCGCTGCTGTTCTTTGCGCGATTCCTGTCGCCAGGGTAGCAGGTTAATTTTTGCCATCAGTCAAAACTCCTCATGGCTAGTCCCGTTGCAATCATCAGCGCAGGGGCATCATTGCTCAGACTCTGTGCTTTAACACGTGATGCAATCACCATGTTGGTGAAAGGATTCGCGATCGAAGTATGGACACCCAGTTTGTCTGCCACCATCTCATCGATTCCTGGAATCATCGCACTACCTCCGGCCAGCACGATATGGTCGACCTGGTTGTATTGACTGGATGAGAAAAAGAATTGCAATGAACGACTTACCTGTTGCGCCATTGCTTCTTTAAATGGCTCTAATACTTCAGGCTCATAATTGTCCGGTAAGCCACCTTGGCGCTTCGCCATACCCGCTTCTTCATATGAAAGACCATAACGGCGCTGAATTTCTTCAGTGAGTTGTTTGCCACCAAAGACCTGTTCACGTGTATATATAGTCTTGAGGTCACTCAACACGTTCAGGGTGGTCATGGTCGCACCCACATCAATTACGGCAACCGTCTGGTCGATGCCCTGGTCAGGAATCGACTGGGCCAGTAGGTTGAAGGCATTTTCCATGGCATAGGCTTCCACATCGATGATGCGCGCCTTGAGGCCGGCAAGTTCAATCGCCGCCATTCTGACTTCAACATTTTCACTACGTGACGCTGCCAGTAACACATCCACCCGCTCCGGATCGTTTTCCGTAGGGCCGATGACTTCAAAATCGAGGTTAACTTCTTCCAATGGATAAGGAATGTATTGGTCCGCTTCCAGCTCAATTTGCTGCTCTAACTCATCTTCAGAAAGAGATGAAGGCATCGAAATAATCTTGGTAATAACGGCAGAACCCGCCACAGCCGCGCAGGCATATCGCGAACGCGAGCCCGAACGTTTAACTGCGCGTTTAATCGCTTCACCCACCGCCTCAACATCAGAAATGTTCTTTTCAATCACTGAGTTAGGTGGCAGCGGCTCAACCGCATAAGATTCCACACGCAAACGATCGCCACTGCGTCCCAGCTCTAAGAGCTTGACTGCGGTGGACGAGATGTCCAGTCCCAAAACCGGTGGGTTTTTGGGTTTAAATAGGTCGCCTAGGCCCATGCTTTTTCTCTTATATCCCTAGGGGTTAGATCACATTTATGTTTAATTACATTAACTACCTTGGTCAACTATAGGTCAAACAATGAATAATGGCAAACTGTTCGTAGAGTTTTGTGACCTAAAGCGGATATACTCCATTTCTCAAATGTCCTATCGGACAAATGCCTATTAAGCTAAAGACTGGATTCAAAGCCCTGTGAAACCCATCATTAAAAAGATTTTTCTTTACGGAACAAGCACTTTCATCATCTTGTCGCTTTTGGGCGCCCTGACACTTTATGGTCTGTATTTATACTTAAATCCAAAATTACCTGATATCGACACCCTGAAAGATGTCCGCCTGCAGGTACCACTGAGGGTTTATACCCAGGATAAACAGCTCATCAACGAGTTTGGGCAGATGAAACGCTCACCGATGGACTACGAAGAATTCCCACAACAACTCATTCAGGCCATTCTCGCCGCGGAAGATGACCGCTTCTTCGAGCACCCAGGTGTAGATTACAAAGGTCTTTTGAGAGCTTCGCTACAAGTTATTTTGAGTGGAGGAGAAAAACGTTCTGGTGGTAGCACCATCACCATGCAAGTCGCACGAAATTTTTTCCTTACCCGTGAAAAAACTTACCTACGAAAACTCAACGAGATCTTTCTCGCCCTTAAGATTGAAAAAGAACTAAGTAAAGAAAATATTCTCGCTCTCTATCTAAATAAAATATTTCTTGGTAACCGTGCCTATGGTTTCGCGGCCGCATCTCAAGTTTATTACGGTAAGCCTTTAAAAGAATTAAGCCTGGCTCAAACTGCATTGCTAGCAGGACTACCAAAGGCCCCATCGAGATATAACCCTATTGCTAATGCTGAGCGCGCCCTTGATCGCCGGAATAATTATGTCTTACCACGAATGCTAGAACTTGAGTTCATAACCGATGAAGATTTCATGCTGGCCAAAGGCGAAAAAGATGAGGCTCTACTGCATGATCAAAATATTGAAGTCGATGCAATGTATGTTGCCGAAATGGTTCGCAGTGAGATGTTGGAACGTTATGGGCCCGAAGCATTAAGCGCAGGCTTTAAAGTCTACACAACCATCAATAAAGACAAACAAGATGCAGCCAATCATGCACTGCGTACAGCTATGCTTGAATATGATCGCCGGCACGGCTATCGCAGTCATTTACACCATGTTGATCTGGAGCATACTGATGAACTTGAAGATCTCGATGCATGGCAACAGGCCTTAACCGAGTTCGACCCTGTTGGAAATCTGGAACCCGCTATTGTCTTCGCAATAGATTACGAGGTCGACAAAGATAACGACAAGCAGTCCGCCGCATACGCCTACACCAAAAGCGGTAACATTGTTTACTTGCCATGGGAACGCGTCGAGTGGGCACGCCGTTATATAGACGATAATCATCTTGGTCCAGAATTAAAATCGATTCGTGAAGTCTTCAAGACTGGCGACGTCATCTACGTCACCCCAGGCGATAAAGGTTGTTCTTGGCTCGCACAAATTCCTAACGTCGCAGGCGCACTGATATCGCTAAATCCAAATGATGGATCAATCGACTCCCTGGTTGGTGGTTTTGATTTTCATCGCAGTAAATTCAACCGTGTAACACAGGCACAACGTCAACCGGGTTCTAGCTTTAAACCATTTATCTACTCCGCAGCCATTGACAAAGGTTTTACCCCGGCGAGTATCATTAATGATGCACCTGTGGTCTTCGATGCACCTGGTCTGGAAGACACATGGCGTCCAGAAAATTACACGGGCAAAATTTATGGAGAGACGCGATTACGCAAGGCACTGATTAAGTCACGCAACCTGGTCTCTATTCGAATATTACGTGATATAGGCATTGGTTATGCGGTTCGCTATGCACGCCGTTTTGGATTTGAGAATGCAAAACTACCACGCGATCTCTCACTTGCATTAGGCAGTGGCACCTTAACGCCACTAGAGCTTGCGACTGGTTACTCGGTGTTCGCCAATGGTGGTTATCGCATTAAACCATATGTAATTGATTATGTTATTGGCCCAGATAGCACTGTTGTACATATGACCGATCGTCCTGAAGTCTGTGTTCAATGTATTGAAGATCAGGAACAAAAAGAACTTGAGAATGCGGCAAAAGGTGATGCACTCGCTGATGCGGGAGCAAAAAACGAGACAACACCAGTTGAACAAGAACCTGTCGTTGTCCCGGTGCAACAAGATACCTTGCAGGCGTTTCTGGTAGGTGATGATCAACAACCTACACTTGAAGACACAATACGCCGCGAACTGCGATTCCTAGAAGGTCCTATTGAACTAACCCCTGCACCGAGAATTCTGAATCCACAAACCGCCTTTATCATGAACAGTATGTTGCGTGACGTTATTATTCGCGGCACAGGTGTACGAGCCAGAAGCCTTGGCCGTAGGGATCTTGCTGGCAAGACAGGTACTACCAATGATCAACGCGATGCCTGGTTCTCTGGCTTTAACGGCGGTGTGGTAACCATAGCGTGGGTTGGCTTTGATAATCCTAAGCCGCTCGGCAATCGTGAGACAGGTGCAAAAGCGGCACTACCAATGTGGATCTCTTATATGGGTGCAGCACTTAAAGGCGAAGAGGAAACACAACTAGTGTCCCCACCTGGTATTGTCTCGGTACGTATCAATGAAAAGAGCGGACAGCTCACAACCGCAACCGATCCAGATGCTATCTTTGAATATCTGCTAGAGGATCAAATCGCCGGCGATGAAGCACCGACAGACAAAGGTAACGGCGGTCAGAGTTCTGATATCACGCAAGACATTTTTTAAGTTTGAGATAGGGTAGCGAAACACTAACATTAAAAGAGTGATAACAAATTCAGACATGCCACACAGTAGCAAGACAGAATCACAAATGCGACAGCGCCTTGCGCAAGAGGCAGCCCGTGTCCTGATCGAGTCAGGCAGTCGAGACTTTGCTATGGCTAAGCGTAAAGCTGCCGAACATCTCAGTGCGCACGATACTCGTAACCTGCCAACTAACATGGAAGTAGAACAGGCCCTAGCTGAATACCAGCGACTATTTCGTTCGGAAAACCAACCACAAACACTACAAAAACTAAGAGAAGTGGCTTACGAGGCAATGTCTTTCTTTAGTGACTTCCAACCTCGGTTAGTCGGGCCAGTCTTGTCTGGAACCGCTGACATTAACACCGCGATTACCCTGCATATCTTTAGTGACACCTATGAAGAAGTCAGCATGTTGTTATTGAACAACAAGATCCCGTTTGAAAATCAGGATAAACGCCTGCGTTTAGGCCATGACATTTATGAACACTATCCTTGCATTGTATTTTTTGCAGAACAACAGAAGATCGAAGTGGTGGTGTTTCCAAAGAATAAACAAGGACTAAAACCACTGAGCCCCATCGATGGTAAACCCATGCAACGCGTAGACATGGCCAACGTTGAAATTATGCTAAACGAAACTGATCAGGCCCCTGAATAGTTAATCAGACATTATAGGGGGGTAATGTTTTGGATAAGGTGCACGGGCTACACCAGTATCTACTGCTGCCTTCGCTACTGCCGTCGCAACATAATCTTTCAAACGGGGATCAAATGGTGTTGGGATAATGTATTCTGGTCCGAAATATAATGTCCCTTGCTGTTTCTGATAAGCACTTAATACTTGTTGCGGTACTGGTGCATGTGCAAGACGCGCTAGCGCATTCACCGCTGCGATTTCCATCGCTGAATTAATCGCAGATGCCCGCACATCCAATGCACCACGAAATATAAATGGAAAGCCTAAAACATTATTTACTTGATTAGGGTAATCACTACGACCCGTTGCCATAATCAAATCGTCACGTAGCGCAAATGCGTGGTCCGGTGTAATTTCTGGATCCGGATTTGACAAGGCAAACACAACGGGTTTATCTGCCATAGATTGCACCATGCGTGAACTCACCAGGTTGGGACCCGATACGCCAATCAATACATCCGCACCCTTCATAGCATCTTCGAGTGTCACTTCAGAATATTTTCCAGCAAATGCCTGCTTATGTTTGTTTAAATTTTCACGCCCTTCACAGATCACACCGGTTCTATCCACCATGCGGATATTTTCAAGCTGCACACCCAGCTTCATTAACAGCTTCATCGAAGCCATCGCTGCTGCGCCTGCACCTAGACAAACGATTTTAGCTGTCGTGATGTCTTTTGCCTGCAACTCGAGTGCATTAATTAACGCCGCAGTAATAATAATTGCGGTGCCATGCTGGTCATCATGAAAGACGGGGATATCCAGACGTTCCTTCAAGGCCTTTTCTATATAGAAACAATGAGGTGAAGCAATATCTTCAAGGTTGATACCACCAAAACCACTGGCCACATTCACCACCGTATCGACAAAGGCATCGGCTGAATCAGCGGTCACTTCCAGATCGACTACATCAATGTCTGCAAAGCGTTTAAACAACACACCTTTGCCTTCCATCACTGGCTTTCCAGCAAGGGCACCGACATTGCCTAAACCGAGCACGGCGGTACCGTCCGTTATCACAGCAACGGTATTGCCTTTCGCAGTATAGGTATATGCCTCCATCGGGTCAGCCGCAATCGCCCGAACTGGCGCAGCGACGCCTGGAGTGTAAGCAAGACTTAACTCTTCCTGAGTTTCACAGGGCTTGATCAGAGCCGTACCGATCTTTCCAGGAATAGGTTTAGCATGATAATCCAGTGCCGCCTTGGCTACCTTGGCAACGTCATCCGCTTCGTCTTTGTTAGTTTCTTTTTGCTTACTCATTTTTTCGTTGGCCAATTTTATTATGTAATCTTTAATCCAGCACTGTGATCATATAGGGATGTTTGAGTGACATCCGCAGCTTGTCATTATAAAACGCGATCCAACCACGTACACGTATGCGCTTACCCTTCAGTTCCAATATCGGCGTATCTTCAAAATATTGCAGGTCTTTTCTATTTACTCTGAGGGCAAAGCCTATCCCCATATCTAGCCAGATTGTCTTCTTACCCCTCCCGATACCGGTCACCACACCTTCAACCACCTGAAAGCCGGTTTCTTCAATGCTTAATTTTTGTGGATCTTTCGGTAAGTAATTGCGGTGGCTCCAAATCCCACGGCTTGCCTGTTTTGCCTTTTGTTCAAGCGAAAAATAGCAATCGAGCTGCCATGCATTAGGCGGGACCACGATAGCATAACCAAGACCACGTCTAATCAACTGCGCAGCCACGTTTTGACCATCCTCCGTAAACACGTGGGCAAGCACGCGCTTGTAGCGGTCTTTCTTATCTTTACCAAATTTTAGTTTTACCACACGATTCTCGGCAAAAAATGCCTTCAACATATCCCTCGCGTCAGCGGCATAGACCTGCTCTGGGCGCTGAGAATGGCCCATCTCGGGTGCATTGATTGCAATCAACCGAACCTTTCTGCCATCGGTAAGCTTAATGGTGTCACCATCATAGACCTTCTCCAGGGTAGCGACCTCATCGTATTCCTGAGCAAGGCAACCCTGGCCTGTGTTATCAAGACCAGTTTGCACCGCCTGACTAATCTCACTGGCGTCGCTGAGCTGGGTTCCAGAAAATATTGAGGCAAAGAAAAAGGCGCCTATAAAAGGCGCCTTTCTCAAATTATCCTGCCAAAGCCGTATCAACTACTTCATACCATACTTCTGACGGAACTTGTCTACCCGACCTGCTGTATCAACAATCTTCTGCTTACCGGTGAAGAAAGGGTGGCACTGAGAACAGACTTCAATGTTGAGAGCCTTGCCTGCGGTCGAGCCTGTTTCAAAACTGTTACCACAACTACAGGTCACGGTGACGCTTTCGTAGTTTGGATGAATATCTGCTTTCATGATTAACCTCTTTTAGTCGTACCGCCACCCGAACCTAGAAGTCTGGCACGGTACTTACAATGTATCGCCCTGGATGTAATGCCCCGGGGATGTAATACCCAGCGGCTATAAAGGCGGCAGAGTCTACTGAATGATCGGCCCCGATGGCAAGCCCAAATCACTGATATTCGACAAATAAAGGAGAATCAACTGAAAAGAGGCTTAGGCCTCTGCAAGCTGAGGAAATGGGATAACTTCCGCCTTCTTTTGTGGAACCTGGCGCTGTGGCTGTGATTTGACAATTCTCAGGGAGGAAGAACCTTCAGCCGTACTATGTAACAACTCCTGGTAACGATCACGCAGATTATGGAAGGAATCCCACATCATTCTGGATATTTCAAGTGTCGCCGCCATGGGTGATGCAGACCGCTCTCGGGCCTTATCAACACGCCACTGTAGGCGTTCCAGACGCATTCTCGTCTCTGCAGGCGCTCTTTCTATGGCCCGGTAAATTGTCTCCATGCGCTTAGACTCGAACTGCTCCGGGTCATTTAGCGCGAGGTCCATCCAATACGAGAAATCCCATTTAACTGATTCACTACTTTGCTTCATAAGTTTTTCCCCATTTCCACACCAAGCTCAATTCTGACAGCGAGCGGCTCCTATTAATGGTGCTTCTACTCACTCGAACAAGCTATCGATGCCTTAACTGGTTAGGTAGGCACCTTGTATTTAGATCTTCGTCTTTTTATAAGGTATTGTCAAAAGACGTAATCAGAATGTGGTAATTGGGATGTACATTAAATAGCCACGCTTACACCTTGATTTAAATCGCAAAAATAAGTGTAGACACCATTTTCCAACCTAATTAGGGAAAGTGACAAACTGTGAAAATGTTCACAAACAAGGCATTTGTTAGAGAAATGTAAGTAATGATAGTGCCAATACCCCCCTTAAGCTGAACCTTCTCCAGAGGCGGAGGAAAGTCAGTAGAGGGTGAATTCATACGTTAAGCCGATCAAACGGATGCTGACGATCGGCAACTGCTCCTGCATTGCCCTACCTCGCACCTCCCTGTGCTCGAGGCAAAAGCAATAGAGGCAGGAGGAGGTTTGCACATGGAGAAGGTGAGACCAGAATGGTCGAGAAGCTGGCCTGGGCCATGTGCTTAGTTCGCGAAGGCCATGGAAGGCCGGGAGCGACTTAATCAACAGTAAGTGACGACTACCGATGAGCTTTTAACACAGTCAGCACCGTTTCAGCGGCTTAACGTTTACTATCTCTTCATGGAGTCAAAGAACTCCGCATTGGTTTTCGACACCTTCATCTTATCCGTCAGGAATTCCATCGCCGCAATCTCGTCCATGTCGTGCACGACTTTACGGATGATCCACATTTTCTGTAGCTCGTCCGGCTTAGTCAGCAACTCCTCACGACGGGTGCCTGAGCGGTTGATGTTGATAGCTGGGTACAGGCGTTTCTCGGCTATACGACGATCCAGGTGGATTTCCATGTTACCGGTACCTTTGAATTCCTCGTAGATCACGTCGTCCATACGTGAACCAGTATCAATCAGGGCGGTTGCCAAAATGGTGAGTGAGCCACCTTCTTCTATATTACGCGCCGCGCCGAAGAAGCGCTTGGGACGGTGCAGGGCATTCGCATCCACACCACCGGTCAGAACCTTACCCGAAGATGGAATCACCGTATTATAGGCACGTGCCAGACGGGTAATGGAATCAAGCAGAATGACGACATCTTTCTTATGCTCGACCAGACGTTTGGCTTTTTCGATAACCATCTCGGCCACTTGTACGTGGCGACTTGCAGGTTCATCGAAGGTTGATGAAATCACTTCACCACGCACTGAACGTTCCATCTCTGTAACTTCTTCCGGACGTTCGTCAATCAACAGCACCATCAGGTGACACTCTGGATTACGGTTAGTGATTGACTGGGCGATGTTCTGCAACATCATGGTCTTACCAGCCTTGGGAGGCGATACGATCAGACCACGCTGACCCTTACCGATCGGCGCACACATATCGATGACCCGTGCGGTCATGTCCTCGGTGCTACCGTTACCGACTTCAAGTGGCAGACGATCATTCGGGTGTAAAGGTGTCAGGTTTTCAAACAGAATCTTACTCTTGGCATTCTCGGGTGGCTCAAAGTTGATTTCGCCGACCTTGAGCATCGCAAAATAACGTTCGCCATCTTTTGGGGGCCGAATCTTACCGGAGACCGTATCACCCGTGCGCAAGTTAAAGCGTCTTATTTGTGAGGGTGAAACGTAGATATCATCTGGTCCAGCCAGATACGAGCTATTGGCTGAGCGCAGGAATCCGAAGCCGTCCTGTAGGATTTCTAAAACCCCATCACCATAGATGTCTTCACCGTTTTTAGCGTGGGCCTTGAGGATGGAGAAAATAATGTCCTGCTTGCGAGAGCGGGCCATGTTCTCGATACCCATAGAACTAGCGAGATCGTTGAGTTTCGTTA
>Ga0316207_10005269_pt1 | contig 10804 bp, 7 predicted proteins | sample 6weekpyrite_MG_FD_204943 | JGI IMG/M metagenome (GOLD analysis project Ga0316207, IMG submission 204943) | Microbial mat bacterial communities from mineral coupon in-situ incubated in ocean water Damariscotta River, Maine, United States -... | ecosystem: Environmental > Aquatic > Marine >...
GAAAAACTCAATAATCGACCACGTAAAACATTAGGTTTTAAAACACCTAAAGAAATGTTTAATAGCAACTTCGAATCTGTAACTTGAAGTTTACATGAACTGGTTGCACTTCAGAGTTGAATCCGCGAGATAATTCAGCAACAATGTTTACATGTTTTGGTCTAATATAAGATTATTCTAGTTCCGTTAGTTTATGCAGAGCAAGCAGGCTTGGTTAGCGAACACATCGATTGCTGTTGATTCACTTTATTTAGCAATCCGTCTTTATGATATTTTTCATCATTCTATTGGATAGACAATGAAAACATTACGTGCCGTAACAATCTTATTTTTGTTTGGTTTCGCTTCAAATATTCATGCAGATGGTCCCAAATGGTACGAGCACCCGGGGTATTGGTTTAAAAATATTTTTCACTCCCCTTCAGAAGGTAAACATGCACCATCAATAGACGCTGTTGATTTCGAAGGCGATGCTCATACACTTAACGATTATGATAGCAGATATATACTCTTGAGTTTTTGGGCTTCGTGGTGTCCGCCATGTATAAAGGAATTACCTGAGCTGGAAAAGTTAGAAAATGATTACACGGATAAAGACTTTAAGGTAATCGCGCTTAATGTACATGACTCTCAAGAAAACGCGGTTAAGTTTATTAGAAAATATGATTTAATCCTAACAGTATTGGTTGATAATGAAGGAAACACGGTTAAAAACTTCGCGATAAGCCCGATACCAAGCAATTTTCTGATTCACAAAGAAAGCAATACAATCGCACAGAAATGGCAGGGAGAAATTGATATACTTGAAATAAAAAAGTCTCTTAATACACTTCTTTCAGTTGAATAAATTTAATAAGCGAACATGGCTAGTGAACATAAATCTTATGAGCGAAAAATCAATCGAAACACTTCCATATGTAAATGCAAAAAAGATACTGCATATTTGTATACTTATGCTTTTATACTTATCCATTTTTTCTGGCTGTTCAACATCTAACGAAAATTCTCCAGAACTTCAGGTGGATTTGAAATCCGGAAATTACGAATGTGTTTCGCTCATCACAAACAAAGGTTCCATTGTTCTTGGTCTGGATAAAGTTAACGCACCTCAAAGTGTCAGCAATTTCTTAAACTACACCACTTCACAGTTCTATGACGGCACCATCTTTCATAGGGTAATTGACGATTTTATGATTCAGGGTGGCGGCTATACCGAGACTTTCGATCAAAAAGAGACTGAAGCACCAATTATTAATGAAGCGGATAATGGCTTAAAAAACATCAGAGGTTCAATCGCAACAGCACGCACTTCAGATCCTCATTCTGCAACCGCGCAGTTTTTCATAAACACGGTAGATAATAACTTTTTGAACCACAAAGATAAATCAATGAGTGGTTGGGGCTACGCTGTATTTGGTCAAGTCATAAACGGGATGGATGTGGTTGATACAATCAGTAAAATAAACACCGGCCCAGGTGGCTTATTCCCGAAAGATGTACCAACAGAAACCATAACAATTCAGACTGCTGAAGTTGTTGCATGCGAAAATGTCAGCCAACAATGAGCATGATGAGTCTATTTCTTTAGTATGGATAAGTTATCTACAAATCGATTCATAATTTTAATGGAGAGATTATGACTCTGATAAGTAACCGAGCATCCAGTAAATTCATTAACTTGCCACTAAACAAAACTCAGCCAAATATAAAGCTGTCGGACGCCTGGTCTCGTTTTCAAAGTGTTGCGCGCATGGATAGCGCGCATCAAGTACCATGGATGGTCAGGACGTCTTTGAAAACGAGACCAGGCGTTCGGCAAAAGCTATGCCGCTAATCTTGCTGAGTTTTGTTTAGAGGCAAGTTCATTAAACTTTTGTAGCAAAAATAAATGCCGGGCCAAACACCCGGCACCAAAAATCAAGCTTTTTGCTTTTCCCCGTGCGGCAAGTGCACGTCTTCGATAATACCGGCGTCCGGATCATTAAATGTTTTCATGTCGATGGAATCTTCACTACGGGCAACGATAGTCGTTATTGCGCTATCACCAGTGACGTTTACAGCGGTACGCATCATATCTAATAAGCGATCCACGCCCATGATTAAGGCAATACCTTCTATGGGCAAACCGACCTGATTAAAGACCATAGCCAACATGATTAATCCCACACCCGGCACACCGGCAGTACCGATGGATGCCAAAACCGCCATGCCAATCACTGTGAGGTAGCCGGTTAAGCCAAGATCGATACCATAAACATTGGCAATAAAAACTGTGGCGACACCTTGCATGATTGCTGTGCCATCCATATTAATGGTAGCACCAAACGGTACGACGAAAGATGCTGTGGAATTGTCAACGCCCAAACGTTTTTCAGTCGCGCGTAAAGTAACAGGAATCGTTGCGTTGGAGCTTGAAGTACTAAAGGCAAAAACCTGCACTGCACGCATTTTTTTCAGGAACACCCAAGGATTCACCTTACCGAACAGCTTCAGCAGAATCATCAAAGTGCCCGTGGCATGGAGCAGCAGCACCACGACCACCACCATAAAATAACTGATCATGGGAAGTATCAAGCCCAAACCCTGTAATGCAAATGTTTTTGCCATCAAGGCAAATACTCCATACGGTGCCAGATGCATGACTACATTCACTACTTCCATCATTACCAGGTTGAGTTTTTCTGCACCCTTGGCAATACCTTCGCCGGGTTTACCCACCATCAACACGCAAACCGCAAACAGGATAGTGAAGAAAATGATCTGCAACATATTGCCTTCAGCATAAGCGGCAATGGGATTACTGGGTACCAGATCGATAATCACCTGGCTAAGTGGCGGTGCCTCTGGCGCTTTAAATTCAGTTTGAGTGGTTTGTGTGATATCAAAACCTTCTCCAGGACCAACAATGCTAGCAACAGTAATGGCCAGGCTGATTGCTAATGCGGTGGTTAATAAAAATAAACCAAAAGCCTTCACGCCCACGCGCCCCAGTTTATTAACATCACCGATGCCACAAACACCGGCAATTAATGAGAAGGTGACTAGAGGAACAACAAGCATCTTCAATAAACTGATGAATATGGCTCCAACAACATGGAATAACCCATTCACCAGATAATCCTGAACAAATTCGACGTCACTGGCGAAGGCGTTGAGCAAACTACCTAAAATTAATCCAGCCGCCATCCAGATCAGGATTTTTGTTGTCATATTCATTTTTTTGGCCATTTTTATTACCACTTATTGCTTTGTTTTTAATCAATTTGATTGGATATTACAAATATCCAAGGTAAACCCTCAACCATACCGAATTATTATGGCATTTCCCAGTAAGAATATGACGGAATTTTAAACATTAGATTTTCAAAACTAAAACATTGTAGGCCTGTCTAAGAATTGTTCTGCTGATTTTGCACTCAGCTCGATCAAATTCAGACAGATAAGACCGTTGGCTTTAAATCCTGAGCCAACTGTGGGGAAACAAAAAAAACTAATAAGAACGTCATGCCTAAATATAAAATACAATTACATAATCCGAAATCTATTCTCGCAATTTTACTTTTTTCCTTCGTCTTTTTGCTTAACGCTTGTAGTACATCGGAAACAAACCAGGCGACGCTGGTTTTTTCTTTCGATTCTGTATTTGAGAGCAACGGGAAACAAAAACCAACTGCCCGCGCAATAGATATTAGTGAAGTTACTGCGATTAGCCTGACTATTGACGATGAAAATAGCGACTTTACGCTAACGGAATCTATCAATTCTAATTCAGGTGAAATTGCCATCTCTGTACCAACGAATACACCCTTAAAAATTTCCGGTCAGGCATTTCAAGGTGATTCTGTTGTTTATCAAGGCGAATCCCGTGTAGAACCTATCGCGCCAGGTGAATCAAGAAATGTCAGTTTCATCATGTATGGCATTGTTGGCGAGCCAGTGCAAATAGATATCGGCCTGGCAAATAAACCGGCAGATGGCCCCAGTACTGGTAGCAGCATTTCGCTAAGTCGAAATTATGTATTGTTTACATCTCAAGCGAGCAATCTGGTTGAAGGTGATGAGAATGGGATTGATGATTTGTTTTTACGCGACCTTAACTCCAATCGCATTATTAATCTTCATTCAGACTCGAATGGATCACCTGCCAACAGTATAGAATCATCAACCGAATTAGAAACAGCTATTTCTGTAGATGGTCGTTATGTGGTTTTTTCATCTGCCGCAGAGAATCTTGTCGCCAACGATAGCAATGGTGTTTCTGATGTTTTTCTCAAAGATACAATAACCGGTGAAACAAAACGTATCAGTTTGAATGATGATGGAACTCAGGCAAACCAAGCTAGCACACAGCCGGATATTTCTAATGATGGTCAACGCATCATTTTCCACTCTTTCTCGGGATTGCTGGGTGATGGTGGTAACAAACTTTTTGTATATGATCGTTTGGATCAACGCTTAATTTACAGCATCAGCAACGCCAGCCAGGTAAAGCTTTCCGGTGATGGAATTGCCATGATTTATATCGACACACAAGACGGTAGCCTTATATTATTAAACGAACAAGAGGAAAGTTTTGATCGCTTTGTTTCATATCCGGAAAATAGTGAAGAAACATCTTTAGATTCAGATATACCTGTTTCAAGCGAGTATGAGATCAACGTCGATGGAAACTTTGTGGTATTTGTTCCCAATATATCGGTTAATGAACTTTTAGCAAATCATGTTTATTTGTATGATCGCCAAAAAAGTCAATTTTCCCTTTTAAGCGAAAAACAGGGTGTACCTTTAGCACTGAACGATACTGATGCACGTCATCCGGATATTAGCGAAGACGGACGATATATCGTTTTTCAATTTAGCAATAGAATTTATGTTAAAGATGTTGCCACCGGTTTTATGCAAAATATTGCTGAAGGGAAGCGCCCCTTCATCAGCCCTGACGGTTTACGTTTTGGTTACACAGACAATAGTGGCAGGCTGCTGCTTCATGATAATCCTTTGTATTCAGCGAACAACGAATCCCCTACCGAAATACTTGATGCACCTGCTGAGCTAAGCATTGCAATTGATGCCGAAACATCTGACATTCAAATTGATTGGGCAGCAGTAAACAATAGTCGGTATTACCGCGTTTACATTGCCAGCGAGCCTGGCATAACACCTGAAAACTATTTCCAATTAGAAAACAATGCACAGTTTGAAACATTTCGAACGCAATTAATTATTCCTTTCGACACGATTAATACCGAATATGCCTATGCGATTGTAACCGCTATAAACAACGCTGGTGAAAGCATGGCTTCGGTAGAAACTGAACTTGCATTGCCATTTCGCATTATCAGCAGTAATCCTGACAATAATGCAGAAAATATTGTGGTGGGTACGACACCGAGTATTTCATTCAATCGCCAAATCAATCAAGAAACGATTAACAGCAACTCTCTTATCATAAGAGAAGGCGAGTCACAGTTAACTGGCGAAATTATTTTTCCTGATGATAATAGCGTAAACTTCATACCATCATCACCATTAGCGCACGACACGCAATACGAAATTTTTCTTACCGAAGATGTTACTGACCTTAAAGGACAAGCCATTCCCAGCGCACGTACAATCCGGTTCTCCACTGCCCCGGCGGATGTTATTCTATACACCGTGAACTCGACTGTAGCAGGTAATGGAACAGTAAACCCCACAACATCTCAGGTCGTGATTGCAGGTGATCAAACTCAATTCACTTTAGCCGCCAATGCAGGGCATCATGTAGATCAGGTGACCGGCTGCAGTGGTTCACTCTCAGAGAATATTTACACAACTGCACCAGTAACAGCAGACTGCACAATTAACATAAGTTTTGCAATAAACAATTATACGTTAAGTTATTCGACAGATGGCAATGGTAGTGTTGTCGGAAATAGCAACCAAACTGCAAGCCATGGTGCGAATGGCACAGCAGTTACTGCAACACCAGTGACAGGTTATCGCTTTATTAACTGGAGTGATGATTCAACGGCGAACCCAAGAACAGACAGTAATGTCACAAGCAACATTAATGTCACGGCTAACTTTGCCATCAATCGTTATAACGTAAATTATAGTGCTGGACCGAATGGCAGTTTGATCGGCAACGCCGCACAATCCGTCAATCATGGCGCCAACGGTACAGCCATTACGGCCAATCCGGCCACCGGTTATCATTTTGTTAACTGGAGCGATGATTCGACGGAAAATCCGCGCACGGACAATAACGTCACAAACAACATTAGCGTCACTGCCAACTTTGCGATCAATCGTTATAACGTAAATTATAGCGCTGGACCGAATGGTAGTTTGACTGGCAATGTCGAACAATCCGTAAATCATGGTGCCAATGGTACAGTCATTACCGCTAACCCGGCGAATGGTTATCATTTTGTCAACTGGAGTGATGATTCGACGGAAAATCCAAGAACAGACAGCAATATTACAAACAACATTAACCTCACCGCTAACTTTGCCATCAATAGCTATAACGTAAATTATAGTGCTGGACCGAATGGCAGTTTGATCGGCAACGCCGCACAATCTGTGAATCATGGTGCCAACGGTACAGCCATTACCGCTAACCCAGCCACCGGTTATCATTTTGTTAACTGGAGTGATGATTCGATAGAAAATCCGCGCACGGACAGCAACGTCACAAGTAACATTAATATCATCGCTAACTTTGCCATCAATACATACAATGTCAGTCTTATTGTTGGCAGTGGTGGCAATGTCAGCCCGGCAAATACGCAGACAGTCAGCCATGGTGCAACCATCAGTTTTACCGTCACACCCGATACAAACTACAGCATTGAAAGCGCCGTTGGGTGTGGTGGCAGTCTACTTGGAAATATATACACAACTGCAGTCATTACTGGCAATTGCTCAGTTGAATTCAGCTTTCTTTTAAATAACACACCGCCCACAATAACCAACCCAACAAGCATATCAATCACCGAAAACATAATAGATGTAGCCACGATAAACGCATCCGATACGGGAACAGATCCCATTACATTCATGATCAGCGCTGGCCCCGATCAGAATCTGTTTACTATTGACCTAACTTCGGGATTACTGTCATTTATTTCCCCGCCCAATTATGAACTACCCGCCGACTCAACCAGTAACAATATTTATCAGGTGGAAGTAACAGCCAATGATGGCATCCTTGATAGCATACCTAAGCTATTCAGTATTACTGTAAAAAACGCGAAAGAAACCGGATTACTGCTAAATGATACTGGCGTAACTCAGTGCAACGATATGCAAAACTTGCTGAGCTGTCCGCAAACTTTATTTCCGGGACAAGACGCGGACTTTGGTCGTGACAAAACTCTCAATAATAATTCAGATGGTCATGCAGGTTTCAGTTTCACCAAACTTGATAGCAATGGAAACGTATTGCCGATTACTGCAAATTCATGGTCATGCCTGATTGACAACAACACCGGCTCTGTTTGGGAAGTTAAAACGACCGATGGTGGTTTAAGAGATGGCTCTAAAACTTATACCTATTCGAACGCATTAACTTACGTCAACAATGTCAATTCACTAAATTTATGTGGCTACAATGATTGGCGCTTGCCTGATGTTAACGAGTTGCTGTCAATTATTGATTTCAGTGTAAGAGATCCGGCGATTGATACGCAATTCTTCCCCAACACCAATGCTATTTATCCCAGCTACTATTGGTCCGGTCGAGAAAGGTCAGCTAATACCAGCCAGGTTTATGCCATTCAGTTTATGACAGGCGCCACCATCACAAGCTCAAAGACCCAAACCTATTTTGTGCGTTTGATACGCGGCGAATAATAAATATAGGAATACAAATGAATAACAAAAATACCTTACTTATATTTTTATTATCGATAACTTTAAGCCTGCCTGTTAATGCACAAACGTGCAATGGGAGTGTTGCCGCAACAACACCTGCAGATCGATTTACTGACAATAACAATGGAACCGTAACAGACCAACAGACCAATCTAATGTGGAAACAATGCCCGGAAGGTATGTCCAGCAACGGCGCAAATGATTGTATTGACACGAGGCTCACATTTAATTGGCAAAGCGCTTTACAACGGGTTGAGACAGTCAATGGTGGCTCAAGTGTTTTAAACCTGGGTTACAACGATTGGCGACTGCCAAATATCAAAGAACTTGAGTCGATTGTGGAGCGACAATGTGAAGATCCTGCAATTAATCTCAATATTTTTCCGAGAACCGTCACTGGTGGTTACTGGTCTTCAACAGCTTACGCTTTACCCGGCGCCGGTGCATGGCAGATTTACTTCCTGTATGGCGCTGTTACCACAACCGGGCAATCTGGAAATTTAAGTATTAGACTGGTGCGAGATATGTAAATGTTATTGGTATAATTCTCACTTTTGGAAAATGCCTACTGGAATGCATATTTGCATTCCAGTTGAGAATCATTGCAGACTCATAAAGCGGATCTAGCGCTTTGAGATCAATAATAATCAACAGATCATCTATAACGTTTATTTTGACTATTGAGATCCAGCCCTTTCAAATACTCAAGCTTGGCTTTAATCTTTATTTCTAAGCCCGCCTCCCCTGGCTCATACAGTACGGTATCTTTCAGAGCTTCAGGAAAATAGTTTTCGCCCGCCGCATAGGCACCAGGCTCGTCATGAGCATAACGATACTCAGCACCATAACCCAGGTTAGACATGAGTTTGGTCGGTGCATTTCGTAAATGATGTGGCACTTCATGGGAAGTTGTTTCACACACCAGTTGCTTGGCCGCATTAAACGCTCGATACACGGCATTACTTTTTGGCGCACAAGCGCAATAAACGACAGCATGCGCGATGGAGCGCTCGCCTTCGGCAGGGCCTAATCGTGTAAATGCATCCCAGGCATTCAAAGTAATTTGTAAAGCTCTCGGGTCTGCATTACCGATATCTTCAGAAGCAATTGCCACCAAACGTCTAGCAACATATAAAGGATCACACCCTGCATCTAACATGCGTGCATACCAATACAAGGCAGCATCCGGTGCAGATCCGCGAACGGATTTATGTAAAGCAGAAATTTGGTCATAATAAATATCACCCGCTTTATCATAACGCTTAACATGACCTTGAGTGACTTGCTGAATAACAACATCATCCACTGTGTTGCTATCTGCCATATCCACCGCGTTTTCCAACAGGTTCAGCGCACGTCTTGCATCACCATCGGCCGCTTGTGCCAATGTCAATAATTGTTTTTCACTAACTGCAATATTTTGCGCACCGTAACCACGTTGGGAGTCACTTAAAGCACGTCGCAAAACATCTTGAATTTCGTTTTCATCAAGTGATTTCAATACATAAACGCGTGCGCGGGATAATAAAGCGTTGTTCAATTCAAACGACGGATTTTCTGTTGTGGCACCGATAAAGATCACCGTACCATCTTCCACATAAGGTAAAAACGCATCTTGCTGAGATTTGGAAAAGCGATGAATTTCATCGACAAACAACAAGGTGGATTTGCCACTTTGTTGCTGATTTAGCATTGCTTGTTGTGCTGCGGCTCGTATGTCTTTTACACCAGAAAAAACCGCAGATAACATTTCCATATGGACTGAACAGTTTTCTGCTATCAACTTGGCTAAGGTGGTTTTACCGACACCAGGCGGCCCCCAGAAAATCATGGAATGCAGGCGATTTTCTTCGATGGCTTTACGAAGTAGCTTCCCTTCAGACAGGAGATGTTGTTGACCAAAAAACTCATCCAGTTTTTTTGGTCGCATACGCGCCGCTAGAGGTTCTAACGGTGTTTGACTAAACAGGTCTTCCACAATGGTTATTGGCTGGTATCAAATACATCTGCACCAGGTGGCGGCGTAAATTGAAATAACTTTGCATCAACTGTTTTGTTACGCTTGACTTGCTTAAACGTTAACATGGTCATTTGACCAAGATTATCTTTCAATAACATTTCCACCAATTGTTGTTTATCAAACCCCAATCGAATGCTGGAGAAACCCGCATCAGTGTCTTTTGGCACCAGTTCCACCCAGCTTAAACCATCAAACTGCCCTGCTTCATTGATTGTAAAGCTATCCGTCAGTGGTTTATTGTCACTCAATAACAGTGCTGGCGTATTTCCCAGTGTTTGATCAATTGTTTTTACCGTCACCTGCTCCAGATCGGCATCATAAATCCAGATTTTCTTACCATCGGAAACAATTTCCTGTAAATAGGGCGTTTTGTAATCCCAGCGGAATTTACCGGGCCGCTCAATCCACAACTTGCCTTTGGATAACTCCACCGTTGACAGCTGCGAATTTTCCACCGATTGTTTAAAATCTGCTGATAAAGTTTTTAGATTTTTAAAAAAGTTTTGTAAAACTTCGACAGCTGTTGGTTCAGCATTGACAATAGGACTAAAGAATAACAAAACGGGGAAAAATAATTTTAGAAAAACTTTCAAGATACAAACCTTTATAGGAATTCACTCGTAGCTCAGTCTTTTGGTGGATGCACTGCGTTTATCCACCCTACATAAGAATACACCCGTGATCTCTTAGCGAAATCTGGACTACGAAACAATTTTAAATAAATTCAATAAAAAAAATAATATCTACCTAAGGCACCTTTATGAAAAATTCGAATGCAATTCACACGTAGATACTACGTTGCCCGTCAAGCAAATGATGAATTATTTTCACTTAATTTTGAACGGGAATAACATAAAAACGACTACCGTCAAAGGTTTTACCAGACTTCAACATTCCATGAATCGCATGCAGTAATTTTCGCAT
>Ga0316207_10005270_pt1 | contig 10804 bp, 9 predicted proteins | sample 6weekpyrite_MG_FD_204943 | JGI IMG/M metagenome (GOLD analysis project Ga0316207, IMG submission 204943) | Microbial mat bacterial communities from mineral coupon in-situ incubated in ocean water Damariscotta River, Maine, United States -... | ecosystem: Environmental > Aquatic > Marine >...
CGTGTTTGGCTACCCGGGTGGGGCAGTTCTCTATATATATGATGAACTGTTCAAGCAGCATGATGTGAAACACATCCTGGTGCGCCATGAGCAGGGTGCGACGCACGCTGCGGATGGCTATGCCCGCTCAACCGGTAAGCCGGGTGTCGTGTTGGTGACCTCCGGACCGGGCGCAACCAATGCCGTAACGGGTATTGCCACGGCGTACATGGACTCTATTCCAATGGTTGTTATTACCGGCCAGGTTCCAACCGGTGCGATTGGCTCCGATGCCTTCCAGGAGGTCGATGCGGTCGGCATTACCCGTCCATGTGTTAAACATAATTTCCTTGTTAAGGACGTTAAGGATCTCGCCGAGACCCTGAAAAAGGCATTTTACGTTGCCACGACAGGTCGTCCGGGCCCGGTTGTGGTCGATATTCCGAAAGACGTGACGATGAATACGACTGATTACGTCTACCCGGAAGCGATAGATATGCGTTCCTACAACCCGGTTGTTAAGGGACACACGGGCCAGATCAAGCGTGCAGCAGAACTGCTGCTCGGCGCAAAGCGCCCAATGATCTATTCGGGTGGCGGTGTTGTGCTCGGCAATGGTGCGAAGGAACTTATCGACTTTACACAGACGCTTGGTGCACCGATCACGCAAACGCTGATGGGCCTGGGTGCGTACCCTGCCACTGACAAGCAGTCAGTCGGCATGCTCGGCATGCATGGTACTTATGAAGCCAACATGGCTATGCATGAGTGTGATGTCCTGGTTGCAGTCGGCGCACGTTTTGACGACCGTGTGGTTGGCAAGATTGACCAGTTCTGTCCGAATGCGACGATTATCCATATTGATATCGACCCGGCTTCAATCTCGAAGAGTGTCGTGGTTGATGTGCCAATCGTAGGTGATGTTGCCACCGTGCTGAAAGACATGCATGGCATGATCAGTGACAGCAAGGGCACACAAGACGGTGATGCATTGCAGGCATGGTGGAAGCAAATTGATGAATGGCGAGGCGTAAACTGTCTCAGCTATGATCGAAACAGTGAACTGATTAAACCTCAGTACGCCATCGAGAAGCTTTACGAGATCACAGGTGGTGATGCTTACATTACCTCTGATGTCGGGCAGCACCAGATGTGGGCAGCACAGTTCTACAAGTTTGATGAACCACGTCGCTGGATTAACTCCGGTGGCCTGGGCACGATGGGCTTTGGTATGCCTGCCGCGATTGGTGTACAGCTTGCTCATCCCGACGCGACCGTGGCTTGTGTGACAGGTGATGCGAGTATCCAGATGTGTATCCAGGAGTTGGGTACGGCATTGCAATACAACACGCCGATCAAGATCATCAGTCTGAATAACCGTTACATGGGTATGGTGCGCCAGTGGCAGGAGTTTTTCTACGAATCGCGTTATTCGCATTCCTACATGGAAACGATTCCTGACTTTGTCAAACTGACCGAGGCCTATGGCCATGTCGGCATGCGCGTTGAGAAACCGGGTGATCTGGAAGGTGCCATGAAAGAGGCCTTTGAGATGAAGGACCGTCTCGTATTTATGGATATCATTACTGACCAGACAGAAAATGTGTACCCGATGATTGCGGCAGGTAAGGGGCAGCATGAGATGCACCTTTCACCTGAGCGGGAGCTGGCCTGATGCGACATATTATTTCTGTATTACTGGAGAATGAATCCGGTGCATTGTCACGCGTCGCAGGTCTGTTTTCGGCACGTGGTTACAATATTGAATCATTGACAGTGGCGCCTACCGAAGACGGTACACTGTCGCGTATGACCCTGGTGACAGAAGGCTCAGAACAAATCATTGAGCAGATTATCAAGCAGCTGAACAAACTGGTGGATGTCGTCAAGTTGCTGGACCTCACTGAAGGTGCACACATTGAACGTGAAATGATGCTGATCAAGGTGCGGGCAGACAGTGCTTCAGCACGTGAAGAGATAAAACGACTGATCGATATTTTCCGTGGTCGCATTATTGATGTCACTGATACGACATACACACTGGAGTTAACGGGTACTGGCGGTAAATTGGATGCATTTATTGAAGCGCTTTCAGGAACAACGATCCTGGAAACAGTACGTTCAGGCGTATCAGGTATTGCCAGGGGTACTAAAAGTCTGCACGTCTAAGATTTTTTGAATAGCGTTGTCTGATTTAACAGTGCTATGCGTAACGAATTTTTTTTGAATTGAACATATAGGTTGAGGATGCCATGAATATTTATTACGACAAAGATGCTGATTTAAGCATTATCAAGGGTATGAACGTTGCCATCATTGGTTATGGTTCACAGGGGCATGCCCATGCCAATAACCTGAAAGACTCAGGTGTTAACGTTGTTGTGGGTCTGCGTGAAGGCTCATCATCTGCGAAGAAAGCTGAAGAAGCTGGTCTGGCAGTGAAGAACGTTGCTGATGCGGTTGCAAGTTCTGACCTGGTTATGATCCTGACACCTGATGAATTTCAGTCACAACTTTACAAAGAAGAAATTGCACCGAACATCAAGCAAGGCGCAACACTGGCGTTCGCACATGGTTTCTCTATTCACTACAACCAGATCGTTCCACGTAGTGACCTTGACGTTATCATGATTGCACCGAAGGCACCGGGTCATACTGTGCGTAACGAATTCAAGAACGGTGGTGGTATTCCTGACTTGATTGCAATGTTCCAGGATGCTTCAGGTAAGGCCAGGGACACAGCACTGTCATATGCATCTGCAATTGGTGGTGGTCGTACCGGTATTATTGAAACGACTTTCAAAGATGAAACTGAAACTGACCTGTTCGGTGAACAGGCTGTTCTGTGTGGCGGTGCAGTTGAACTGGTCAAGGCCGGTTTCGAAACACTGACAGAAGCCGGTTACGCACCGGAAATGGCTTACTTCGAATGTTTGCATGAGTTGAAGCTGATTGTTGACCTTATGTACGAAGGCGGTATCGCCAACATGAACTACTCGATCTCAAATAATGCAGAGTATGGTGAGTACGTTACAGGTAATAAGGTTATCAACGAAGAAAGCCGCTGGGCAATGCGTGAGTGCCTGGAAAACATCCAGAATGGCGAGTACGCCAAGCGTTTCATCATGGAAGGGCAGACTAACTACCCTGAGATGACCGCACGTCGTCGCAATAATGCAGCACACCCAATTGAGCAGACAGGTGAAAAGCTACGTAGCATGATGCCCTGGATTACAGCCAATGCCTTGGTTGACAAGAGCAAGAACTGAGTTATTTTAGTGATATAAAAATGCGGTCGAAAGACCGCATTTTTTTTTGTATTATTGGATATGGCCTTAGCACACCAACATAAGCTTATTGCACCTGAAGGGCACATGTTTATTGTCGCAGGTGTGGTTGTCAGTCTTGTCTGTGGATACCAGTTCGGTTGGTTAGTGACTGCACCGGTCTGGCTTGTCCCGGTCGTACTTGCGTACATGTTTCGTGATCCGACTCGTTCTATTCCACCGGAACCGCTTGCAGTACTTAGCCCCGTAGATGCGAATGTGATAGCGATCGAAAATGTCCGTGATGGTTTTATCGATCGCGATGCAAAGAGAATTGTGCTTGGCATGGGGGCTTTCGATATTTATTCAATACGCAGCCCGGTTGAAGGCAAGGTGATGTACCAGTGGCATGTCGATACATCTGCAGCGGTTTCTGATGCACCAAGTTTTGCACAATGGATCCAGACAGATGAAAAGGATGATGTGTTGTTGGCGATGTACCGTGGCAATGTAGTACGCCGTCCTCGCTGCTATGTGCAAACGGGTGAGCGTGTTGGGCAGGGGCAACGTTGCGGATTCATGAGTTTCGGCACGACGATTGAAATATATGTGCCGGTGTCAGCCAGGGTAGATGTTAAAGTAGGGCAACGTGTTACAGCCGGTGAACATAAGCTTGCACACTTTATACATCGTCATTAATAAATGTGACAAACACCATTGTGAATAGAGGGTAATATGACAGATCCTGAAGTAGGTACAGACGAGTCCAAGTCTACCTCGCATCGCCGTGGTATATATCTACTCCCCAACCTGTTTACGACAGCTGGGTTGTTCGCCGGTTTCTTTGCGATTATTTCTGCGGTTGAAGCACATTTTGCCAATGCGGCAATTGCAATCTTTGTCGCTATGATTATGGATGGTCTGGATGGCCGGGTTGCACGCATGACGCACACCGAGAGTGATTTTGGTGCCGAGTATGACAGCATGGCTGACATGGTTTCATTCGGCCTTGCGCCTGCGCTGCTAATTCACCAGTGGGCACTGACTTCATTTGGCAAGATCGGCTGGCTGGCCGCCTTTGTCTTTACCGCAGGTGCAGCGTTGCGCCTTGCACGTTTTAATACCCAGGTCGGGATTGCTGATAAACGTTATTTCCAGGGGCTTGCAAGTCCTGCAGCCGCGGCACTGATCGCCGGGCTGGTCTGGCTGGGCGTTGACCTGGGTTGGGAAGGCGCGGATAAAAAGGTCATTGCTGCGCTGGTCAGTTTCTCTGCCGGTGTGCTCATGGTGAGTAACGTACGCTACCACAGTTTTAAACAGATTGACCTACGTGGCAAGGTACCGTTTATAGTCCTGGTAGCCGTGATGCTGGTGTTTGCGGTGATTTACCTGCACCCCCCGGTCGTGCTGTTTAGTATCTTTTTTGTCTATGCAGTTTCAGGGCCTGTATTGACGTTGCGTCAACTACAACAACACCGTGGAGTCGTTAAATCGTCTTCAGACGATACCCGGACGGCTCCCACAAAAGATACACCAGACGAATAGTTGTATATCCTTTAGTAAATAATCAAGGCTTGGGAGGGGTATAAATATTATGGGTGTGGATACAGCCTGTAATGTTCCTGTCTCTGGTTTGGCTGGTATCGCATGGCCTGCGATTCCAGGTCAAAGCGCTGCGCAAATGTTGTCTCTTCTTTATCAACTCGAACACAGTCAATGGCTATCGCCAGATGAACTATGGCAACAACAGTTGTCACAACTCACACTGCTTTTACAACACGCTGTTTCGACGGTTCCTCACTACAAAAAAATCTTTGCTGATACTGAAGTTAATACGGACAGCATTCATAGCCTGGAGCAGTGGCAGAGTTTGCCAGTATTGTCACGTGCAGATGTGCAGGCCGCCGGTGAACAGATGTACAGTACGGCAACACCGAGGGAGCACGGTAAAGAATATCTGGTACAGACATCGGGTTCGACAGGCATGCCGATCAAGGTTAAGGGTACTGAACTGACAAAACTCTTCTGGCAGGTTTTGAATTTGCGCGATCACGTTTGGCAGCAGCGTGATTTTTCAGGGACGTTACTTGCGTTGCGTGCAGAACGACCAGAGAAGCCAGGTGATATTATTCGGGCAAAAGGCTGGGGCGCAGGTGTTGATAATATCTACCAGACAGGCCCCGGCATTGGTATGAGTACGCGTACCGATGTGGCTATCCAGGCACAGCTTATACGTGATGAAGAACCCGACTACTTACTGTCATTGCCCTCTAACCTCAAGGCACTGGCATTGCACTTCCGTGAGAAGGGCTGGAAGCTGGATAAGCTGAAACAGGTGCGTTGTTATGGTGAGAGTGTCAGTGAAGAACTGCGTAGCCTGTGTGACGAGGTGTTTGCTGTGCCATTATGCGATGTTTACAGCTCACAAGAAGTTGGTCAGATTGCTCAGCCATGTCACGAACACGGCAATTACCATATTCAGTCTGAAAATCTGCTTGTCGAGGTGCTCGATGAGCAGGGACGTCAATGCCAACCGGGTGAAGTGGGACGGGTAGTGATAACAACCTTACATAACTTTGCGACGCCGCTTATCCGTTATTGTATCGGTGACTATGCCGAGGTAGGCGAACCCTGCGCATGTGGTCGAGGCCTGCCTGTCTTAAAACGAATTATGGGGCGGCAGCGAAATATGATCGTGTTGCCAGATGGTCGACAACACTGGCCAAGTTTCCCATCATCTGAGTGGATGGATATTGCTCCTCTTAAGCAAATGCAGTTGGTACAGGAAACTAAAGAGACGGTATTAGCCCGGTTGGTCAGTGACCGTAACTTGAACGAGACTGAAGAGGCAGAGCTTGTCAGCTACTTGCAAGGACGTTTCCAATACCCGTTTAACATCAGCCTGGAATATTGTGAGGACATCCCTCGCAGCAAGGCAGGCAAGTTCGAAGACTTTGTCAGCAAGCTTTAACTATCGGCCATTAACCAGGTAGTCCATGGTCATATTGTCGAACAGGGCGGTACCCGTTGAGATAAACAGTCGTGGTTTATCGCTTTCACTGTTAACGCCATTGCGTATTACCGTAAATAAATCCGTCAGGTCTTCTGCATTAACGAGGCTATCAGCGATCCATTGACGGAGATCACCATAGCGCTGACTATCCATTGTATCAACGTACACATCAGCACGTGTTGACCAGTACTCATCAACTTCATGTTGGCAATCGGTATCTGCGCCCAGGCTGATCACGAGTCGAGAGGCTACAGATGTCTTTTTATAAAGAGGAGTACGGCTTGTTGTCGCGAGGACAAGAATATCGCAAGCTTCTTCTGGCATGTTGTGTGAAGCAGATATCGTACAGTTGGGAAGCTGGAGGTCCAACTGCTGCGCACATTGCTGCGCACGTTGTTCATCAAGATCATGAATGATAATTTCATTAATGGGTAGCAGGGTGCTGATATAGAGCGCACTGTAATAGCCGACCCGGCCTGCACCGATAATGACGAGTCTACGACTATCATTACCGAGTCGTTCGGCAGCAAGCGCCGCGCAGGCACCTGTTCGGGCAGATGATAACAGGCAGCCCTCAAAGATATGACTGATGAAGTTTTCGTCACTGTCGATCATAAAGGCCTTGCCAACAGTAATCTGGTCGGCAATGACCTGCTGCAGTGTATTTGTTCCCACCAGTTTAACGGTCTTGACCGTACGATCCGGGTAATTAATGACGCACGGCATGACGCGAAAATCGCCGTCGCTACCTGTATCTGAGAATATCTGTTTGGCAGGCAAATCCATTTTCGCGGTACCTGCAGAAATAGCTTCAAGACAGCTCCGCAGGTGGCCGAGATAGTGAGCGGGTTTCTCAATCAACGCGGCATGGATATCGGATTCTGTAATGTACTGGTAGGGTTCTTTATTTACCCGTAGTACGTTTCCAAAGTATGAAGTAGCAATGTCGTCCAAACTAAAAGCCTTGTTTTGTTACATATGATTTCTTTAAGGATTTTACATGAAACCGCAGCCATTTCCTTGTTATATAGACTGAAGCCATTGAGATACTTGGCAAAAAGACGATTCAGCGCTATAGTTAGCGCCACGAATACAAGATTGATGGTTTTATGACCAAAACAGCGCACACATTGAGCTCCTGCATGGCCCGCCCGGGTCAGGCCTCGTTGTGCCCGTTACCTCTACTACTGCTACTGCCGTAAGGCAGATAATCATATGCGCCCTGGCGGGGGCCGAAAAATATACGCACTAATCACACTATGAATAAGCAGCAAATGCCTGCATAACCGTGCCCGAACAGGCCGATGAATGGTAAACTTGCATGCAGGCAGTATGGAGTTTGATATGAGTGACAAATTAATAATTTTTGATACAACCTTGCGCGACGGTGAGCAAAGTCCGGGCGCGTCGATGACCAAGGATGAAAAGGTTCGTATCGCCAAGGCGCTGGAACGTATGCGCGTGGATGTGATTGAGGCCGGTTTCCCGATTGCCTCGCAGGGGGATTTCGAGGCGGTTAAGGCCGTTGCGGATGTTGTGCAGGACAGTACGATTTGTGGCCTGGCGCGCGCCCTCGATAAAGACATTGATCGTGCTGGGGAAGCGCTGAAGAGTGCAAATTCCGCGCGCATTCACACCTTCATTGCGACTTCGCCGATTCATATGCAGGAAAAGTTGCGTATGAGCCCGGACCAGGTCCTGGAACAGGCCGTTGCCGCTGTGACACGTGCCCGTCAGCATACCGATAATGTTGAATTCTCACCGGAAGATGCTGGACGTTCTGAACTCGATTTTTTGTGTCGTGTACTTGAAGCCGTTATCGATGCCGGTGCCACAACGCTGAATATCCCGGATACGGTGGGCTACAACCTGCCACATCAGTTTGGTGAGCTGATCTATAACTTGCGTGAGAAGATCCCTAATTCTGACAAGGCCATATTCTCGGTCCATTGTCATAACGACCTGGGCCTTGCCGTCTCGAATTCCTTGTCAGCCGTGTTGAACGGTGCCCGCCAGGTTGAATGTACGATTAACGGCCTCGGTGAGCGTGCCGGGAATGCCTCATTGGAAGAAGTCGTGATGGCCGTTCGTACACGCCAGGATATCTTCGAGTGCGATACCGGTTTGGATACCACGCAGATCATGACGGCTTCCAGGCTCGTCTCAGGTATTACCGGGTTTGCAGTACAACCGAACAAGGCGATTGTCGGTGCGAATGCATTTGCCCATGAGTCCGGCATTCACCAGGACGGCGTTTTGAAAAAGCGCGAGACCTACGAAATTATGCGTGCCGAGGATGTCGGCTGGACGACCAACCGCATGGTACTCGGTAAACACTCAGGTCGTAATGCATTCCGTACCCGCATGCAGGAGCTCGGTATTAATTTTGATTCGGAAGATGATCTGAATGCGGCATTTTCGCGTTTCAAGGATCTTGCTGATAAGAAACACGACATTTTTGATGAAGACCTGCAGGCGTTGGTGACAGAAGCCGGTACCGAAGCCGAGAACGAACTGTTCCGCCTTGTTGCACTGAAGGTCTGTAGTGAAACCGGTGAAACACCCGGTGCCAGCATTACCTTGTGGGTAGAAGGTGAAGAAAAGTCAGCGCGTGCTGAAGGTGGTGGGCCGGTGGATGCAGCCTTCAAGGCGATCGAGGAAATAGTCCACAGCGATACAGAATTACAACTGTATTCAGTGAACAATATTACAACGGGTACCGATTCTCAGGGTGAGGTTACAGTTCGACTCGAGAAGGGGGGCAGCATCGTAAATGGCCAGGGTGCCGATACAGATATCGTGATTGCCTCTGCAAAGGCCTATCTGAATGCACTGAACAAGATTGTTCATCCGACTGAACGTGCTCACCCGCAAGCCGGTGATGTGTAAGGGGATATGAATCAGCGTTATGCGTGATCAATATTTGCAAGCAATGGGAATAACACGTTGGGTCAGGCGCGAGCCTGACCCCGTTGCCGTTGTGCCGCAGATAGAAGATACGCCTATACAGATTGAGCCGGTCGCAGAACCGTTGGAACAGGCAATGGAGCTATCTGCGGTACAGACCCCGGACAGTCACAACGTAGATGGTCTCGGTTGGTCAGAGCTGGAAACAACCGTTTCGATCTGCAAGGCCTGCGATTTGTACAGTACGCGAACCCAGACTGTCTTTGGCAGTGGTGATAACAATGCAGATTGGCTCATCATTGGTGAGGCGCCCGGTGCAGATGAAGAAAGCGAAGGACAGCCGTTTGTCGGACCAGCCGGACAGCTGCTGACATCGATGATTGAGGCAATGGGTATGACGCGCGAACAGGTTTACATTGCGAATATCCTGAAATGCCGTCCACCCCAGAATCGCGATCCTGATGCAGAAGAAGTCATGGCTTGCCAGTCCTATCTGCGTCGACAAATAGAGTTGTTACAACCTAAAATGATTCTTGCCGTGGGGCGGGTTGCTGCACAGAACCTACTCAACACGGATGACACCATGAAGGCCATGCGGGGCCAGGCCTATACGTATGCAGATACACAGATCCCGCTGGTCGTGACCTATCATCCGGCCTACCTGCTACGATCACCGCTTGAGAAACGTAAGGCCTGGCAGGACTTGCAAATGGCGATGCGTATCTTTGATGGCGAGGCACTGCAATGAGTGCGGTATTACAGGAACCTACCCTGCAATTACGCCCGATGAAGGCAGCCGATATCAATGCTGTGATGGTGATTGAAGAGACTGTCTATGAGTTTCCCTGGACCTATGGGATTTTTCACGACTGCCTGCGGGTCGGCTATTGCTGTTGGGTCGTGACCCTTGATGATGACATCGCGGCTTACGCGATATTATCGACCGGTGCGGGTGAATCACATTTGCTGAATATCTGTGTTTCGCCGGCCAGCCAGAACCAGGGGTTAGGTCGTCAATTGATTGAACATATGCTTGGTGTCGCCCGGCGCCACGGTGCAAAAACATGCCTGCTCGAGGTTAGACCTTCAAATCATGTGGCCGTGGAGTTGTATAACAAGATGGATTTTGTAGAAGTAGGGGTTCGACCCGGCTATTACCCCGCACAGAAAGGCCGTGAAGATGCCCTTATTCTCGCCCGCGAATTAACCTTCGAGTAAGGCTTTACGGTACAATCACGTTCCCGAACAGATAGTAGAAACCCATGCCAGATATTGCACATGAAACGGCGTTGCGTCGCACCTTCGCCATTATCTCTCACCCGGATGCGGGTAAGACCACGCTGACCGAAAAACTTTTGTTGTTCGGGGGCGCGATCCAGATGTCTGGCACGGTGAAAGGCCGCAAGGCGGATCGCCATGCAACTTCTGACTGGATGGAGCTTGAAAAGCAGCGTGGCATTTCGGTGACCTCTTCGGTGATGCAGTTCACCTACGGTGACAAGATCGTCAACCTGTTGGACACCCCCGGGCATGAAGACTTCTCCGAGGATACTTATCGTACGCTGACTGCGGTCGATTCAGCTCTGATGGTGATTGACTGTGCCAAGGGTGTTGAGGCAAGAACCATTAAGCTCATGGA
>Ga0316207_10005271_pt1 | contig 10802 bp, 11 predicted proteins | sample 6weekpyrite_MG_FD_204943 | JGI IMG/M metagenome (GOLD analysis project Ga0316207, IMG submission 204943) | Microbial mat bacterial communities from mineral coupon in-situ incubated in ocean water Damariscotta River, Maine, United States -... | ecosystem: Environmental > Aquatic > Marine >...
TCAGGTAAAGCTTCTAAACGCCATGATTGCGTAACTGTACCTGTAATCTGATCTTTAACGGTATATCCTTTACCATCAAAATCTAACCACATATCCCGGCGAAGCTTTAAACTATCCGCTTGTGGTGCCTGATCGCCTCGATGAATTAATTCCAACTGAAGTGGCGAATCATGCAAAATCTTAAATGTTGCAAACTGCTGCCAGGCCTTAGGTATATTAGTTTGACGTGGATCTAGCCTGTTTTCACTGATGAGTTTAACTGTTCTTAAATGATTTTGAGGTTTAAAGGCCCAAATTTCATATTCAGGTAAATATTTACTTCTTTTTTCATTTAAACCCAGTATCATCATCCGGGAGTGTGCACGAGACTGGATACTGACATGCCATCGCCCCGGCTTTAACTGTAAACGCAGTTCACCATTTTTACTTAGTAATGCCGGAAGCTTGCTGCTCAGTGCAACGGGAATATGTTTACTTAAAAGAACATTATCCAGGTTAACTTCACGAGCTGCTCCAGATACCTGCAACTCAATACGGGTATTAACCTGCATTGGTAAGTTGTCATCGAGCAATCTATATATCGCAATTGTTAATTTATCGCTCTTAATACTTTGTTTAGTGTCAAACTGTTCAGATAACCAAACGGCACCTTTATTGATTAGTGGTGCGTTGACTGGTTTACCTTTGATAAACAGCCTCAGCAGTCCTGAATCTTCAGGTATAGGTAAACTTTCTGGTATATTTTGCCAGGTAAATTCACCCCTGACTTTATATTGACCTTTTTTCAAATAAGTTACTGGTAAATTATTTTTTTCTGATACTAATACCGGTTTATTATTAACAGTAATATTTTTAGGCCATAACTTTTTATTACCGGGTAAGACAACCCAGCCTGAGTTGAACATCTCCCATTCCTGTTGAAACCGACCACGTTTATTATTAATACTTATTTCCAGTAAGCCAGGCCAGGCGCATATTTTTTTCTCATAGTTATTATAAATATAAGGGCAATTACGATCTGATTCATCGTATAGAACCCACTTAACCCAGGGTTTTAAAGGCTTGGGCACATCCGCTTCTGTAAAAGGCTTCGCCTGTAGCGGACTATAAATAACAGCTAATAAAATAAAAAAATAAAAATAACGCACCTGTATTCCCTTCCTTATAAGATGACAGCTTTTAATATATTGGCAAATTAAATTTACTCTCTTTCACTATTAAATACGTTGAAATAAGTCACCCTGTTTAAGAAATATAGGTATTAAGGTTTTCTTATATTACGTTATAATAACCAGCCTGCGAGATATAACTGCGACTATTATATTAATTATCCCATAATTTAATTGCAATTTTTATATAAAGATACTGAATCTTATGGCTTTCTATATAACAACTCCAATTCGATTCAAATGTACGCAATGTAGCCAGTGTTGCTATGGTGGCAAGTATGCATATGTGCGGGCGAATGATGACGAAATCAAAGCAATCGTTGACTATTTACAGATTGATAAAAACCAGTTTACTGAAAAATATCTGATCAAACTTGTGGATCACGGCTACGGTATTAAAATGAAAACTTCTCAAACAGCCCGGCTAACAGGTAAAAAAGGTCACTGTATGCTTTTAAATAACAAGGGGAAGTGTAGTGTATATCCTGTCAGACCAATCCAATGTCGTACCTATCCGTTCTGGCCTGAAATACTAAGTAGTGAACAATATTGGAATGATGAAGTAACGCGTTGCGAAGGAATAAACCAGGGTGAGGTTATCGATGTGGACTATATTGAGCAACAAAAAGCGTTAAGCTTCGCTGCTGAAGTGATTATTAATAAATAAAACTATTTTATCATGATTCGTTGAATCGTTTTAAGCTTACGAACCCAGGGCGACCATTTACGTAAATCTTTAGGTAAGCTTGAAATTGCCTGATTTGCTGCATTGACACTGGGATAGGCACCATAAATAAGTGCATACCAGTTTTCACCTTCACGATGATTCTTATAATATCCAGCTTTGCCAGATAAACTGTTTTCATAGAAATATTTTTTGATCAGCTCGGCATTAGTACTACTTGCTAACTGTAAAGTATAAAAATTTTCATTCTGAGAACGCACCCATTGCTGGGGTTCAAGGACAATCTCGTTATTTATATGCGTTGTCAGAGTCACTGGCTTAATACTACTGACAGAAAGTTTGCGATAACCATCTATCAAACCATTATGTGCTGCATTCGAAAAATAATTATTTGATTTTGCAGTATCCGCTACTACACCTAAACCACGTTTATACACAATAGCAAGGTTATACTGCGCATTCGGGTCACCCTGCTCGGCCAGGTGTTGTAACAATGGAATGGCCGTAATATAGTTTTGATTAATTAATGCTTCTATCGCATCTTTTTTGAGATCGGCTGATGCCGTTGTTGAAAGAAGTGAAATAAAAATAAATAATGTCAGTTTTTTTAGCATATTTTACTTCCGAACCTTAAGCTTACTCATTATCAAATAGAGACGGGTTCAAATCGATAAAAAGCCCTGGCACTTGACAACCATTCAAACAGCAGTCGATTAGCCTGACGTTTTTCATCTTTGAGCAACATCTTTTCATTGGGATATCTATAGTCTGGTAACAGTTTATTTATACCTGAGCAGGAAATGACTTCGGCTACCGATACATCATGATAAGCGCGAACATTCAAACACAGTGGCGGCAACAACTTCCTGTCCGACTTAAACTGGTTGATAACCTTTAAATGCTGGGTATAGCGATTAACTTCCAGTAGGTATATCGACAAATGGGCACTTGCCATATCAAACTCAAACTTTAAATGGTGAGGCACCTGTAAATCTTGTTGGAGATAGGATTTGTTACTCGAAACCGGTAAATCGGAACCTAATTCGGGCACTAATTGGAGTAATGTATGATAGTTCATCTCATACAAATGCATCGGATTTGGCCGTGAGTACTTCACAAATGACATATTTAACCCTGGAAGAAAACCTACACTAAACTTATCTAACATTAGCAATTATATCGGCAAATTGCTAAAAACCTTTACCGAGCCAGCCATTGCCCAGCTAGCGCTTAGTATAAAGCGTCAGGAAATGCTTATTTCAGGAATAAAACAAATATAAATATAATAAATTCAAATGGTTACATTGTTTTTTTATAAAACCATCTAGCTACCTAATAACGATCGAAGGACTCAATATAGAAACTATGGACGATACTACCTGAAACCGCGTATTCTCGAGCGAATGTTAACAAGCCAGTTAAGCAGCAAATACTCAGTCTCTGGGGTTATACATTAGCCGAATAGGCTCTCCAATCTTTCCAGGTCGTTAATAACTTTCCAGACACCCCCACCGGTTTCTACACGAGTTCGCCATTGTTCCAGCCGATCGAGATACTCCTTAGGGTCAATATTATCACTTCGCAACTTTGTGACATTCAAAGCGATGACACGATAGTCCTGCAGTTGAAAATCAATATCGCGCTTAAATCCTTTACGCAGTTCTTCTTTTAGATCTGAAAAAATCAGAATGGTTTTTTTCCCAGGTGCTCTTTCATTTAAGAACTCTATCCCCTGCAAAATACCGCCAGTAATATCAGTGTAGGCACTACCTTTTACACTTTTTACAAATTTATCAATTTTTTCCAGAAAAACCCGTTTTTGTTGATTCATTCGACTGGGACGATCTTCAAAAGTTACTTTTGAAATTATATCTTTTTCGCTGAAACTACCGGTATCGACTCGTGCAACCGCAAATGAATCCCCTGGCTTCATTTTTAACAAGGAATAACTGATGACACGCTGGGCCTGTTTAAGTTCTTTTGTATAAGTACCCGAAGTATCCAGCAACATATACACGCCATGGGTTCGGGGAACTTCTACATCATTCGAGCAGGATAATAAAAAGAATAAACTTATCCCAGTGAAAAATATTTTAAATTGCTTCATACTCACTTCCCTTTTGATCAGACATTATATTTTCAGATTTTTTGAGCTTTTCCACCGGAGAATTATTTACTTTATGCTCAATAAACAATGGCAGGAATATTATCAAATCATAAATATGCAATAAGGACTTCCCTAAAAATTTAAATAGTGTACCAACAAACCGTAACAACCAGGCCAGCGCACGGAGCGAACCAACTGCAACAATACCTAACACTGTACGAAATGATTGTATAAATGTTTCAAACGGTATCGCTACAAACATTAAAACAAAGGGTAAGATAAAGCCCAGTGCCATTTGTGAGCCCGTCGTTATCCAGGTCACTGAGCTTTCAAGTGCTATCGCGCCTGCTTCTTCGCCTCGTAATAACGCACCAGTCGCCTGATCAGCCTCCATCAAAATTTCACGAGTAAAACCCAAACCAGCCTCGATTGTAGCCAATGACAAAAGCATAACAAATAAAACCCAGGCGATTCGTATTCTTAACTTATCGTTCAAGGCTCCCACGATCGGGAATAACTTGGTAATACGTAAAGACTCCATCAGGAAAATACCCAGGGTCATCTCGACCAGTATCATTATCATCGCCGCTATCTGGTTTAACTGAAATCCCAGAAACAAACTGGTCGTACCGCCTATCATCTCTGACATCGGACGAGCAATGAGTTGAAAATTCACCATTGCAATACCCGCAGCAATAATCATAACCGCTAACGATGTAAAGAAATGTTGCAAGGAGGATGACGATAACATACGTAACGCTTTATCAGTACCTTTCACAATGTCCTCATACTCCTTCATATGACGATCAATTGTTTGAGAGCGACTTAAGATACTGGTAACATTTTTATCAACACTGGTTAACACAGTTAACACCTTACGCCAATGTGGCATCATATTACGTAATCTGTCGTGGCGCTTGTGGCTTGCTTTACGATAGGCTTCAATTGAATTGGTATTCGCCTTCACCAGTGAATGGTGAATATCTTCCAGAATATTCGACACCATTGGGTCGCCTTTAGAGGGGATCTTGGCAACGGCTTCGACAGCTTTCATCCAGCCCGGGGGCTCGGGTGGTACTTCGATACTCGCCTGATAATCTTCTTCGATTGCAGTAATTTCTTCATTTAGTCGCCGATGCATTGCAGGGTATTCAGACAGGTCACGTCGAACAGTCGCATCAATACGTTCAAACTCACGCTCTATCATTCGTTCTTCTGCTTCACACCCAGCGATTAATAAAACTTCTCGATTTCTTTCTGCTAACCTGGACTCAACTTTCATTACTGAATGAGCACTCAATCGCATTGCATTATGAACTACCGCGCTTAATGACATTATCGCGCGATGCGCCGGCCTTCTTGAAATGTATAAAACGGCAATGCCCGCTATTACCAATAGTATAATAGTAATAGCGGGATGAATACCGAGTGAATCCAAAAACGACATAGTTTAACTCCTGGTTAATTAGGATATTTATTGTTCGCCCAGAAAATACTCCACGATAGTATTTATCGTAACAAGAGTGCAAGTGAGTGGTTCACAGACCACAAAACAATATGGAAGTGACACTATATAATAGTATAGCCAGAAATTAATGAGTTTCAGATGAAAAGAGTTTTTTTGTCGAGTAGTTCTCTAAAAGTGTATTTGAATATAGTGATATTACAAATACTGAAAATTAAACTTAGCTGTCCAGTCCGAGAGTATGGGTATTATTTATTTGCCGTAATAAATGCTTGAAGGGAAGCAATATATCATTCACATTATTAACCAATGGCATAAAAGGTAAATCCTGCTGGTTAAATTCATAAGAACCATCTTTTATAGCGTTTAACAACGCTGTTAATTGTTGTTCGAGTTCTTGCACGAAGTCACTTGCACCAGCCATATAGTCGCCATCATACTCAATGGCTGAACGTAAGTCGGAAACCTCAAATATCGCCTGATCAACCAGCTCTATATATTCTTCCAGTGTTATCGGGCGTTTAATTTTCATTACTTAACCTTTTGTTATATTGTCTGTTAGAAGCGCTCATAATATTGCTTAAGCTGGTTTGCATCAAGCATAAAAACACCTTCGCCTCCCATCTCAAATTCAAGCCAGGTAAATGGAATATCCGGGTAATAGTTTTGTAAAGCTTCAGCACTATTGCCAACTTCGACAATTAAAATACCATTATCCGCTAAATAATTACTTGCCTGTTTTAATATTGTTATCGCAAACTGCAAACCATTATTGTCTGCATACAATCCCAATGCGGGTTCTTTATGATATTCGTCAGGCAGACTGTCAATCTCAGGTTGGCTGACATACGGCGGATTGCTGACAATGATGTTATATTTTTTGTCTTTAACATCTTCAAACATATCAGACTGAATGGCACTGACCACGTCAGAAAGTTTATGTTTTAAAATATTTTTGTTGCAGACTTTAATTGCTTGTTCGGAAATATCAACAGCATCCACATGTACATTCACTTCAGGAAATGCCTTAGCACAGGCAATGGCTATACAACCACTGCCAGTACACATATCCAGAACTTCAAGAGTATTATTTGATGCCAAATGTGTGCTTAAGTCAAACCAGGGGGAAAATTGTTCACTAATCAGTTCGGCAATCGGTGAACGTGGGATAAGAACATGCTCATTAACTTCAAATTCAAGCCCACAAAAATAGGCGGTCTTAGTAATATACGATGCCGGTAGCTTGTTGTTAATCCGCTGAGCCAACACTTCGACCACATTTTCCCGTTGTTCATTATTAAGAATATAACTTAAATCAGCCTCGGAAAAGTCGGCTGGCTTATCAGCACAATACGAAATTAAATAAGCAGCCTCGTCCAGAGCATTATCGGTGCCATGACCAAAGTATATATCCGAGCTTTTAAAAATTTCCTCGGCCCATACAATAATATCGTGTAGTGATTGTACCTGCTCAGGAACCTGGGCAGGTAGCGTAAAATTGCTCATTTAATAGTCGGGCTAAAGCTTGCGGTATTGTTTTGCTTTATAGTTAATTCAGGACCATCCAGTAAACGGATACAAGTTGGAACGGCCGGAAAAACCGCGTTTAAGCAATCAGAAATAGCAGGGGGATTACCAGGTAAATTAATTATCAGTGATTCGCCCCGGATCACTGCAGTTTGTCTGGATAATATAGCGGTTGGAACAACTTTTAGCGAGACGCTCCGCATTAACTCACCAAAGCCGTCCATTATCTTATCACTTATCGCAAGTGTTGCTTCCGGGGTAATGTCACGCTTAGCCGGGCCGGTTCCACCTGTTGTTACAATCAGGCAGCACTTTTCAATATCAGCCAGTTCTTTAAGAATTGTTTCAATTTTATCCTGTTCATCCGGTACCAGACGTTTAACAGGTTCAAACTCCGTTTCCAAATTTGATTCCAACCAGCTCTCAATTGCCGGACCACCACGATCAATATACTCTCCTCGGCTAGCACGATCCGATATGGTTACAACACCTATTTTTACTGCCATAAACTATTTACTCTTCAATTTATAATCTAAAAAATATCAAACGGCCACTATCAGGATAATACGGCCTGTTTTGAATTGATCCCATATTTTAAATAATTATTATTTAAATTGACAGCGCCCAACCGAGCCAGCGCGACAAACTTTACCATTAATCCAGATAGCATGAGCTAAATTAGCATCGGTGAAATCTGCAAACGTGATATTGGCATTTGAAAAATCACTGTAGGTTAAGTCTGCTCCTTTGAAATTTGTGCGTCTTAAGTCACTATTTTTAAAGCTGGCACCTTTTAACTTTGCCCGTACAAAACTACTCTGACTTAAATTGCTACCACTTAAATTACTATAGTCCATTGAAGCCTTATTAAAATTTGAGGCATACAAATTTGAATTTCTTAAAATAACTGAGTGCAGGTTTGATTCACTCAGGTCAGACTGCACCGCGATTAACTGTGACTTATTACAGTTCCGCCAATTTACTTTGGGTTGCGGCAATGCAAAGCAGTCCGGTTCATCTACGTGTAACATCGGTGAATAATTAAAAGCCCCCCATAACAAGCCTGTAACAGATAAAATAAAAATTATTAATAAAGAAAATGCTCGCTTAGGTTTCTCTCTGAAAGTACGGTAAATTGATTCACGACGATTACGGTATTCAATATCATCAAGTTGTTCATTGTTGCGACGGCCATGAGACTGACGATTGGAGATATCCTTGCTCGGTAGCCGGCGCTCTTCACGACGTTCATCGGCCCAACGCCTCGCCGCAGCTAATCTTTCAGCATGCTGACCATCACCATCATCAGTGAGTACCTCGGGTATTAAACCCGGAACATCACTTATTTTTAGCCAGCTTTCCTTATCGTGGCTGATCATATCGTTTACAGTTAAACGTCCCACCACCAAAAGTTGCGATATTTGCCCGGCAGGAAATGGCCCACTTAACTTGTTATTTTTACGGATATACCAATTATGGTGAGTTTGCGGTTGATCACCGCTAAGCACTTGTTTTTGTTGCTCTTGATTGGATTCTTCGGCCATTATCAATTTTCCATATATACTCCATATAATGTCGGCCAATCCTATAATTTCTTGATATTTGGACGATAAATAGCATAACAATCGCCTTCAGAGCCTGTACCAGTATGGAAATTAAACCGGATTCACTCGTTTCACGCACTGCCTCCACATCGGCCACATCACAAACCGGTGAATCGCACAATAATTCCAGCCAACAACCACAGCAAACCCGAAATGCCAACTCGTTAGCGCCACAATTCAAGCAAGGCCAGCTAATTGAGCTTATTGTAAGTAAACTAACAACCAGTGAAGCATTGTTGAATATTGTTGGTACTAAAAATGAAGTCCGTACATCAGACATCGAAAATTTACAGCTCGGTCAACGTTTACAGGCAAAAGTTACCCAGATCCAGCCCGATATTATTTTTAAGGTTACCGCTACAAGTGCCCGTGCTGACCAGACTACAAAAGCGATTATTAACCAGGTTTTGCGACAAATTATGCCGCAACAAAAACCTTTGACTGATTTAATACACAACCTGAATCAGCAAATAAAGAGCAACGAAAAAATCAATCCCGCAATACCCAAAATAAGAGATCAATTTATCCAGTCAATTCCGCCATCGCAGGCTTTCGAGGATGCGGCAATTATTCCTAAAATTCTACAACGCTCGGGAAATTATACTGAATTCGCTTTAAGCCAAATGGTAAAGACATTACCTGAACCTAAATCATTTCCAAATAACGATTTAAAGATAGCCCTTTTACGTATGGCGAGCCAACTACGAGAATTACTGCCGCTGCAACGTTCTACACAACCCGGAACCGGGCCAGCCAATACACCCAATAAAGCTGTTAGAGAAACCTATGACCCGGCTATGATGAAGTTGCCCTTAGATAGCTTACAGCAAAACTCTGCTGGCAAACCTGCTCAGACAAATACAACCGCTGTAAAAAAACCGGATATCCCCATAACAGAACAGGCTATAGAAAAACTGCTTGTCCAGACAGAAGGTGCGATTGCAAAAATAAAGACACAGCAAATTCAGCAACACCAACAGGCTGACCCACAAAAACCCAACTGGTTATTCGAATTACCAATTCGCACCGAATCATCTATCGATAACATAACGATCTATATCAACAGAGATGATAGCGAATCAAAAAATGCAGCTTACCAATCATCCTGGAATTTTATTCTAAAACTAAATATCGAAAAATTAGGTTTAATACAGGTTAAAGTTAATTTATCCGGTAAGAATATATCACTGACATTCTGGATAGAAAATAATACGACATCCAAAATGTTCTCGGAACACATTAAGCTGCTCACAGGAAAATTAAATAAAAGCGGACTGGAAACGGGTAATATAAATATGTATAACGAAGCCCCTCCTCCCTTTGTTAAACAAAAGCAACCTTCTACGTTTTCGGAAACGACATGACAAACGAACTCGTTCAACACCCTATTGCTGTTGCATTGCAATATGATGGCGTCAATGCGCCTGAGGTTACCGCAAAAGGATCAGGGGAACTGGCCGAACAAATCATTGCTATTGCCAAACACCACGAAGTTCCATTACAGGAGAATAAAGAGTTGGTACAGATATTATCGCAACTGGAACTCGGCGAAGAAATTCCACAAATGCTATATCTTGCTATTGCCGAGATAATAGCCTTTGCCTATATTTTAAAAGGTAAAACACCTGATAATTTTTAGAACAATAGTACCGACTTATTGTATCTTTGTTCTTTAAAATGTTAATACAAAGGTGCTGTATTACGGGGCAATGTGAATTTTTTAAAGTTATACGCAGATCCCGATGCTCATTTAGCAGGAATGTTTAATCTTAATCCCCGCAAAACATCACTAAACCTTAAACCCAACATCATTAACTTTACGGGAGAGAGTTTAGTAACAGGAATACTACAGTACTCCTGTTACTATTTAAATATTAAACCTTAAACTGCCCCACCAGGGTTTGTAACCGCTCACCCAGGCGAGCCAGTTCCATGCTGGAACTGGAGGTTTGTGAAGCCCCCGCCGCAGTCTGCTCAGAAATATTCTGAATATTGACCACATTGCGATTAATTTCTTCAGAAACCGAGCTTTGTTCTTCCGCTGCCGTTGCAATATGGGTATTCATTTGTAATATGGTTTCAACCGCCCGGGTAATCGATAACAAAGATTCACCAGCATGTTCCGCCCGCTCGACGGTCGAACTTGCACGTTCCCGGCTTTGAGTCATCACATCGACAGCCTGTTCTGCACCACCTTGCAAAGCCTCAATCAGACTTTCAATTTCTGATGTTGATTCCTGGGTAC
>Ga0316207_10005272_pt1 | contig 10800 bp, 8 predicted proteins | sample 6weekpyrite_MG_FD_204943 | JGI IMG/M metagenome (GOLD analysis project Ga0316207, IMG submission 204943) | Microbial mat bacterial communities from mineral coupon in-situ incubated in ocean water Damariscotta River, Maine, United States -... | ecosystem: Environmental > Aquatic > Marine >...
CTTTCGGCATACCGTTCATACATACGATACAAGTCACCTGCAAAAAGCGCGGCTTCATCGCCGCCCGTACCGGCTCTGATTTCTAGGATTGCTGAACGCTCATCTGCCGCATCTTTTGGTAATAGCTGAATTGAGAGTGCCTTATCCATTTCAGGTAGGCGTTCTTTAAGGTCCAAAAACTCTTCCTGAGCTAACTCTTTCATTTCTGGATCATCGCCAGATGCCATCATTTCAGCAAGATCAGCAATCTCAGCGCGGCCATCCTTCAGTGCATTTGCGGCTTCTACTACAGGTCCTAAATCTGAGTATTCTTTGCTAAGTTTGACAAACTCTTCGTTCGAAAACTCGCCGGGCGACGCCAAAGAATGCTCTAAATAATCATAGCGTGTTAAAAGCTGTTCAATTCGTTCGTCAGAAATCATGCCAAACCCCTACAATCCAGATTTTACAGTTGCTGCTAAATCCCCGAATGCAACTTGGTTTTGCGCACCATCATCTAAATCTTTGAGTGTTACAACACCCCCCGCCACTTCATCATCACCAATAATAACAGCAAAGCGTGCTTCAGCCTTATTTGCGCGATTAAGGCGTTTCTTCAAATTGCCACTACGATCGGCCGTTACAGTGGCACCCACGTTCCGCAAACCTTCAGCAACATCAAATGCCTTAAGTGTTGCCGCCTCTCCCATTGGCATAATAATGACAGGGCGTGCAGGTTTTTTACCCATTTCTGACAACATTGCTAAACGCTCAATACCGCCAGCCCATCCAATACCGGGCGTTGCCGGACCGCCAAGCTGTTCGATCAACCCATCATAGCGCCCACCGGCGAGAACTGTGCCTTGTGCACCCAATTCTGTCGTAATAAATTCAAATGCTGTGTGCGTATAATAATCCATGCCACGCACCAAACGTTCATCATGCTTGAAAGGTACTCCGACAGCTTTCAAACCACTTTTTACGGTTTCAAAAAAAGTACGCGAAGCTTCATTTAAGCAATCAGACATCAAGGGAGCACCAGCTACAATTTCTTTGTCGCCTTCATCTTTGCTATCCAAAATTCGAAGAGGATTACTCTCAAGGCGGCGCAAACTATCCTCTGAAAGCTTATCTTTATAACTCAGGAAATAATTCACCAAGGCTTCACGGTAATTGGCTCGGCTTTCTTTATCCCCAAGTGTATTCAGATGTAAGATCACCTTTTCACCTAGCCCTAATTCACACAACAGGCGCCAAGCCATAGCAATCATATCAACGTCAGCTTCAGGCGAATTTTGGCCAAGAAGTTCTGCGTTAATTTGGTGAAATTGGCGATACCGACCCTTCTGAGGACGTTCATACCGAAAAGCAGGACCATTACTCATTAAGCGGCATGGTAAACTTTGCTGCATCCCTTCTGAGATAAATGACCTGCATACGCCAGCAGTAAATTCAGGGCGTAATGTCACTTCTTCGCCGCCGCGATCCTCAAAAGTATACATTTCTTTCGAAACAATATCCGATGCCTCCCCAAGGGGGCGCTTATAAACTTCAGTAAATTCGAAAATTGGTGTGGCGATATCCTCAAACCCGTATGAACCTGCAACGCGGCGAAATGTTTCCACCACAGCGGCCATGTTACGGGCTTCATCACCATAAATATCGCGCGTGCCCCGCGCTGGTTGCAGTTTGGACACGAGATAATTCCTTCAAAAAATTGCTAAGAATGACTAGCTGTAGCTTCGTTAGTTTCCGTAGCAGTTAACTCGGCGGCTTTTTCTTCGACAAGCTCAACAATATGATCGACAAGCTTATCATCTGTAATTTTATGGTCTGTCACACCAGAGAGATAAACCATATGATTGCCCTGCCCGCCGCCAGTAAGGCCAATGTCTGTTTCACGCGCTTCACCTGGGCCATTTACAACACAGCCAATGATAGACAAACTAAGAGGTGTATGAATGTGGCTAAGACGCTCTTCCAAAACCTCTACGGTTTTGATCACAGGAAAAGCCTGACGAGCACATGATGGGCAAGAAATTATCTGCACACCTCTGTGCCGAAGGCCCAATGATTTCAAAATTTCAAAACCCGCTTTTACCTCTTCCTCGGGTTCAGCAGAAAGAGATACACGAACCGTATCTCCAATCCCGGCCCATAGAAGAGAACCGATCCCAATGGATGATTTAACTGTACCGCCCCTTAGGCCTCCTGCCTCGGTAATCCCCAAGTGCAATGGATAATCACACGCCTCCGCCAAGCCGTGATAAGCCGCCACTGCTAAAAAAACATCCGAAGCCTTCACGCTGATTTTAAAATCAAGAAAATCATTATCTTCAAGAATACGCGCATGTTCCAATGCGCTTTCAACCAACGCCTCAGGGCAAGGTTCTGCGTATTTTTCTAACAAGTGCTTTTCAAGCGAACCAGCATTCACACCAATACGCATAGAGCATCCGTTGGCTTTTGCAGCACGAATAACCTCTTTAACACGAGCCTCTGATCCAATGTTACCAGGATTAATTCGAAGGCATGCAGCTCCTGCATCTGCTGCTTCCAAAGCCCGTTTATAATGAAAATGAATATCGGCAACAATCGGCACATTAGCCTCACGGCAGATTTCAGGCATAGCAGCTGTAGATGCTTCATCTGGGCAGGACACCCGAACAATATCCACACCAGCTTCTTCAGCAATTCTAATTTGCTTGATTGTTGCCGCCGCATCAGACGTAAGAGTATTCGTCATTGTTTGGACAGTGATAGGTGCATCTCCACCCACAGGCACATTCCCGACCATGATCTGGCGGGACTTACGTCTGATTACATCTCTCCATGGCCGAACACTCATCAAGGCACACCTTCATAAAAATTTACATGAAGTGGCTTATAAATGAGAATAAGCCTCGCTGAAAGCAAGGAATTAAAGGAATGACAGAAAAGTGCGTTATTTACTGGGGCCCAATACCCAGGACCGCAACTTTAGAGCTATGGCTTGTACCATTCTCCGCACTCAAGGCATAATCCGACACAATCTCGCCCCGCACACCTAATTGAATAGCCGCTGTACCCTGCTGCTGTATCATTAAGCCACCGGCATTACTAGTTGTCAGCAATACCAAGCCTGCTTCATGAGGTCTGTAAGTTTGCCCTGCACGTAATATACCTGACCATAACTCTGTGCCATCCTGCCTTGCCACGCGCACCCAGCTATCTTCAGTAGCCTTCAAAAGAGCATTATATGAAGAAATAACTGCTGGTGTATCAACATCAGCATAAGCGGCAGACATAAAAAAAGAGCTTGATACAGTATCAGGGCTCAATAATGCATTCTCAGATTCATTCAAAGGTACACTGGCCTCTACAAGGCCCCGGACATGAATATTTTCATTGTCTACAGCCTCAGAAATATCCATCTGCAAAGCTGCAAGTTGCGCTTTTTCAGATGCAATTTCCTCTTCAACATCCGCAACCAGTGTCGTACCGCCCAAGCTGCCACCGAGCGCGATCCAACATAAAGATGCCCCAATAAGTCCTGCAAAAGGAGATAGCCACGTCGGCACTCTTTTTTTAGGTTCAGGTTGCCGTGATGGCGGCACTGAAATTACCTCAGGCTTGGAAACTCCGCATGCTGCTTTAAAAGAAGCAACAACTTCATCTGCATCTTCACCAAGGGCATTCGCATAAGATCTTACAAAACCAACGGCAAATGTGTGCGCTGGTAATTTTTCAAATTCACCGCTCTCAATCGCTTTCAGGTAACTAGACTGTACACAAATATCTTGCGCCACAGTCTTAACTGTAAGCCCACGAGCCTTACGTGCTTTTTTCAGCAATTCCGAAATTGCTGGTGCTTCGGAAGTCATCTTCTTAACCGTCCCCTGTCAACTCACCCCAGAGGTGACAGAAACCAGTGATTAATCACTGTGTCCCAAACATGGTCCGAAATCCCCATTTTCCCGACCCCAATGTCACCACAATTCGCCCGATCAATATCCCCGCTGAGCAGGACTGCCTGTGGTTGTTGTCCTCACGCTATTTTGCGCTTTTTAAGAACTACACACATTAGTGAAAAGTAATTTACCCATAAGAGTCAAATATATTTCAGCATTTATGTAAAATTAGCTGTAATCAACCGCAAATTGGATAGTTCATCCTTAGCATCATAGCTTGATATCATGATCACGTGCGAACAGTAGAAGCGATTCGCGAATCGAATGCTCTGAAGATGTAAGATTCTCAAGCAGGAAATCTCTTAGCTTTCCCATATGTACGGAACGGATCATTCGCTTAACAGGCCCTACAGATGTCGGGGAAATTGAAAGCCGCTGCATACCCAGCGCAACCAGCGCCAAAGCCTCAATAGGCTTACCCCCCATTTCTCCGCATAGAGTTACCGGTACCCCTGCATCGCCGCATACTTTCACAATCATATTCAAAAACGCAAGAACTGAAGGTGCCAATAAATCATACCGATCAGCAAGACGTGGATTACCACGATCACATGCAAAGAAAAACTGCATTAAGTCGTTGGTTCCTATTGATAAAAAATCAACTTCCTTCATTAAAGCATCGAGTTGCCAACTCAAAGATGGCACCTCTAACATGCATCCAACCTTCACTGACTTAGGTGGTACTTTGCCAAAACGCTCTAGCCTATCAACCTCTTTTTGAAGGATCACCTTGCAACGCCTAAGTTCCGCCACTTCTGCAATCATGGGAAACATAACATACAAGTCTTTTTCCGCTGCAGCATACAATAATGCCCGCAACTGGAACCTTAAAAGAGCAGGCCTATCAAGCGCAATTCGAATAGCACGCCACCCCATAGCGGGATTCTCTTCTTCTTCTCGAGGCAAGAATGGCACTTGCTTGTCGCCGCCAATATCAAGGGTACGAAACACAACAGGCCGGTCACCTGCAGCTTCTAATGCAGCTTTATATATTTTTGTTTGTTCATCTACCTTTGGCAAAGCAGGCGAAACCATGAACTGAAATTCAGTTCGAAATAATCCGATTCCCTCTGCACCTGTATTGTCTAAACTCGGCAAATCTACCAGCAATCCAGCATTCATAAAGAGGTCGATTCGGTGGCCATCCCGAGTTTCGGCAGGCAAATTGCGTTCAGCAATATATTCCGCCTGCAATTGTTCCTGTACCGTTACAGTCTCGCGGTATGTGGCAATTACATCTTCAGCCGGGCGTACAAACAAATGTTCACCGCCGGTATCAACAATTACATCTTCGCCGGGCTCAACATGATTGAGTAACCCGTTAATCCGACCAAGAACAGCGATCCCCATTGCCCTAGCGATAATAATGACATGCGCGGTGCTTGATCCCTCCTCTAAAGCAATCGCCTTCAGAAAGGTTTGATCATACTCCATCAACTCTGCAGGACCAATATTACGCGCTACCAAGACCGAATCTTCCGTAAGCTTAGCGCGATAATCTGTTTGATCACCCTGGATAATTCGTATCAACCGTGTCGCCAAGTCTTCAAAGTCTGCTACACGCTCCCTCAGATAAGGGTCACGAATTTTCGCCATTCGGGCGCGATTTTCCTGTTGCACCCGGTCCACAGCAGCTTCAGCCGTCAATCCAGATAAAACAGCATCCCGCATTTTGTCTTGCCAACCTTGGTCGTAGGCAAACATACGATAGGTTTCTAAAACCTCCCTATGCTCACCACCGTGGGCTAAATCAGGATGCTCAATCAATTGTTCTAGCTGCAGACGCATCTCGGCAATAGCGTCCTCCAAACGAATGCGTTCGTCATCAATACTGTCAGCAATCGTCTTGGTTATTTTTACTTGGGGTTGGTGGAAAACTGCGATCCCAGCACCGATGCCTGAAGCCAGCGCCGTTCCATCCAGTGTAATCGGCTGCCCTATCGCTGTTGTATCTTCATACAACTCATCACGATCAACCAATTCACCCGAACCTACAAGCTCTGCCATCACCATTGATATGGTTTGCAAGGCCTCCACTTCTTCAGGTCTATAGCGTCTGGCAGCAACGTTCTGTACAACAAGAACGCCAACCACCTTACCTGTCCTGAGGATCGGCACACCTAGAAAGCTATGATAAATATCCTCGCCCGTTTCAGGACGATACACAAAACGCGGGTGCTGAGGTGCCTCCGACAGATTGAGCGGCAAGCCCCGCTCGGCAACTAGACCAACCAGGCCTTCCCCAACCTGCAAACGTGTTAGGTGAACAGCCTCTTCCTTCAAGCCCTCTGTAGCAAATAGTTCAAGAATTCCGCCTGCCCGCACCAAATAGATGGTGCAAACCTCAGCAACCATGTTTTGAGCGATTACACGAACAACGCGGTCTAATTTATCTTGAGCGCGGCCACCGCCTGCCATCACACTGTGCAAGCGTCTTAAAAGTAACCTTGGCTGACTTACATGGTCAGGCAAGCTGTCCCCCTTGTTTCTCGGCCAACCCGTATATAAGGATAAGTGCCGATGACTGCTAGGATTTTTTATATTGTAGATTTATTAAGGTAGCTACGTGCCTGAGCAACCAACTCCGCCACAATGTCTGCTGTTGGTTCAATTTTCTTAACCATCCCAACACTTTGACCCGCCATCACTGAGCCAGTTTCAATGTCACCATCAATAACGGCCCGACGAAGCGCCCCGCCCCAAAATTGTTCAATTTGCATCTGTCCATCATGCTGATCAACCGCTCCCGCATGGAAAGCAGCGACAATTTCACGTTGAGCTTCCATAAATTTTTCAGTGCCTTCGTTTTTCAGTGCACGGACAGGAATAACTGGAAACTTAGGGTCTATTTGTACACTGGTAACTGCATCGCGTGCCTTGCCAGAAATAAACGCCTTTTTAAACCGTTCATGAGCAATACACTCTTCCGCAACCACAAACCTAGTGCCAAGCTGGGCACCAGAGGCACCCATTTCCAAATAAGATGCCAACACTTCACCTCGACCAATACCACCAGCCACAAATACGGGCACAGCTTCGATAACAGGTAAAATTTCCTGAGCTAAAACACTGGTAGAAACTGGGCCAATATGACCTCCAGCTTCCATACCCTCAATAACAATGGCGTCAACACCAGAACGCACCAATTTTTTGGCAAGAGTAACTGTCGGTGCAAAACACATCAATTTGGCACCAAAATCTTTAATTTCAGCGATATTTGGTCCGCTTGGTAAACCACCAGCTAGCACCATGTGCTTCACTTTTTTCTCACGGCATACCGCTATCAGTTCGTCAAGGTCAGGGTGCAGAGTGATTAAGTTCACACCAAATGATTTGTCGGTCATGGACCGTGTTGCATCAATTTCTTCTGCAAGTTGGGCTGGACTCATACCCCCGCACGCCAAAACGCCAAACCCCCCGGCATTAGAAATTGCCGACACTAAATTACGCTCAGATACCCAAGACATAGCCCCGCCGAGGATAGCATATTCGGTGCCTAAATAATCGGTGCCACGTTTCCATAGCTGATTTAGACGATCGCTCATAACATTACCCCCGCATTGACCAACCAAATATCCGCCAACATTCTGGCGTTAGAGAGCTTTATGGTTAGTCGGCTGCATCCAGACCGTAAGCCGTATGCAGCGCGCGTACCGCGAGCTCTGTATATTCAGCGTCAATAATTACACTGATTTTAATCTCCGAAGTGGAGATTACCTGAACATTGATGCCCTTTTCAGCAAGGGTATCAAACATTTTCCGCGCGACACCCGCATGACTACGCATGCCAACACCGACTACTGATACCTTAACTACACCCGCGGTGTAAACCAGATCACGGAATTTCATTTCTTCTTTATTGGATTCAAGCACATTTACTGCACGCTGCAAGTCATCTTCCGGCACAGTGAAGGTGAGATCTGTACAATTACCGTCTTCAGAAGCACTTTGAACAATCATATCAACATTTATGTTGGCATCAGCTAGAGGTGCAAACAAGTGTGATACTTGTCCTGGTCTATCTTCAAGGCCAACAACAGTTATTTTTGCTTCGCCCCGCGAATAGGCAATACCGCTAACAACTTCCTGTTCCACAATTTCATCCTCACTTACAACCAGTGTACCTGGTAAATCCTCAAACGATGACAGCACCTGCGTCCGAACCCCGTGGGTCATCGCAAGCGCAACAGAACGTGTCTGCAATACTTTGGCACCCAGAGATGCCATTTCCAGCATTTCCTCGTAGGTAATTTTCTCAAGCTTACGTGCTTTGGGCACAATGCGAGGGTCTGTAGTATAAACACCGTCAACATCCGTATAAATATCACAGCGATCAGCTTTCACTGCCGCAGCAATTGCTACTGCCGAAGTATCGCTGCCGCCTCGTCCAAGTGTCGTAATCCGATTATCGTTAGCAATTCCCTGAAACCCTGCAACAACCGCTACACGGCCTTCAGACAAGCACTTTTCAAGCGCTTCAGTTTCAATGGTTTCAATACGTGCTGCGCCGTGCACATCATTTGTGCGAATAGGCACCTGCCAACCAAGGAAAGATCGCGCGGGGACACCTCGTTCCTGCAAGGCAATAGATAACAAACCAATTGTGATTTGTTCTCCAGCGGCCACCACAGCATCATATTCACGTGCGTCATGCATCGGAGCTGCCTCACGGCAATAGCCTACGAGAGTGTTAGTCATGCCTGACATAGCAGATAACACCACTACAACTTCATGACCTTCACTTACAGCTTTCTCAACGCGGCTCGCCACATTTTTAATGCGCTCCACATCGCCAACTGACGTCCCACCAAACTTTTTAACTATCCGTGCCATCTAATTTCCTGGCCATATACTAAGCCCAGCTACTAACTGTTCGGGCGTTAAATACTAACTGCCTAATTGAGGCAAGCAGAAGGCATTTTGACGCGGACCTCTTGACCATAAGGTGCTAGAGTGCGATTGGAACCTCTGCGCGCCTTATTTAAAGCTTGGCGGCACGGCGCGCAAGCGCTCATAACTGCAAAGCCACTTGATTTGCTTGCCTTGGACAAAAGAAATGCTGAACGAAACGGGACAGATTGATGAAAATGGCACCATAGCTGGTGCAACAGTTGATCCGGGTGAAGTCGCATTTTTTGCAAAAATCGCCGATAGCTGGTGGGACCCACACGGTCCTTTTAAGCCTCTGCACCAACTAAACCCTACCCGCCTCGCCTATATTCGCCGTGAAGTGACAAAACACTTCAACCTCGATGAAGCGGCTACTCAACCTTTTAAGGGTCTGCGCTTACTCGACATAGGCTGCGGCGGTGGCTTGATAAGCGAACCTATGTGCCGGCTCGGGGCGGATGTTGTCGCTGTCGATGCCTCGGGAAAAAACATCAAAACTGCAAGTGTTCATGCTGAAACAGCTGGCCTAAAAATTGACTTCAGAAACAATACTGCGGAAGCCCTTGCTGAAGCTGGAGAGCAATTTGATGTGATCATCAATATGGAAGTGATTGAGCATGTGGCCAATGTAGATGCATATCTTGCCGCTTGCCGAAAGCTTTTGAAGCCCGAAGGCATCATGCTTCTTAGCACTATCAACCGAACACCTAAGGCATATCTGTTTGCCATCATTGGTGCCGAACGCGTGATGCGCTGGCTGCCTGTAGGGGCGCACGACTGGAATAAGTTCCTCACACCAACTGAACTCTCAGAAGCTTCAGCTAAAGCTGGCTTTACCCCAACCGAGGCAACAGGGTTTGTTTACAATCCCTTCAACACAAAGTGGAAGCTTTCAGATAGTGATTTCTCAGTAAATTACGCGATGGCTGCAAAGGGAGCCTAATCGAGGCTAGCCCAGCGCCTTTATCATATTAATAGTGTCGGGCTTAAAGCCCAAAGAATCATAAAAATACCGTGCCTGATCGTTTGTAGAAAAGACCTCAAGGTGTAACAGACGAAAGCCTTTTTCCCTCGACCAGCTCTCAGCAGCTTCCATCAAAAGCTTACCAATACCGGCACCTTGTGCTGCTTCAGTTACAGCAAGCAACGGCACTGTTCCACATTCCTCACCAGAGATATCATCCTTGCTTTCACGAACATGGATAAATCCTAATGCAACACCATCTCTTTCGGCAATCAAGGTAGTATGCCGCACCGTAGTTTCCGCCATCATTTCAGCGATATAGTCATCCTGAAAAGTTTGTATGGCTTCATTTGTATGCCAAGCCAATTTGGCCCCTGCTGCGAGAATTGCAGAGAGCGAATGAATGAACGGCAGGTCTATCTCCTTCGCCTTTCGTAAATTGACCGTGTTAATTGGCTGAACCATCTAAACTCCCCCGAACAAACAGACAAAAAACTATCTGGTATCAATTCATTTTATGATCCACAAGAGACACAATTCATTGAATGACCCAAGTTAAGTAAGAAACAAGCCCACACAGGGCTGCAATTTAGGTCGTGAATTCTCATATAAAATGAGACACAAACTCACCGAAAGTGATGAATCCCGATAGAATTTCTCGGCATTCTCCGCCTGCATATGACCCGAAGCGGGCATTGAGAATAATTTGACCAAATTCAGACTACCTGCGATATCTGTTTGCATGAGAACAATAATAGAAAGAGTTGATCAGTTGTCGTATCTACAAGCTAAGAAATCCTGCGTAACTGCAATAACTCTTCTTCTGACTATATTCACTTCAACTGGTCACGCCTTGGCGCAAGATGCGCGTGGGCAAACTGCGCCAAACATAAAGGCCGGAATAAAGGAACCCTGCAGCGCTGACAACAGGACCCGGGTTGCGGCTGGCAACGAATGCCTAGTGATAAAAACTTACGGCGATTCTGCCGAGCGGACATCACTGATCATTTTCATCCA
>Ga0316207_10005274_pt1 | contig 10790 bp, 12 predicted proteins | sample 6weekpyrite_MG_FD_204943 | JGI IMG/M metagenome (GOLD analysis project Ga0316207, IMG submission 204943) | Microbial mat bacterial communities from mineral coupon in-situ incubated in ocean water Damariscotta River, Maine, United States -... | ecosystem: Environmental > Aquatic > Marine >...
GAGGGTTGAGCGACTGAACCAGTAACACAACTTCTTTGAGTTCCTCTTCGGATAACTTCATTAAGCGCATAATCTGGTTGTAATCACGATTTGCAAGGTGTTCAAAATGTTCATTAACCAGTTGTTTGGCAAATTCGAGGTTGTCGACCGTACCATCGAGTTGATCGAGTTGAAGCGAGAGACTTTCCTGTAGGTTTCGAGCTGCAATGCCAGGGGGATCGAAGTTTTGGACCTGGCGTAGTACCGCGGCTACTTCGTCTACTTCAATTTCATACTCATCAACTAAACCCTGGTGAATATCTTCAATACTGGCGGCAAGAAAACCGTCTTCATTAATGGAGTCTATAATTGCCTGTGCAATGACCGAATCTGTCCGGCTAAAGGGAGCTAGCTCGCGCTGCCAGTCTAGATGTTGTTGTAGGCTTTCGCCAGTGACCGACACAACTTCCATCTCGGTATTATCAACCGGAGCGCTACTGGCTGTTGGCAGGTGAGACATGGAATCGTAGATATCTTCCCAAACCGTATCGACTGGTAGTTCATCCGGGATAGCGCTGTCTTCATTTGGCGTAGAGTCAGCGCTTGCGTCTATATTATTCCCAAGGTCATCAGTTTCATTGGAATCGGTATTCTTGCTGGCTTTTGCATCCTGGTTGGCTTCCTGGGACGTATTATCCTCTACGGCTTCAAGCATCATATTAGAGTCGAGGGCATCCTGAATTTCATTACTTAACTCAAGGGTGGATAACTGTAACAAACGGATCGCTTGCTGAAGCTGGGGGGTCATCGTTAACGATTGACCAATACGCAATTGTAGGCTTTGTTTCATATAGCGGCTTTAGCCAGTTTATTAGTCTTGATTAAGGTTGAGCGAGAAGTGTTTGAGGTTGATTTTATGCAATCATTTTTTAACATTCTTACTACGTGCATATAGTTTATTCTAGCGTATTTTCTCATATATTACAGAAGGATTATAACTTGAAATTTTCTCCTAAATAGACTTTACGCACCTGTTCGTTCTCGAGTAAATGACCTGGATCACCTTGTGCGATAACTTCCCCATTATTCATAATATAGGCGCGCTGGCAGATACCAAGCGTTTCACGAACATTATGATCGGTAATTAGAACACCTATGTTTCGGTCTTTTAAGTGCGATATGATATTCTGTATATCCAGGATGGAAATAGGATCGACGCCGGCAAAGGGCTCGTCGAGTAAAATAAACCGTGGTTCAGTCGCCAACGCCCGGGCAATTTCCACTCGTCGTCGTTCACCCCCGGATAAACTCATGCCTATATTTGAGCGAATATGCCCGATATGCAGTTCATCCAGAAGTTCTTCGAGTTTTTGCTGTTGCTGGAATGGGGCTAATTCTTTGCGGGTTTGTAAAATTGCAAGAATATTATCGGTAACGGATAGCTTTCTAAAAATCGATGCTTCCTGGGGCAGGTAACCGATGCCACGTTGAGCGCGTAAATGCATAGGCAAATCTGTAATATCCTGATTATTTAACTCAACTTTACCACTATCGGACTTTATTAAACCGACAACCATGTAAAAAGAGGTTGTTTTGCCGGCACCGTTTGGTCCTAGCAGGCTCACCACTTCACCACTATTGATTTCGATACTTACATTCTTAACCGTTTTGCGTTTTTTATAACTTTTATTCAGGCCAGTAGCCTTTAAGGTCGACATAAATTATTGTTCAGGTTCAGTGGTGGATTTTTTAGCGTTATCTTGCTGCGGCTCAATTACAACATGTACACGGTTGGTATTATTAGAACTTTTTTGAGCCGTTACCGTGCTGTTGCGGGTATTATATTCAATTTTATCGCCTTTCAGTAAATTTTCGCCCTGGGAAACACGGGCATTATTATTTAAAAAAACCCGTTCTTCGCTGGTTACATAACGCATTTTACCGGCGCTGGCGTGTATCAGGTGCGGAGAATTATCCTGCTGTTGTTGAAATGTAGCGGGTTTGCCCTCAACCAGTATCTTATCGACGGTATTGTTTGATTGGTGAATAATCACTTTTTCACCGGCCAGCTTTAAACTTCCCTGGGTGAAGATGACGTTCCCAGTGTAGATACTGATACCGGTCTTTTCATTGATGCTGACACTATCGGCTTTTATCTTAATTGGTTGGTTGTGATCATCGGATAGTGCAAAACTGCTGGCTGGTAACAGTAGCATCGTAAAATACAACCATAAGGTGTTACTTCTTAACATCGTAAAACCCTTTTACATCTGATAGTAGTTCGAGTCGACCATCTGCCAAGTATACACGCATCCCTTTGGCTTTTAAGTGGTGTTTTTTCGTTTTAATATCAACCAGCTCATTAGTTTCGGCGTAATCCTGATCAACTTTTAGGGTTAAATTACTCGTTGTAAGATTAATTTTCGGTTCATTAGCACTTTTCGGGCGTTTCATAAGCACATTGCCATTAAGATAGATTAGGTTGCCCTTGTTCAATACTCTTGCGTGATCTGAAAGCAAATTCCAGGGAGGGAGTTTTTCACGAAACAGTTTTACATCGGGTTGCTTAATATCAATGCTTTCATCATCAGGAAAGTGTTCCAGATATTTTCCTTTTAAAACGTAATGCGGCTTGCCATATTTATTCATAATGGTGGCATTAAAGTTTTGTAAATAATAATCTTTATAATGCCGGGGTGGTTCCAGAATTGTGAAGGGCTGGGTGTCAACGGTTTTTAGTAACCAGCTACTTGTAGCGGCGATAACGACGACCGCAATAAATAATATGATGTATCCGCTGCGACTCATTGATTAGAAGGAATGCAGCTGTTTATCTAATGTATTATGTGCTGTCATTATTAGCTCACAAACATTTCTTGCTGCACCACGGCCTCCATCAAGAGGTGTTTGCCAGTGAGCATGTTCCATCACCAGTGGGTGAGCATCGTTTACCGTGATGGATAAACCGACTTTTTTCATCACTGGCAGGTCAACTACATCATCACCGACAAAAGATGTCTGTTCATAATTGAGGTTGAGTTTTTCTAAGAGGTCATCGAAAGCCTTTAGTTTGTCCAGTCGCCCCTGGTATAAGTGTTTAATACCTAAACTATCCATTCTATGTTTAACCAGTTGAGACTTCCGGGCGGTAATAATACCAACCTGCACACCTGTTTGCATAAGCATTTTCATACCCAGGCCATCTTTAGAGTAAAAAGCTTTATACTCTTCACCATTATCACCATAAAATAAGCTACCGTCAGTTAATACACCATCCACATCAAAAACTACCAGTTTTACTTTTTTTGCACGTTCAAGAATGTCCTTCATAATACTCTCTTTGTATTGATTTTAGTCGAAGCTTGTATAAGTTTATTAAATTTTTCAAAAACATCATCCACGCTAATTAATTTCATGGCCCATTCGTCCCGAACACGCGTACCCCATTTGATCTGTTCGACCGTCTTATTATATTTTTTTAATATTGCATCAGGATAACGATTTACAACCAGATCCTGACTTAAGTAGGGACGAGCCCTGTCGGGATTGGTACAGGCATACAAACCAATAACCGGGGTATTAACAGCGGTCGCAATATGTGCCGGGCCTGAATCCGGACTTATGACACATAGCGCATTGCCAAGTAGACCTGTTAGTTGGGTTAAATTGGTAGAGGCTATTAAATTAATTAAAGGGTGCTTGCTATATTGCGCTATTGTTTGTCCTGTTTGTTTTTCAATATTCGAGTGCCCGCCACTTAGCACGACAGGAATATGGTAATTTTCCTGGATATAGTCAGCGACCGCAGCATAAGATTGACTATCCCAGTTTCGATACGCCATGCTGGAGCATGGGCTGATGACAACATAGGGTTTTTTATAGTCGAGCGACAGGTTCGCTTTTTTTAATACATGATCAAGTTCGTTGTTATGAACAGCTAACTGCCACTCATAAAAATGCTTTTTTATCCCCAGTGTTTCTGTAAAGCCGAACAGGCTGTCAATTACATGTTGCCGTGGTTGATAAGGAATTTTGTTATTGGTAAACAACCATTGATAGTCCTTTGCACGTTGTTTATCAAAACCAAGTTTTATATCAGCTGTAACCAACAGGCTGATTAAGCTGGTACGAAATGACATTTGCATATGTAACAGGGCATCAAAACGCATGGACTTAAGCTGTTTGTATAAATGCCAGTATGATTTTAATTCGTTCGACTTATCAAATATTATAAAATTTATTTTCTTAAAATCTTTTACAAGTTCATATTCGGTCTTGCCAATAACCCAGTTAAGCTGCGTTGCCGGCCAGTTTTTTTGTAATGTGTGTACAATGGGCAGCATGTGGCATATATCACCGATAGCTGAAAGGCGTAACAGGCAAAGTGACCGGGGTGGCTGTTTAAAAGGTAATGGCATCACTTGGAATTAATCGCCTGTTTGGTTTGTCTGGTTGGCGTTTGACGTCATGTTGATAAAACAGTTAGTTATTCTTTAACTGATAGAGTTCGAGTATGCCTTTAAGCTCGTTGTTTTCAGCAACGATAACGGAGGTTATTTTATTATCGAACATAATTCTTTCAGCATCAGATACCATCATGGAGGGCGCGATGACCTTTGGGTTTTGAGTGTAAAGGTTGCGGGCTTTTAGTTGAAAAAATTTTTCTTTTTCTGATTCCATTGCCCGACGAATATCACCGTCGGTGATAACACCTTCTATTTTATTGTCGCTGGACATGACAACCACCAGACCCAGACGTGAGCCGGAGACAGTATGTACCAGAGAGGTAATATCGGTATCTTCCAGGCAGGTTGGTAAATCATCCGTACGCATAATGTCCTGAACGTTGGTCAGTAATTTTTTACCTAAGGCGCCACCAGGATGGTACAGGGCAAAATTCTCAGCCTGAAAATTTCGTATCTTAACCAGGGTTGTGACAAATGCGTCGCCAATGACCAAGGCGACCGTGGTTGATGAGGTTGGCGCAAGACCGATCGGGCAGGCTTCTTTTGAGACGCTGCCATCGATATGGTAACTTGAATTTTTAGCCAGAGTTGAATCTGGATTACCGGTGATCGATATCGTTTTGTTACCCTGCTTAATTAAAAAGGGCATGATCTTTAAAATTTCGTCAGTTTCGCCAGAGTTCGATAACAGTATAACGATATCGTTGGGTTCGATCATTCCAAGGTCACCATGAAATGCCTCGCCCGGATGGATAAAAAAACTGGGAATACCGGTGCTGGCCAGTGAGGCCGCAATTTTCTTGGCGATAATCCCCGATTTGCCCATACCGATAAGAATGCATTTACCTTTTGCGTTGTTAATCAGGTGAACCGCTTCGACAAAGTTGCTGTTTATGCGATTACGTAGTTGCACCAGCTCATTGCATTCAATATCAATCGTCTGTTGGGCAAACTGAACAATAGCGTCAGTATCAAGAGACATGGCGTTATAACTCATCTTCTAAAAGTGTTGTTGAAGATTTTATTACCTGGTCAATTTCTGATAATTGACGTAAGAGTATTTCAACTTTATCGAGTGGAACCATGTTGGGTCCATCACTTAAGGCGTTGTCCGGGTCGGGGTGAACCTCCATAAACACGCCGGCAATGCCTGCTGCAATTGCAGAACGTGCCAGCACAGGAACCATTGTTCTGTCACCACCGGAAGTCAGACCATTGCCTCCGGGCTGTTGCACTGAGTGGGTGGCATCGAAGATTACCGGGCAACCTGTGCGGCGCATCACTGCCAGGCCGCGCATGTCGGATATCAGTGTATTGTAGCCAAAGCTGGTGCCCCGGTCGCAGAGCATAATGTTGTCGTTGCCGGTGCTTTTTGCTTTATCGACCACGTTCTGCATATCCCAGGGTGCCATAAACTGGCCTTTTTTGATATTGACGGGAATACCTTGTCGGGCCACATTAAGAATAAAATTGGTTTGTCTGGCCAGAAATGCCGGGGTTTGCATAACATCAACCACACTGGCGACTTCATCCAGCGGGGTATCTTCGTGTACATCGGTTAGCACCGGTACACCAACTTCTGTTTTAACCTTGTTTAAAATTTTCAGACCTTGTTCCATCCCGGGGCCACGAAAGCTGTCCAGTGATGAGCGGTTGGCTTTGTCGAAAGAGGATTTAAAAACAAAACCTATGCCTAAAGACTCTGTGATCTGTTTTAAGCGGTTAGCTGTTTCCATAACCAGTTGTTCATTTTCAATAACACAGGGGCCGGCAATGACAAAAAAGGGTTTATCATTGCCGATTTTGAGGTTATTTAGCTTCATATTTTGTCGCTTTTTTGAGTTTATGTTCAGAATACTTTATTTAAGGGCATCTTTGAAACGTTCAATGCCAAAAAAGCGTTAAATCAACTTCCAGAGGCCTGACTATGAAATTGCGCTGATATAAATCCAGCTTATGTAGGCTACATACATCGAAAATAACAGCGCACCCTCAAGACGGTTAATACGGCCATTTCCTTTAAACCCATAGGCCATAATAAAAAGGGCAAAACTGATAGCAATCATACTTAGAAAATCGCGTTTCAAAATATTTTCATCGAGCTGTATCGAGGTAATCAGGGCCGGAATTCCGATAACCGCAAGCAGGTTGAATATATTTGAGCCAATAATGTTGCCGATAGCGAGATCATGTTCACCTTTAAGGGCGCTCATTACTGTTGCGGCCAGTTCAGGCAGGCTGGTACCCAGTGCAACTATTGTCAGGCCGATTATTAGCTCACTGACCCCAAAATATTGAGCAACAGAAACGGCTCCCCAGACCAGTATTTTTGAACTGACCAGGAGTAATACAAAGCCGAACAGTAGCCAGAATAATGCCAGGCTAAGCTTGATATCCGGGATTTCTGAATCAAATTCGGATTCAAGTGGATCATGTTTATCCGTTTTTGAGTGGCTAGCTTTGTTTTCATTCAGCCCTATTTTTACCATCCAGCCCATTATAATTATCAGCCCGGAGAATAAAATCAGGCCGTCGGTAAAATCCAGACGTAAATCCCACATTAGTAGCAATGCAAGTAGCATCACGGCAAACATAATAGGGTATTCGCGTTTTAGAATTTGAGATTTAACCATAAGAGGGGTTGTTATCGCAGTCACCCCCAGCACCAGTGCGATATTAGTAATGTTTGAACCAATCGCGTTGCCGATGGCAAGATTAGGAGTACCTTCAAATGCGGCGACTGCCGAGACCAGCATTTCGGGTGCCGAGGTGCCAAAACCAATAATGGTTAAACCAATTACCATGGGAGAAACCCCGAAGCAACGCGCACTGGCCGCGCCACCGAGGACGAATTTGTCGGCTCCCCAGACAAGGACGACAAATCCTAAAATAATGGCTAAAGAGGGGGTAAGGAGTGAGAGCATGGGATTAAAAAATTTCCTGGCCTGGCTACGTTTGCAGGTAAGTTATCTGGATTAAATAATGTAAGGACTAACGTCTGGCAACTTGCCCTTATTGTAAAACTTTTTCCAGATCTTCTTCCAGCAGCTGATCTTCGGCAGAATTAGCCGGTTTAGGTCTATTTTTTTCATCAACGGGGGGCGAACCATCGTAAATAAGGTGTTTGCGTCGTTGCAAATACGCATCACGTAAAAAGGCATAGCGGTCAAATGCTGCTTTATCCAGTACTTTTGATGCGCCCAGTAACTCGGCTCGGGTATCAACGGTTTTTAAGGCAATCGTGGCGTAACGCGCTTCTGTATCACGAATCTCGTAAATAGGGTCAGCCTGTAAATCGACTACCAGGCCTGCTGTGTCACGTAACGTACTTGCTCCCAGGAAAGGCAGTACCAGGTAGGGACCATCACTAACCCCCCATACAGCCAGGGTTTGACCAAAATCTTCGTGATGTTTAGGTAAATCCATATAAGTCGCGACATCAATTAAACCAAATAGCCCAAAAAAAGTGTTAACGAAAAATCGTAAGCTATCGTCCCGTGCCTGAGCGAATTTGCCTTGTAACAGATCATTTAAGACCACTAAAATATCGCCGAGATTACTGAAAAAATTGGATATACCTGACTGAACGGGGGTGGGGACATAATCTTTATACGCGGCGGCGACTGGCTTGAGTATATTTCTGTCGACAGCATCATTAAAAGAAAACATGGCTCGGTTATAGGATTCAAACGGGTCGTGGTCGGGTGAGGGTCCATTGACCGAGGCACAACTGATCGTCATGGTCGTGGTAACACATATTAATAGAATGGATTTTAATTGTTTTAGTGTCAGCATACGTTGTCTCAGAGATTGCTAAGAGTATGATTTAATTGCCTAACTTTATGTGATAATGGAGATATAAGCAATAAGCTTCTTATTTTTCAAATAATTTATTTATTTCTCATTCAGTTTTGTTTTTCGTTTCCCCACAACGAGCGCAGCGATACTGGCTGACTAATTTACCTTTTTTAACATCGAAGGGTGTTTGTAACAGTTGCCATTTATGAAAGCCGCTCTTACATAAGCTTTTGCCTTTATGTTTGTGGCTGGGTTTAATTTTTTTAAAAGGGAGTATATCTGCCATAAAAATTTAGTTCCTAAATTTTCTGATTCTGGAAGTGAAGCCATTGAGCTCACGTTATCTGCCAAGTATAGTCTTTCAGACCGGATAGAATAACTTTTTGTTAATGATTGGGACAAATGTGAATCAACGAGATTACCGAATTTTAATTGGTGCGGCTGGCTGGCAGCATAAAGAGTGGGAAAATGAAGTGTTTTATCCCGAGGATCTCCCGGATGACTGGTATTTATCCTTTTATGCCAATGAGTTTCCGGTTGTATTATTGTCGTTCGATTGTTGGCAGGATGACAATGTTGGCCAACAAATGTTAGATGAAATCAGTGAACAGGCTAGTGATGGCTTTCGTTGTCTGTTTGAATGTAGCTGGAATCAGGATAATTCTGAGCAGTTGTTAATACAAATTAAGAAACTGGATCAGGTATCTGGACATGTAGCAGGTTTACTCATTACGACTAAAATAGAAAATTTAAATAACGTCTTATTTACCAGTTTCCTGGCATTGGTTCAGCAAACGTATAAAGTTTGTCTGGCGTTACAGCATCAAAGGCTAAATGACGATGTGTCTGAAGATGAATTAACAGCAGAACAGAAAAACAAATTAGCCTTTGCTAATATTTCAGATTTTTGTCACCAGCATAATATTGCTCTATGCTGGGATGGTAAGGATAAAATTATCGTTCCCGATAATGCGACGCTATGGGTAGCGCGTTGTAATAGTGAGCGGGATAAAAAAACGCTTTTGCTAGATTTAAAAACGATTATCGCCGGCCAGCTTGAACATGAAAGTTTGCTCAGAGACAATATACTTATCGTTGATGGTTCGCCACCTGGTATTGACGCTTTGCGTAATGCTACTATCATGCTGGATATTATGTAAAACGAAAACTTGGTCGTTGCAAGCTTCGGGAATGAAAGGCACAATGTCGGCAATTAATAAATAAAGTATTTGTATGGACGAAAATAATACATTAATAAAAGTTCGTAACTTAAAGTTTGCCAGAAATTCCAGAATGATTTTTGATGGAGTGGATCTCGATATTCAACGTGGTAAAATAACGGTAATAATGGGACCCAGCGGTACGGGTAAAACGACCCTGTTAAGGTTAATCGGTCGGCAGATTAAACCATTAACCGGCACTATTGAAGTGGATGGCGAAGAAGTGACTAATATGAGTCATCGTCGTCTGTATGAACTGCGTAAACGCATGGGGATGTTATTTCAAAATGGTGCCTTGCTCACTGACTTAAGTGTTTTCGAAAATGTTGCTTATCCTTTGCGTGAACATACCAACTTATCTGATGAACTTATCCGAACACTTGTTTTATTGAAGTTGCAGGCTGTGGGATTGCGCGGCGCTCGTGATTTGATGCCGGCAGAATTGTCCGGGGGAATGTCTCGTCGTGTTGCTTTAGCTCGTGCGATAGCCCTCGATCCAATGATGATTATGTATGATGAACCGTTTACCGGCCAGGATCCTATTTCGATGGGGGTGCTGGTCAGGCTTATTCGTAACCTGAATGATGCGCTGGGTTTAACCAGTATTGTTGTTTCACACGATATCGAAGAAGCATCATCGATTGCTGATTATATATACCTGCTGTCTGGTGGAAAGGTTGTTGCTGATGGAACAGCGGAGGATCTTGCCAATTCAGATTCTGAATGGGCACAGCAATTTATGAAAGGTAAACCCGATGGTCCGGTTCCGTTTCATTTTCAGGCAGATTCTTATGCCAGTGACCTTAAGATAGGTTGATAAGACAAGGCGTTAAAACTCAATGTTAGATTACTTACAGTCTATTGGACATAAAAGTTTAAACTTTTTTCAACGACTTGGACGCGGACATATCCTGATTCTGGATATTATACGTGGCGTAGTCTCTGTTATTTCCCGTCCGTCATTACTGATACAGCAGCTTTACTCCGTTGGGGTGTTATCGCTGATTATTATTGTTGTCTCAGGCTTTTTTGTTGGCATGGTAATGGGCTTGCAAGGTTATAACACGCTGGTAGATTTTGGAGCCGAAGAGTCACTGGGTGTAATGGTTGCGTTATCGTTGGTACGCGAATTAGGTCCGGTTGTTACTGCGTTATTATTTGCCGGGCGGGCCGGTTCAGCATTAACCGCAGAAATTGGTTTAATGAAAGCAACCGAGCAATTATCGGCTATGGAAATGATGGCAGTTGATCCTGTTCGTCGGGTACTGGCACCGCGCTTTTTCGCCGGGTTACTCTCAATGCCGCTGTTAGCCTCTATGTTTAGTGC
>Ga0316207_10005275_pt1 | contig 10790 bp, 6 predicted proteins | sample 6weekpyrite_MG_FD_204943 | JGI IMG/M metagenome (GOLD analysis project Ga0316207, IMG submission 204943) | Microbial mat bacterial communities from mineral coupon in-situ incubated in ocean water Damariscotta River, Maine, United States -... | ecosystem: Environmental > Aquatic > Marine >...
CTGCAATGCAATAACTACGAGATCGTCGATCTAGGCGTCATGGTACCTGCCGATAAAATTCTGAAAGCAGCGAAAGAGCACAATGTCGATATCATTGGCATCAGCGGCTTGATAACACCATCGCTTGACGAAATGGTTCATGTCGCAAAAGAACTGCAACGTGAGGGCTTCAACATTCCCGTTATGATTGGCGGTGCGACGACCTCCAAGGCCCATACCGCGGTTAAGATAGAGCCTCAATATCACAACAATGTCGCGGTCTATGTCACCGATGCTTCACGTAGCGTGAGTGTCGCGACATCACTGCTAAGCGAAAAAATGCGAGATAACTTCCTCTCGACTATTCGACAGGAATATGAAGTGGTGCGCGAACGTCGTAAAAATCGCAAGACCCAAACAGCACTTCTCAGCTATCAGGATGCCTGTAAGCGGCGCAAGCAACTTGACTGGGAGAATTACCAAGCGCCACAACCCACCTTCACGGGCATTAAAGTGTTTGAGCAATACCCGCTGGACGAGCTGATCCCCTACATTGATTGGACACCCTTCTTCATCACCTGGGATTTAAGCGGCAAATATCCGGCCATACTGACGGATAAGAAAGTCGGTGAAGCGGCGACGAATTTGTTTAACGATGCACAAGCAATGCTGAACAGAATTGTTGACGAGAAACTATTAGAAGCCCGCGCCGTAATCGGTTTCTGGCCGGCCAACGCCACTGATTATGATCAAATTACCGTTTATCAGGATGACAGCCGTTCAAAAACACGCTGCCAACTGCAGCACCTTCGGCAACAAGCCAGCGGCGCATCAGAGACCGAAAGTTTGTCACTTGCTGATTTTATTGCCCCCGAATCCAGCATGGTTGCCGATTATATTGGCGGGTTTGCGGTCACGGCCGGTATAGGCGCGGAAGCACTGGCCAAACACTATGAAGATCAGCATGATGACTACAACGCGATCATGGTCAAAGCGCTCGCTGACAGGCTTGCCGAAGCGTTTGCTGAACGCATGCATGAACGCGTCAGGAAAGAATTCTGGTGTTATGCCGTTGATGAAAGTCTGCTCAACGAGCAGCTGATCAAGGAACAATATTCAGGCATTCGCCCTGCCCCGGGTTACCCCGCCTGCCCGGATCATACCGAAAAAGCAACGCTATTCGATCTGCTGGATGCCAAAACACAAGCAGGCATAGAGCTGACCGAACATTTTGCGATGGCGCCAGCCGCGTCAGTGAGTGGATTTTATTACGCTCACCCCGAGTCAAAATACTTTCCGGTAAAGAAAGTCACCAAAGATCAGGTAGAGCACTACGCGCTACGGAAAGGTATCAGCGTCGAAGAAGCAGAGAAATGGCTTGCTCCGGTTTTGAGTTATGACTAAAAGCTGCTACCCTTAGCGCCGCAAAATTTTAGCTTCCCTGCGCGAAGGGTTACGATTTAAAAAGGTTCCTATAAAGCACCATGTACAAATACGACGAATATGATACACAAATCGTTAGTGAACGCGTCAAGCAGTTCCGCGGTCAAACAGAACGCTTTTTCAATGGCACGTTATCCGGCGATGAGTTCCTGCCGTTGCGTCTGCAAAACGGTCTGTATGTCCAGCGTCTGGCGCCCATGCTTCGAATGGCAGTCCCATATGGCATGCTTTCCTCAACCCAGCTGCGTAAACTGGCAAGTCTTTCGCGTGATTATGACAAGGGCTATGCCCATTTCACGACACGGCAAAATGTTCAGTTTAACTGGCCCGACATGAAAGACGTTCCAGAGATTCTGGAACAACTTTCCTCCGTTGAAATGCACTCGATACAGACCAGCGGTAACTGTATTCGAAACACCACGACCGATCAGTTTTCAGGTGCAATCAGTAACGAAGTTGTCGACCCACGCCCCTATTGTGAAATTATCCGCCAGTGGTCCACCTTCCACCCAGAGTTTGCTTATCTGCCTAGAAAATTCAAAATTGCCCTCAATGCTTGCCCGGATGCAGATCGCGCCGCCATTTTGGTCCACGATATCGGCATTGAAATCATACGTAATGAAGCGGGTGAACTGGGTTTTAAAGTTTTTGTCGGCGGCGGTTTGGGTCGCACCCCGGTAATCGGCTCAGAGATCAGAAGCTTTCTGCCCGAAAAAGACCTGCTGACCTACCTCGAAGCCATTTTGCGTATTTACAATCGCTTTGGTCGTCGTGATAACAAATTCAAAGCGCGTATTAAAATTTTGGTCAGGGCACTAACGCCTTCGAAATTCGCCGCCATGGTCGAAGAAGAATGGCAACATTTGAAAGACAGCGACACAAAACTGACCGACGCGGAAATCCAGCGCGTTAAAGGCTTTTTTACCGAGCCCGATTATGCAATGCGTGAGCACAATCCGGCAGTATTTAACACTGCCAGGTCAGAAAACAAGGCTTTCGACAACTGGGTAAAACGTAATATCAATACTCATAAGAAACCGGGCTACGCGATTGTTACGCTTACGCTGAAGAAAACGGGGGTACCTACAGGCGATGTTTCAGCCAAAAACCTCGAACTCATTGCCGATATGGCTGATCAATACAGTTTTGGTGAAGTCCGTGTGACTCATAATCAAAATATTGTGCTGGCCGATGTTCCTCAAGAGCAATTATTTGAAGTCTGGCAAAAAGCAAAGGCGGCAGGATTTGCAACACCCAACCTTGGCATGCTCACCGATATCATTTGCTGCCCCGGGGGGGATTACTGTGGTCTGGCCAACGCCAAGTCGATCCCAGTGGCGGAGCAAATTCAGGTCAAATTTGACGATCTCGATTATCTTTATGATCTGGGTAAAATCGAACTGAACATTTCCGGGTGTATGAATGCCTGTGGCCACCACCATGTCGGTAATATCGGCATTCTGGGTGTCGATAAACGAGGCGATGAGTTCTATCAGGTTTCGCTGGGCGGCAGCTCCGGCCGGGATGCATCGCTCGGCAAAATATTAGGCCCCTCATTCGCTCGATCTGAAATGGCAGATGTGGTCGAAAAAATCATTGCTGTTTACCTTGAACAGCGAACTGAAGAAGAATTATTTATTGATACTTGCCGCCGTATTGGCATTGAACCCTTTAAGGAGCGCGTGTATGCCAAAGTCAAGTAATGGGCCAGAGTTAAGTAAAGGACCAAAGCTAATTCGAAACGGTGAGCTGATCGAAAATCCATGGACGGTGCTGGATAAAGATTTTTCCGGTGAAATAGGAACTGATTTTGTGTTAGTGCCTAAAGTTTATTGGCTTGAACAGGCTGAATCACTGGTATCAAAAACAAACATTGGCGTTTGGCTTGACAGCGATGAAGGCCCGGAAGAGCTCGCGCCTTATCTGGATAAACTTGCCACGATTGCGATCAACTTCCCAAAATTTGCCGATGGCCGAGGCTATTCCTACGCCCGACTGCTAAGAGACCGGTATGCATTTAAAGGCGAAATTCTGGCCTTTGGTGATATTCTGCATGACCAGCTGTTTTATTTGAAACGATGCGGTTTCAACGCGTTTGTCATCCGTGAAGACAAAGATGCTGAAGTTGCCATGGCAGGGCTTAACGATTTTTCTAACAGCTATCAGGCGGCAAGCGATCAGCCGCAACCTATGTTTAGAAGGCGCGCTCGATAAACGAGAAGAGATAATGCAGGTATCGTCCTACTGTCAAACTCTGTCAGCCACGTTTGGCAGTCAGCGCGAGGCGGGTGCTGACCGCTTGTCTGCTTTTTAGAAAGAACTGCCCGTTAACTTCGACAAATAAGTATTTCCACCTTTTCGCAGCCCTTTTGTTTTACTGTCAAGCGGCTTGTTCATCTTCTTCCGCTTTTGGAAGGAACAGATGGAATGCTGTCCCGTTTCCAGGTTCCGAATAGATTTTAATCTGTCCGCCCGAACGCTGGACAAAACCGTATACCATACTCAGACCTAGCCCGGTTCCTGCTCCATGCTGTTTCGTGGTAAAAAACGGTTCAAGCGCTCTATCTCTGACGTCGTCTGTCATGCCGATACCGTTATCACTAACTGATATCATGATGAAATCCCTGCTTTTATTACCCGGGTTACATGTTACGTCTCTATCACTCAGCACTTTGTTTTGCGTTTCAATTTTCAAGGTGCCGCCTTCTGGCATCGCGTCCCTGGCATTCAACGACAGGTTTAACATGGCATCTTCAAGATCACCCGGATCAACACTGACTCGCCACAAGTCGTTCGAGAGTTGAGTTTGAAGGTTAATGGATACGGTTAATGACTTGGCGACAAGTTCATCCAGATTTCGAATGATACTGTTCACATCGGTGAGTTTGGATCCTTGAGTCTCGATGCGAGAGAAACGAAGTAGTCTTCGAGTAATCTCGGCTCCACGTCGAGTTCCTTTGAGCGCACTTTCAATTCGCTCCAAAGCCTCATTATCCGATGCACATTGCTTTTGAAGAATCTGTAGATTCCCCATCACGATGCCCAGTATATTGTTAAAATCGTGCGCTATACCGCCCGTAAGCTGACCAATGGCATCCATTTTCTGCGTACGCCGCAACACTTGTTCACTGTCGCGCTGTTGTGTAATGTCCTCAACACTGGACCAGATAAAGCATTCACCATTTCGTTCAAGATACATACCCGATAAACGAACAGGCACCAGGTGCCCATCTTTATGAATATATTCTTTTTCATAAGGCCCGTACGCGCCTGTCAACTCCAATTTCTCAAGTTGGAACAAATCCTTTTCTTTATACTTCTCTGGCGTGATATCCCTAGAAGATAGCGCAAGCGTCTCTTTAACCGAACGGCCGATAATGTTTGCATAAGCAGGATTGATATCGACAAGCTGACCGTCAAGGCGACACAACGCCAACCCTATAGGAGAGGTTTCAAAAAGTGTTCGGCTATAATTTTCGCTTGTGCGCAGCTCGGCCACATTCTGCTGTTTCTCAATGGCAAGGCTTGATAAGTGGGTGAAACGTGAAATAAGATCCAGGTGAAAACGGTCCGGCGCTTTAACCTGGGAGTAGTAGATAGCAAAAGTACCGAGAATTTTTTGTCGAGATGACACAATAGGCGTGGACCAACAGGACCGCAGACCATGCTCCAAAGCAAGCGACTTGTAGTCTGACCAGCGCGGATCATGTTCAATATCGCTGGCTATCACCTGTTGCCCGGTGAAAGCCGCAGTGCCACACGAGCCCACAGACGGCCCAATGACAATACCGTCAACTGCCTCACAATACGCTGTGGGTAGTCGAGGGGCAGCGCCGTGACGGAGTTGCTGACCTTCCAAAAGCAGAATGGAGCTTTTTGCATCAGGTGAATCAATAATAGACTCTATGTGTTCACAGATGCTTCTCAAGCAGACTTCCAGTTCTGCACCTAAAGCAATTTCCTCGATGACTCGCTGTTGCGCCTCTAACAAGGCGGAGAGTTTATTTGCTTTCATGGGCCTGTCGACTCTTTACTATTCTATTACGATAAACTTATGTACCGTCAATCACCTAAATAAATGCGCTACCTTCTCCACTTTCCAACACCGAAATAAGGGGCTGTAATGCTTTCTGGTAAGGTGCCGAAGCTTTCATTGCATCTCGGTAAATGGGCTGCCTGACTTGCGCCACACTCGCGGTGCGTACAGCGCGCTTGTTCTTGTGAAATTCCAGGCATTTACTTTCCATCTCTAGCCCACAAAATTCCAACAGAGCCGCAATTTCCCGCTCTGAGTTATCGATCATTTTTTCATAGTTCAAGGCATAAATCTTTTCGCCAAACAGCGCATTCCAATGCGCCATGAGCGATTGGTACACGTTATAATACTGACCCAACTCCCTTAGCTCATTCGTATATGAATGACTACCGCTAAAGTTCTGTTTGTAAATTGAAAAACAGGTTTCCAGCGGGTCACGCGTACAATGGATAATCTTTGCATTCGGCATTGCCAGTGCAATCAAACCAATCAACATAAAGTTATAAGGCATCTTATCAGTAAAGTAGCTTGCTGACTGCCGTGCCCGCACGCATTCAAGGTATTGGTTTGCTGCTTTCAGGCACCTCGCAACCGTTTGTTCATGGCTCATATCAGCGACACCAATCACACCATTCATGTCGACGCTGTTTTTTAAGTCCTGAATTTCACCCTCTGCCTCAACTTGCGAATGACTCGACAGGACCTGCTCGACCAGGGTAGTACCAGAGCGGGGCATCCCGAGAATGAAAATAGCAGAACCATCAGTCAATCCCTTATTCCCAAAGGCAGTTTTCAAATCCTGATTGAAGCGTTTGGCCAACTCGCCAAATTGTCGCTGCGTGTCACTGTGTTGATAAGCATAACCGGCGCGATTCGTATCATTGCCCAGTTTTAAGTAGCGAAAGGATTTTTCGCTCGCTTTTCGTTTCTCGAAGTACATAGAGAGTACGTAAGCCATGTTCATTTTCACCATGGCAGGCAGGTTTTTCTGCATCACACGTTCTTCAAGCTGAGGAATCAACTGCTCGAGCAAAGGCTCTTTTTTATTTTTCCCATAGAGAATCAGGTTTCGAATCACCGCCAATTGTCCCGGATTCAATCTCAGGGCTTTCTGAAATGCTTTATAGCCTTTGTCGGTATCACCCAGACGGCTTAAAGCCAAGCCCTTCAGGTTGTAGCCATTTGCGTTTTTAGGATCCAGCCTGATTACTTTTTTGGCAATCCCCAGCGCTTCAGATTCCTTATGATTTCCAACCAACACACCCGCGAGCTGCTCATTCGCTTGGATATCATCTGGTTTGATTAGCAACGCCTTTTTCAACCACTTCTCAGCTGTTTCGTGGTCTGCGAGCTGCGTCGCGACCCCAACACCCTGCATGAGCAGTTCGAACTCATTTGGCAGCATCTCAATTGCTTTACTGAGCAATACCAGAGCACCTGAGTTGCGTTGCGTTTGATGAAGCAAAAGACCAAGTCTGGCGTTGAGCAAAGGGTGCTCAGGTTGATCGTTGAGCAACTCCCGGTAAAGAGCCTCTGCCTGTTGAAAATGGCCTGCCTGATGAAGCGATTGCGCTTGATTGAATTGAGCTTGCATGAAAAAACCTTAGGTACAAAACGAATACAAGGCCGACTAATTTATCACAGATAATCAAGAAAACGCAGTTGGAACACGGAAAGTCGCGAAATTGGAATGGGTTAACGAAAAATACTGCAAGGTCTGTCTTCAAGCTCTCGAATATTAAGGCGCAACAGTCGACGGGCCTCTCCCAACAAATGTGTGCACGCATCAAATTTTCTGGTAATAATGTGTTCAATAAAGGCTAGGCAACGCTCTAGAGCTTCTGGAATTCCTTTAAAAATCATCGCTATATCCGAAAGTTCCTGCTTAGAAACCAACTCAGGATTTGCGAATAGCTGGTGATTGAGCACGCCAGTATCTGCCATCAAGCCTGCTAATTTCCGAATCATGGATCGCAGGCCATGAACCTGTAAGTCAAAATCAAAACGCAATAATTCACCGCTTACCGCCAGTAAATGACTGATCAGTTTCTCCAGACGGTCTCTTTTTGACATTAATACCCGGCGCACTCTACCAGAATCCGTCAACTCTGCTTCTGCCTCAAGGTGAGGCTCAATCACGTTAATCCATCCGGTATGGGCCCGTTTAAAATAAAGCAAGGCGCCTATTTTCAAGCTAGGCAAGCTCGCCACGAGTTGGTTGTGCCCTCCAAGGCGGTCAAGTCGGTCACTAATTTCATTGGCGATAATCAGTATTTGATTATCGATCCCAAGTTGAGATTCACTAATATGGTGGGGATAGCCCGTGCCATCGTCTTTGGCATGATGATAAAGCACCAGATCGGTTAAGCCTTCAACATCAGGCAAAACCTCTTCAATATAGGTGCTGCTCGCCAAAGGGTGCGTGTAATCACCGTTTGCAATATGGGGAGATAACGCTGAGGGCGGACCAAGCTGCCCAATAAAGCGCTTAAGGTCTGGTTCAGTCGCATGCTTTCCGACATCCTGAAACAGGCCTGCAAAAAACAATGCTCTCTGGTGAGGTTCAGGAATATTCAAAAATTTTGCAACAGCCAGTGAACCCCAGCTACAAAATAATGCGCGTTCAAAATCAATTTGTGATGTGACGTGAAGCAATGTGACTGAACGCATCAACTTCGGGTATTGCTCTAGCTGCTCACAATACAGCACCAACTTGGGCCACAAAGGGTTAGCCTGGTCTATCTTTACCAAAGAAGGATGGGAGTCGATAAAATGCCTGAACTCCAAAAGCAGGCTGGCGGCACTGATATAAAAGCCACCATCTGGACACTCATCACTGCGATAATTCATATTGTTACTATTCTCCGACATTCTCCGGGACTGCGCGTCACAATAGACCTGACATAGGGCTTAAATAGACCTGATTCTCATCTAACGCTTAGATTAAACATAGGCCATCTTGCCTTTATGTACAAAGATCACTTGGCGCTTAAGCTGATTTTTTTAGACCAAAACCTGGTTGTATTACGCGGGTCTTTCTTTAGTGGTTCTTTTTTCTTTGCGCATCATTGAGTACTATTGTTGCAATTTTATGAATCAAACAACGATCGAGACTCTACAAATGCACGAAGATGTCAAAAACTACTACGGAAAAGTCTTGCAACAAAGTAACGACCTGAAGACGAACGCCTGCTGTACTTCTGGCGACATACCTCGCCATGTCAAAAATGCACTTGCTAACGTTCATGATGAGGTGCTTAGCCGGTATTACGGTTGCGGTTTGATTGCTCCGCTAGTATTAGAAGGTATGCATATTATGGATCTCGGCAGTGGTTCCGGACGCGACTGCTATGTGTTGTCCCAGTGGGTCGGTGAAAAAGGCCGCATCGTGGGTGTCGATATGACTGAGGAGCAGCTGGCCATTGCCAGGCAGCATGAAGACTACCACGCCGAAAATTTCGGTTACCTGAATAAGAACACCGAGTTCAAGTTGGGGTATATTGAAAAACTGGATGAACTGGCACTTCCTGATAACAGTTTTGATATTATTGTTTCCAACTGCGTCATCAACTTGTCGCCAGACAAGGAAGCCGTGCTGAGAGAAGCGTATCGCCTGCTGAAACCCGGTGGAGAATTGTATTTTTCAGATGTTTATTCAGATCGGCGTGTACCCGAAACGCTAGTCAGTGATCCAATATTATATGGCGAATGTTTGAGTGGTGCACTGTACTGGAATGATTTCGAAAACCTGGCAAAACAGGTTGGCTTCCCAGACCCTCGACTGGTTGAAGACGAAGTCATCACTATTGAAAACGAAGCAGTTCAGAACAAAATCGGTCATATAAACTTTCATTCAGCCACTTACCGACTGTTTAAACTGGCAAACCTGGAACCCTACTGTGAGGATTATGGTCAAGCTGTTATTTATCGCGGTGGTATCGAACATTCAGAGAATCAGTTTCTCTTGGATAAGCATCATGTAATTGAGAAAGGAAAAGTATTCCCGGTATGCGGCAACACTTGGCGTATGCTAAAGGAAACCCGTTTCAATCGCTATTTTGACTTTATCGGCGACTGGAGTACTCACTATGGCATTTTTGATGGCTGTGGTTCTGCAATACCTTTTGATCAGCAGTTAGCTGTAGAAGATAGCTCCGGAGGCTGTTGTTAGAACCAAGGAGGGTGGCTTGAGCTCAACCAGGAAAACACAGCTGGACGGAGATTCAAGGATCAGGCATTTCTTTTTCAGGTGCCTGTCCGAGAATCGTGATCATCGCGAGGAAAAGTCAGTTTGCGCACCAATATTGGCACAAAGCACAAGGTGATAAAACCGATCCAGCCAATTTGTACCATGCCTACTAAACGATCACCGTCAATCGATAGTAAAGGCAGGCTTAAAATGCCACCCAGGCCCATTGAGACATTGGCGACAATCATGTTCATCGATAACAAACGGCCCCGCATCGCCACAGTAACGAGGTCGCTTAGAATCACCTGCAGGGCAGGCATGCGTAACGAGCCGCCAAACATTGAAACCGCAAATGCAAAACCAACCAGCGTCGCACCGAAACGCTCCAGCGTCACCCCCAATAGTGTAAACCCCATCACCAGGGAGCCAACGCTAATCAAACGCGTTCTAATGTCGCCCTGATCACGCTCAAAAGACGATTTTTGCAAAAGATAGCGTGCGGCAAAATTCCCCAAAATAGCGCCAATTCCACCTTGCATATAGCAAATGCCGATCTCGCTGGTACTCATGCCAAAATTCAGGGTCAACCAGACACTGAGATTGGGAACAAACCCAAATAAACCGATCAACATCAAAAACTGAATCGCGAACAATAAGCGAATCTCTCGATTACGCCAAAGACCGACTAATTCCCGATATTGCTGAAACACTGATTTGATTTTGGTGCCTTCAATTGCCTCGAGTGTGAGGACAAACAAGCCACAAAAAAAACTGACCAATGCGATAACCAAAAAAGGAATTCGCCATGAAAAGGCATCGCCAAGCCAGGCACCCAGCGGCACCCCAAGTACAGAGGCGACCGGAAAAGACAAGGTCAGCGTCGCCAGAGCCCTTATTTTTTGCTTCCCCGAAAACCTATCACTCACGAAAGCCAGTGCGTTCGGCAGGATTATGCCGCCAAACATGCCCGACAAAATTCGAAATAGAAAGATGCTGACCGGTGAGTTGGCTGCGGCACAGCCTATTGAAGCAAGACAAAACCCGCCAATCAGAAACACCAGCATATTCTTGCGCCCAAATCGATCTGAAAAAGGCGCGAAGAAAAAGGCAGACAAGGCTGCCGCGACAGGATAGACCGAAACC
>Ga0316207_10005276_pt1 | contig 10789 bp, 9 predicted proteins | sample 6weekpyrite_MG_FD_204943 | JGI IMG/M metagenome (GOLD analysis project Ga0316207, IMG submission 204943) | Microbial mat bacterial communities from mineral coupon in-situ incubated in ocean water Damariscotta River, Maine, United States -... | ecosystem: Environmental > Aquatic > Marine >...
TCCAGCCAGAAATTATGGTGCTTGGCGTTGAAGAGCCTGAAATACCAGAAGAGATACTTCAACGTGTTGATGTCATCGCTATCGGACCAGGGCTGGGCAGAGATGACTGGAGTAAACGGTTATTTGAGCAGGTGGTTTATCAGGATCACCACAAGTTACTGGATGCGGATGCGCTTTATCACCTGCCTGATCATGCGGCCGATTTAACCGATGCTGTGATAACTCCACACCCGGGCGAAGCGGCGCGATTATTAAATACCACGGCTACTGAGATTGAAGCCGACCGCTATGCCGCGATTGATCGGCTCTACCAGGAATACAATGCAGTGACGGTACTTAAAGGCGCAGGTAGTTTAATTTATGATGGCTTTCACCAGATTGATGTCTGCCCGTTTGGTAACGCGGGTATGGCGACAGCGGGTATGGGCGATGTGTTAACAGGCATCGTGGCGTCATTAATGGCCCAGGGCTATGAAAAAAATGAAGCAGCCCGAACCGGGGTATGCCTGCATGCTCAGGCAGCTGATGATGCGGCGGCAGCAGGACAAATTGGACTGTTAGCCAGTGACCTGATCGAGCAGCTTCGTCATCGCATTAATATTTAAGCCTTTATTTCATTGATTTTTCTATGACTCAATCTTTACAACAATCCGCTCATCTTGCTACCGAGCAACAACAGCTTAATTTTGCAGGTCGCGTGGCAAAGCTTATCCAGCCGGGAATGATCATCTTTTTAAACGGAGATTTAGGTACTGGCAAAACAACATTCGTGCGTGGTTTTTTAACCGCGTTGGGCCATACTGGTGTGGTTAAAAGCCCGACCTATACGTTGGTTGAGCCATACCAGGTAAATGACTTCTCAATCTATCATTTTGACTTATACCGTCTGGCAGAGCCCGAGGAACTGGAGTATGCAGGTGGGCGAGATTACTTTGATGAACAAGCAATCAGTCTGATTGAATGGCCGGAGCAGGCCGAGGGTTTTCTACCACAGGCTGATTTAATGATTCATCTTGAATACAGTAACTCAGGCATCGATTCTGGACGTGATTTAACGATAGTGCCGGGCTCAGAATCGGGTAAAAAATTGATGTTACAGTTAATTGCTGACTAATTACTCTAGAAAAACCTTCTATCTCCTTAAATTTATTAAGAAAAAACTTGATTTATCCTGAAAAATGACGAAACTGTTATTAAGGATTCGATTAATTTCGGCCTTAAGAATTGGTTTTTGTATAAATTTTGATGAAAACATCAGGTTAAAGTCATGGATAACAGGCGCTCATTTCTGAAAAGATTTATCGGTATCGGCGGCATTGCTGCTGCGCCTGCGCTCACTCGAGTTGCAGAAGCTGCGCAAACGGCTCATGTTAATAATATCCGACTCTCGCAATCCTATAACCGAACCCGACTGGTGTTTGACCTTGATCGCAATATCGATCATTCCTTATTCCGTCTGCATAACCCGGAGCGGGTTGTGCTCGACATTAAAAATACCCAGCTAGTAGATGCCGGCCTGATTGAGCAAATGCACAACACCTTGCTTAAAGGCGTGCGCACCGGTGTACGTAATGGTCGTGATTTACGCGTGGTATTAGATCTGAATAACCAGGTGACACCACGAAGCTTCCTGCTACGCCCTGAAGCCAATGCCGGTCATCGCCTGGTGATAGACCTTGAAGACAAAGCTTATGCGGCACCGGTTGCACAGAAAAAAGAGCCTTCAAAAAAACTGCGTGACGTAGTGGTGGCGATTGATGCTGGTCATGGTGGTAAAGATCCGGGTGCCAGTGGCCATCTCGGTACACGTGAAAAAGACATTACCCTGCAAATAGCGCGTAAGCTGGAACGGCTGATTAAAAAATATCCTGGCATGAAGCCGGTAATGATTAGAAACAGTGATGTTTATATGGGCCTGCGCGAACGTGTACACAAAGCACGTGAGAAAAAAGCCGATCTACTGATTTCAGTACATGCCGACTCATACCGAGATACCCGTGCCCGTGGTTCCTCTGTGTATGCATTGTCGGTAGATGGTGCATCATCAGAAACAGCACGTTGGTTAGCCGAAAAAGAAAATGCGTCGGATTTAATCGGCGGTGTAAAGCTCGATAATAAAGATGATATGGTCGCCGAAGTTTTACTCGACCTGTCTTTGACCGGCACCATTCAGTCGAGCCTTGATGTCGGTGATGAGGTGCTAGGCGAACTTAAGCGTATCGGCCGTGTACACAAGCGTCGTGTGCAGCAGGCTGGCTTTGCGGTTTTAAAATCTCCCGATGTGCCATCTATCCTGTTAGAAACGGCCTTTATTTCAAATCCACGTGAAGAGCGTAAGCTGCGTAGCCCAGCGCACCAGCGTAAAACGGCTAAAGCTATTTTACGCGGCGTCAGCGATTATTTTAGTCGCAAAGCACCACCGGGAACCTGGTTATCACTGAATAACAAACAGCATAAAGCAACTGAAGGTGAGACCCTGTCGGCGATTGCGAGTCGTTATGATGTCAGCACCGAAGAGCTTCGTGTCTACAATCGTATTAATGGCGATAATTTACGCACCGGTCAGGCGCTTAAAATTCCTTATACCGCAGCGTAAGCTGATTCAAGGCTAAGTAAAATATAGCTCCGCCACACGCATCCAACGCGTGCATCTGGTAAAATACGGTTTTCTATCGTATTTATAATAACCATGCCAAAACGAATTCATCAAATGCCTCACCAGCTGATCAACCAGATTGCAGCGGGTGAAGTGGTTGAGCGACCTTCTTCTGTTATCAAAGAACTGCTGGAAAACTGTCTCGACGCCGAGGCGACTAAAATAGATATCGATGTCGAGCAGGGCGGTGTGAAACTGATTCGCATTGCCGATAATGGCAGTGGTATTTATAAAGATGATATGAGCCTGGCATTATCACGCCACGCGACCAGTAAAATTCGTAACCTTGATGATCTTGAGCATGTAGACAGTCTTGGGTTTCGTGGTGAAGCGGTACCGAGTATTGCCTCGATCTCACGTTTAACCATTACCTCGGCGACTGAAGGTGAATCAGGCTGGCAGGTTAAAGGCGATGGCAGTGAAAAAGAAATTGAACAACAGCCGGCTGCTCATAAAAAAGGTACGACGATCGAAGTACGTGACCTGTTTTTTAACGTGCCGGCACGTCGGAAGTTTTTAAAAACCGAAAAAACAGAATTCAAACACCTCGATGATGTAGTCAAACGCATCGCACTCAGTCGGTTTGATATTAGCCTGAGCCTAAGCCATAACCGTAAATCAGTCAGGCAGTTTCGTGCGGCTAGTGATAAAGCCGGTGAAGAAAAACGCATTGCCGAAGTCTGTGGTAAAGCTTTTATCGAGCAAAGTGTTTATCTCGAACACGAAGCACCGGGTTTAAATGGTGGGTTAACAATTCGTGGCTGGATTGCACTGCCTACATTTTCACGCAGCCAGGCAGACTTGCAGTATTTTTACGTTAATGGGCGCATGGTAAAAGACCGAGTAATCACTCACGCGATTCGCCAGGCTTACCAGGATGTGCTGTATCACGGTCGTCACCCTGCCTATATATTATATTTTGATCTTGACCCGGTGCTGGTAGATGTTAATGCGCATCCAACCAAGAGTGAGGTGCGTTTTCGTGAGTCACGTACCGTACATGATTTTTTATTCCGCGCGATACATGATGCAATAGCAAAAATAAAACCTGAATTGTCATCATCTTTTCCATCACAAGATATGCCGCAAGGTATGTCACAAGTAACAGCAACTAATTTTGGTAACGAGCCAATCGCAGCACCGGCAGGTTTCTCTCCTGGTTATCAGGGCCAAGGTCGACAGTCTGCAATGTCATTAGCAGTGGAAGAACAGATTGCGGCTTACTCACAATTAGCCAGTTCGCAGTCACGCGCCGAAGTCACGGATGCTGATATTAGCGGTGAAGACAATAGCTACCCGCCACTGGGTTATGCCAAGGCGCAGATACATGGCATTTTTATTCTTGCTGAAAACCGTGATGGTCTGGTGATAGTCGATATGCATGCGGCACATGAGCGCATTACCTACGAGCGTTTAAAAAAGTCTTACGATGGTGAAGGCATATCATCACAACCATTGCTGGTGCCGATTGATGTTGATGTCAGTGAAAAAGAGGCCGAGGTTGTCGAAAACGAGCAGGGCTTTTTTAAAGAGATTGGTATGGAGGTAGATCGCAGCGGACCACAGTCGGTACGCATTCGACAAATACCGGTGCTGTTAAATAAAACCAATGCCGAATCCATTTTACGTGATGTGTTATCGGACTACAGCGTGCATGGTCGCAGTGACCGGATAAAAAATAAAATGAATGAAGTGTTGGGCACGATGGCCTGCCACGGTTCAGTCCGTGCCAACAGGCAACTGACGATACCAGAAATGAATGCATTACTGCGTGATATGGAAAACACTGAACGCAGTGGACAGTGTAACCATGGCCGCCCAACCTGGGTGCAGATGAATGTCTCGCAAATTGATAAGCTGTTTATGCGGGGGCAGTAGTGAATTTAATTATTAGCCCGGGAGCGCAAGATGACTCGCCGCTGGCAATTGCAATCATGGGGCCGACGGCCAGTGGTAAAACTGATCTCGCGATTGAAATCGTAAAGCACTTTCCCTGTGAAATTATCAGTGTTGATTCAGCATTGGTGTATCGTGATATGGATATTGGTACAGCAAAACCCTCGACAGAAGAACTGGCTGTGGCACCACATCATTTAATTGATATTCGTGAACCCGGTGATCCTTATTCGGCGGCTGATTTCAGAAACGATTGCCTGACTTTGATGAAGGATATTACATCTCGCGGAAAAATTCCGTTACTGGTCGGCGGTACCATGCTGTATTTCAAGGCTTTGCAGGAAGGCTTGTCGCCACTACCTTCGGCAGATGAACGTGTTCGCGAAAAACTAGAAGCCGAGCTGGCAGAACACGGACTCGAATTTATGCATCAACGGCTGCAACAGGTCGATCCAGAATCAGCCGAGCGCATTCATCATAACGATCCTCAGCGAATCATTCGAGCGCTGGAAGTTTTTGAGATCAGTGGGCAACCGATGTCTACACTGTGGGCGCAACAAAAAGCCAGTCGTCTCGATTATCGTTTAATAAAAATTATTCTGTTTCCGGAAGATCGTTCGGTATTACATCAACGAATAGAAGCACGTTTTAAAAAAATGCTGAAGCAGGGTTTTATAGACGAGGTTGAAAATCTAAAGAAGTATCACCATGTTGATAAGGACTGGCCATCAATGCGTTCGGTAGGTTACCGACAGGCACTGGAATATCTTGACGGTGAATATGATTACCCGGAATTGGTCAACAGGGGGATTTATGCAACCAGGCAGTTAGCAAAAAGGCAGATCACCTGGTTGCGAAAAGAAGAAAATGGAAACTTTTACGACCCTGTAACACTCCAAGCTGAAGATTTACTGCAAAAACTGAAAAATTCGCTATCATAGTTAAAGACAGGGCTTGGAATTCTAGATTCTGTCCATAATATTGCATATAACTGTTGTTGTTAAATGGAATTACTTTTTTGGCGTTTAACCTCATAATACTTATTAAAAATAGGGAGTTAGCTCATGCCTAAGGGGCAATCATTACAAGAACCTTTCCTTAATGTTTTACGTAAAGAACGCGTACCCGTTGCGATCTATCTCGTTAATGGCATTAAGTTACAGGGTCAGATTGAGTCATTTGATCAATTCGTTGTACTTTTGAAAAATACAGTCAGCCAGATGGTTTATAAGCATGCTATCTCGACCGTGGTTCCATCACGTCCAGTTAAATGGTCGCAGGGACTAGAAGGGAACGAGCACAATTCCTGAGTAGCTGACTTTTTGCCCATATATTTTTATTGGGTAGTTTTATCCTTGCCTGACTCAAATACGATATAATCTAAGCAGGTGACAGTTCTCTGTCATCTGCTTTTTGTGTTTGTGAAAACCCTGTTTGTATTAATCTGGAGTTAATTTGTTCGATCGTCCCGGTAGCGGTGAACGAGCCATTCTGATTCATGTTGACATTAACGAAGAATGTCAGCGGGAGAATCTGGGTGAGTTTCGAGAACTGGCTGCTTCTGCTGGTGCTATCACCATCACAGAATTTACCTCATCTCGTCAGTCACCTGATGCCAAACTGTTTATTGGCAAGGGTAAGGCTGAAGAAATTCAAAATTACATCAAGGCCAATGATATTGATCTTGCGCTGTTCAATCATGCGCTGAGTCCATCACAGGAACGTAACCTCGAAGCTATTTTCAAATGCCGGGTACTGGACCGTACCGGTTTAATCCTGGATATATTTGCCCAGCGAGCGCGTTCGTTTGAAGGTAAATTGCAGGTTGAGCTTGCGCAATTAAAACATTTATCAACCCGGCTGATTCGAGGCTGGACTCACCTTGAACGACAAAAAGGCGGTATCGGTTTACGTGGTCCGGGTGAAACCCAGCTGGAAACTGACCGTCGATTACTGGCACAACGAATTAAACAGATCAACCGTCGACTTGATAAAGTGCGTAGTCAGCGTGAGCAGGGACGTCAGTCTCGTAAAAAAGCAGAAGTGCCGACAGTGGCACTGGTGGGTTATACCAATGCCGGCAAATCAACCTTGTTTAACACGCTGACGACTGCTGATGTTTATGCCCAGGATCAGTTATTCGCAACACTGGATCCTACGTTTAGACGTCTGGAGCTTGATGATGCCAGTACCATCATTCTGGCCGATACCGTTGGGTTTATTCGACACCTGCCGCACGACCTGGTTAATGCCTTTAAATCGACCTTGCAGGAAACCCAGGAGGCTGATCTGCTTTTACATGTGATCGATGCCGCTGACGATAATCGGCTGCACAATATCGAACAGGTAGACCAGGTGCTGGAAGAAATTGGTGCCGAAGATGTACCTCAGATTCAGGTGATGAACAAGATTGATATGCTTGATCTTGATCCGTGGATTGATCGTGATGACGAGGGTGATGTAAAACGTATCTGGATCTCAGCCGAGAAAGACCTGGGACTGGATGAATTAAAGCAGGTGCTGCTGGAAAAATTCCGTCAGGATCTGGTCAAAGGTGAGCTCTGCCTGAGCCCGGCACAGTCCAGAACAAGGGCTTTATTATTTGGCCTGGGCGCGGTAAAGGCCGAAAGAATAGATGATAAAGGCAATAGCTGGCTGCAATTATCGGTTTCCAGGCGAGATTTAAATCAACTTGCCAGTCGAGAGAGACTTGAAATCGATTCCCTGTTACCCCATAAAAGCCTTGCGGGTGCAGAGCATCACCCATAAAATGCGTGTCTGTTCTCAATAATTGAGACGACTTAATCAGTACTAATAATGTGGAGTTTGCAAATGGCTTGGAATGAGCCTGGTAATAACCAGAAAGATCCATGGGGTAACCGTGGCAATAATGGCGGTAATCAGGGACCTCCTGATTTAGATGAAGCTATTCGAAACTTCCAGAAAAAAATCAGCGGCATCTTTGGCGGCAGCGGTAAACGTGGCGGATCATCATCGCCAGCTGGTGGCATGGGCTTTAGCCTGATCGCTATCATTGTTATCGGTTTATGGGCGGCCTCAGGTATCTATAAAATTGATCAGGCGGAACGCGGTATCATCATGCAGTTTGGTGAATACAAAGAAACGGTTCAGTCAGGTCTGCACTGGCATTTGCCGCGTCCGATTCAGAAAGTGGTTAAAGTTAACGTTGAAAAAGTCTTTTCTATTGGCGTTGATGAAACCATGCTGACTCAGGATGAAAATATCGTCGATATCGAAGGTACGATTCAGTACCGTGTCGATAATCCAACCGATTATTTATTCAACACCGCAAACCCGGAATTGACATTAAAAAATGCGACCGAGTCTGCACTGCGTGAAAGTATTGGTCGACGCAAGATGGACTTCGTTATTACTGAAGGTCGTGCCAATATTGCAGATGATGTTATTAAACTGACGCAGGAAATACTCGATCAGTACAATACGGGTTTAACACTGACCGAAGTGAACATTCGAAACGCCAAGCCACCAGAAGCGGTTAAGGCAGCTTTCGATGACGTTAACAAAGCACGTGAGGATGAAGTTCGATTCTTAAACGAAGCCGAAGCCTATCGTAACGAAGTCGTGCCAAAAGCTCGTGGTGCTGCAGCGCGTATGCGTGAAGAAGCCGAAGCCTACAAACAGGAAGTGATTGCACGTTCTGAAGGTAACGCTGGTCGTTTCACTGCGCTGTTAAAAGAATACAAACGTGCCCCTGGAGTAACCCGTGACCGTTTGTATATCGACATGGTCGAGCAGGTGCTAGGAAGTTCTACCAAAGTCATGGTGGATGTTAAAGGTGGCAATAATATGCTGTTTTTACCACTCGATAAAATTTTACAAAGCTCCGGTATGACATCGTCACAAGTTGGTAATGTACTGGATTCATTAAAAGCAGACGATATTGTTAGAAACAGTTCAACAGGATTAGAGAACTTGCGTAACAGAATTCCTTCTCGTTCACGGGAGGTCAGATAATGAATAAACTTATTCCCGTAATTATTGTAATCGTATTGGGTGTGGTGTTGTCGTCAGCATTTTTTGTTGATGAACGAGAAAAAGCCATCCTGTTAAAATTTGGTACGATTGAGCGTTCGGATTATGAACCAGGTTTACACTGGAAAATCCCGTTTGTGAATAACGTGCGCAAATTTGATTCACGTATTTTAACCATCGACCAGCAACCAGAACGGTTCCTGACCGCTGAGAAAAAATACCTGATCGTAGACTCGTACATTAAGTGGCGCATCAAAGATGTTGAGCGTTACTTCCTCGCCACCAGTGGTGATGAGCGTCGTGCTGGCTTACTGCTTTATCAAATCATTAATAACGGTTTACGTGATGAATTTGGTAAACGTTCAATTCAGGAAGTGATTGCCGGTGATCGTGCTGAAATCATGGGTATCATGACCGAACAGGCCGGCGAAAAATCTCTATCTCTCGGTGTTGAAGTTGTTGATGTTCGGATTAAGCGTATCGATTATCCAGAAAACGTCAGTGACTCGGTTTACCAGCGTATGCGTACCGAGCGAGAGCGTGTAGCCCGTGAATTCCGTTCAAACGGTAAAGAAGCGGCGGAGCGTGTAACGGCTGATGCGGACAAGCAAAGTAAGGTTATTCTTGCCGAAGCCTATCGTGATGCAGAAAAACTGCGTGGTGATGGTGATGCAAAAGCAGCCAATATCTATGCCTCAAGTTTCTCTAAAGACCGTGAGTTCTACCGTTTTTACCGTAGTCTCGAGGCTTATAAAGAAACCTTCAGGGAGAAATCAGACGTCATGTTGATTCAGCCTGATTCTGAATTCTTCAAGTACCTGAAAAGCTCGAAGGGCAAATAGTTAGTTGTTGTTTTCAGACCCGAGCCGAAAGATTAGTTCTTTCGGCTTTTTTATGGCTGATTTTTAGTGCTTTTGTCCGGGATGGTAAAGTCTGGTGATTGATGAAATTTTACGTGCGGTAGCGCTACTGCTGGTAATTGAAGGTATAATGCCGTTCCTGAGTCCAGGCAAATGGCGTGAGACCATGATGCAGGTGGCTCAGCTGCCTGATTCAACATTACGGGGCTTTGGGCTAGGTATTATGTTACTGGGCGTTATTTTATTGTACTGGTTATCATAAATTTGATTATCTACATTTGTTGAACAGATTCTGATGAAAAAAAATGAAAAGTGGTTGTTACCACAGGGTATCGAAGAGGCGCTTCCGGCTGAGGCGGCGCGGTTAGAAAACCTTCGACGCCAGATTCTTGATATGTATGCTAGCTGGGGCTACCAGCTGGTTATCCCTCCGACCATTGAATACCTTGATTCGCTGCTTACCGGCACCGGATCAGATCTGGACTTACAGACTTTTAAACTGATTGATCAGTTAACGGGTAAGTCACTGGGTATTCGTGCTGATATGACGCCGCAGGTTGCGCGCATAGATGCGCATCATTTAAAAACCGAAATCTCACGTCTGTGTTATATGGGTACGGTACTTCACACGGTACCGGATGGTTTTGCGGGTTCTCGTAGTCCGCTTCAGGTAGGTGCCGAACTCTACGGACATGCTGGTGTTGAAAGTGATGTTGAAGTTATCGAGCTGATGCTACGCACGCTGTCGAAAGCTGGACTTGAACAGGTTTACCTGGATTTAGGTCATGTGGGTATCTATCGCTCACTGGCTAAACAGGCCGGGCTTAATTCAGCTCAGGAAGCTGAGCTGTTCGACATGATGCAACGTAAGGCGCTTCCAGAGATTGGTGAATTTGTTAAAGAACTGACGCTCGATGCGTCAATTGCCGATATGTTGATTAAGCTACCGGAGTTACACGGTGGTGAAAACGTTATTGATCAGGCGATTGAAGTACTGAAAGCCGCTTCTGATGATGTGCTGCAGGCGCTGGACTATTTAAAGCAGGTGTCGCGTGTACTGAAATCTCGATTACCTGAATTAAACCTGCATTACGATCTGGCAGAACTGCGAGGTTATCACTTCCACACCGGTATCGTCTTTACTGCATTAGTACCCGGGCAGGGTCAGGAAGTTGCACGTGGTGGCCGCTATGATGAAATCGGCGAAGTGTTTGGTCGTGCGCGACCAGCAACAGGCTTCAGTACTGATTTAAAAACACTGATCAATCTTGGCAATGTGCCAATAGATGACAGTGTGACTGCGGTTCTAGCACCGGCTGATGTGGATGCCGAGTTAGAGTCTTTAATAGAAACATTACGGGCA
>Ga0316207_10005277_pt1 | contig 10788 bp, 7 predicted proteins | sample 6weekpyrite_MG_FD_204943 | JGI IMG/M metagenome (GOLD analysis project Ga0316207, IMG submission 204943) | Microbial mat bacterial communities from mineral coupon in-situ incubated in ocean water Damariscotta River, Maine, United States -... | ecosystem: Environmental > Aquatic > Marine >...
GTGACGTTTTTTCGCGACAGGATATTGTTCAGGATTTTCCACCCATCCCAATACAGTCAGACTTTCCACCTGAACTTCTACTGTTTGTCCCTTACCTTCACTCTCGATTAATTTGCCGATAATAGCAACACTACAGCCTGTAGAGAGGTTCAATACATCGGATTCATAATTCGCCAAAGATTTATCTGCAATGGCTTGGATCCCATTAAAACAAGAACCATCATGTATATCTAAAAACGAAAAACCCGCTTTTGAATCCCTTCTTGATCTTACCCATCCATTCAGACTAATGGTTTCATTGACTAAAGTGCTATTTTTCAAAAAATCATTAATTTGCAATCGAGATTTCATGTTTACTCCGTTATTAATGGGCCTTATGAAGTTACTGCTAAAACTTTGAACGATGACGAACTTTAAAAGTTGAAATTTCCTTTAATATATCCACCATTGGTATTTGGCTATAGTCTGAATATTGATTTTCTAAATCAATCACTAAATGGTAAACATCTTTTACTTTCGTAGAATCAGCATCATTACTAGAAAGTAATTTTTGCAAGGAAAGTAAACCGCCTGCTTGCATTTTTATTTGTTTGGCATACGGCAGTTTTTCATTGCTATCTTTTATATGAAAAGTGAAATTGACACTTTCTCTTAGAAAGTCTTTTAACCTGAGACAGTTTTTATTCCTCAATCCAGCTTCGCAACGGATTCCTTCACGTTCAGCAAGATTAAAACGATGCGACTGGCTACAATCACAATGTCTGGCTAATAAGCTACGCTCAAAAGCACATTCATGTGTGACAATATTTGATATAGTCGATCGATAATAATCTTCATCCATAGTTAATCGGCTTCTCTGTCACTATCAACTTTGCCTTTAGGCCATTCATCAAAGGGAAATGGACGAATATCTGAATTGAATGTCACATATCGGAATATTTGATAGAAAAATTCTGTCAGATCCGCCCCAAATGCTAATACCTTTTCATTTTTCTCCTGGGTGAACAGAATAAACATGAATTGTATAACCACGACGGCAATCAACACCACTTTTGCGGCAGAGTAAATAAATGAAAATAATAAAATATATACACCACGCATCCATATATTTTCTGGTTTATCACTGACAATAGTATTCATAACATTAAACTCCTTATTAATAATAATTCTTTTTATTTAACTACGGAATTACGTGCTTTATCTAAAAAATACGCTGCATATTCCAATTTACGATAATGCAGACTATATTCAGCGGCTTCCAAATAAAGTATTTGTTTTATCGGACAAGATTCTCCCCGATTTCTCAACAACGATATACCTTTACCAATGGCAGTTTGCGCATCATATTGTTGATTTTTTTTTCGTTGATAATGCCGATTATCGGTATCCAACAAAGCCAGTAATCCAATGTTTAAATGAAGACATTCATATTCACTCAGTGGTTCATTTGCTAACACAGTTTGCGCAGATATTATCCATATCAAACAGGGAAAAAAAGCAAGATTGCGATAAATTTTTTTCATGATTTTATTATACGCTCCAAACTAAAAGAGGTAATTTAAAATATATCGAAAAACCTAACAATAATCCTATTTTAATCAAATATTTAGACTATATTTAGGTCTAAATGAGTAATTAACCTTTCAAATAATCCTTAATAAGGTATAATCGCCGCCTATTTTTTATCCACCCCGGTTATTTCTTCCCGCGAGATGTATTCTAACCCATTGAAACAAGGCTATATTTTATATGACTGATGCTGCAATCAACTTTTCCGATTTGGCACTTGCCCCCCCACTTATCAAAGTATTGAAGGAAATTGGTTACGAAAGCCCCTCTCCTATTCAAGCAGCCAGTATTCCACACCTGCTAGAGGGTGTAGATTTAATCGGCCAAGCACAAACGGGTACCGGAAAAACCGCTGCATTTGCGTTACCACTACTTAGTCAAATAGATACCAAGCTAAAGAAGCCACAATTACTTGTTCTAGCACCGACTCGTGAACTCGCCATTCAAGTTTCAGAAGCGTTTCAAGTATATGCACGACATATGAAAGGTTTTCATGTGCTACCGATTTATGGTGGTCAAAGCATGGGATCCCAATTGCGTCAATTAAGTCGAGGTGTACATGTTGTGGTCGGGACGCCAGGTCGCGTTATGGATCATTTACGCCGGGGGACATTAAAACTCGATAACTTAACATCACTGGTATTAGATGAAGCAGATGAAATGCTCAAAATGGGGTTTATTGATGACGTAGAATGGATTCTTGAACAAACACCCGAGACACGTCAAATTGCCCTGTTTTCAGCAACTATGCCGAAAGAAATTCGACGAATTGCACAAAAATATTTAAACAAACCTACAGAAATAAAAATAAAATCGAAAACCAGTACGGTGGAAGCCATTACTCAGGTTTATTGGCAAGTTACAGGTATGCATAAACTTGATGCGTTAACGCGCATTCTGGAAGTTGAAGAAATGGACGCCATGATTATTTTTGTGCGTACTAAGAATGCAACGGTTGAACTAGCAGAAAGGCTCGAAGCCCGCGGTTATTCTAGTGCAGCAATAAATGGTGACATGAACCAAGCTCAGCGTGAAAAAGCCATTGATCGCTTGAAAAAGAATACTCTAGATATTTTAGTAGCCACAGATGTTGCGGCACGTGGATTAGATGTTCCCAGAATTAGTCATGTCGTTAACTATGACATTCCATATGACACAGAAAGTTATGTTCATCGAATTGGTCGTACAGGCCGTGCAGGTCGTACAGGCAAAGCGATTTTGTTTGTAGCTCCACGTGAAAAACGTATGTTAGCTTCAATTGAGAAAGCAACAAAACAACCGATAAAACCATTACAAATGCCAACACGTGAAGACATTGTCGATAAACGAGTAGAAGCATTTAAACAACAAATTACTGATACTATCGAATCAGAAGACTTAGCATTTTTTGAAGAACTGATTGAATCTTACCAAAACGAACATAACAACAGTATCGCAGAAATTGCTGCTTCACTAGCCTTAATGGCACAAAAATCTCGCCCTTTACACGTCAAGGAAATGAAGGTTAAACAAGAGCGACATTCAGATCGAGGTGACCGTGGTGATCGAGGAAGTCGTGGCGACCGCCCAGCAAGACGAAAATCCACTCAAACAGCTGTCGAAGCTGGTATGGTGCGTTACAAAATTGAAGTGGGTCATGATAACGATGTTAAACCGGGCAACATTGTTGGCGCTATCGCTAACGAAGCAGGAATGGATGCCAAACATATTGGGCACATTAAAATTTTCGATAAGTTCAGCACAGTTGATTTACCGGACGACATGCCAAAGGAAATTTTCAACGATCTTAAAAACGCTTGGGTTTGTGGAAAAAAACTGAATATCGCTGTAGATGGACAAGATGTTGGTGAACGTAAGCCAAAAAAATCAAGCGGAAAAAAATCAAAATCCCCTAAGAAATCTAAAAGTTCAGGTACCGGCAAGAAGAAAAAAGCCCGTAAGAACCCTAAGACTTAAAGGATAGAAACATAATAAACGTTTCGTTCTAAAATAGGAGAATTGCAAGGGAATCTACAACGATAGAATTCCCAAGTATTCTCCTGCGTTATTCCACCCTGCCACATAAACATCACTGAACTAAAGACAGTTCAAATAAGCTGGACAACAGCAGCGATAAGCCCTATCAATTTGTACGCTTCGAACAGTTGAAAACTGTCATCAAAATATGTTTTCATAATGTTATAATTAGGCTATGTATAATGTATCAAATAATTTATTAGGAAACATCAAACATAATAATAATGAGACTAATAATGAAAAATAATTGCATTACTGGCGTTATTTTATTACTGATATTTAGCCTATGCCGAAATGGGCTTGCGTATGAAGTCAACGAAGATTTGCTTTATGAGGAAGAGTCTCGGTTTTTATCTTCAAAATGGACATTTAATTTTGATGCGTCAGGCTTAAATAGTGATGCAAACGCTGATGATACCAATAGCCAATCACTAACCACTGATATTGGTGCTAATACGGTAGTTGAAAAAGCCAGAACCGGCTATTGGGCCAATGCCGATATCTATGCAGATTATACACGTTCTGATAACCAGGCAGCAGAAACTCAGACAACAAATATAAAAATCAAAAACTTCACAACCACAAGTGTTCAAGGCTTTAGAAATTTTGATTGGGCAGATGTCGGTTACAAATTCTATTTGTCAGAACAAAGCCCCTATTATGCTTTTACTCAAGGCCTTGCCTATTGGTATAGGACTGAAAGTGAGAATACAAATAAAAGCGATTCAACTTTATCAACTAAAACTGACAATGATGGACTTGAAGCAACTGTTGGCGTCGGTATTGGCTACGGAAAAATTGTCGATTTAGGTTCATATGAACGTGTTTTAATTGTTCAGAATAAGCTAATGGCAGCTGGCCTGATTACTTCAAAATTTTCTAGGTCTGTGGTAAGAGACTTATTACCATTATTTAGAGAAACCATGGATGACAACATACGATTGCTCAACGTGCAATCTGTTCTTACTAGTGCTAATTTAATACAAGCTAAAGATTTGAGTCTAGGTATTGCCAAAGATATCCTTGATGCCATCGATGAATCATTTGAAAAAAGAGAATATGGTTTGGAACTTCGTCTTGGCTATCTTCAAGAAGTTAAACACGAAGATTCAGAAGAAGATAAAGACGGTTATGTCTACGGCTATGTTAAATATGAAAAACCAATGTCTAAAAATCGTCAGTTCACCAGCCAATTGAATTTGTTTTATCACGCTGTGACAGAAGAAAAGAACAAAGAGCTTTCTGCCCATTGGTTAAACTACGTGACTAGGCAACATTCAAAAAAGTTTACGTCAAAATACGGCTTAGAGATAGATTATAATAAAGTTGATGAGACGACTACTTGGGAAAAACTCTTTGGCGAATTAGATTATGAAATCACAGACGTTCTCACGTGGGAAAATGAATTGAGTTACATTATGACCCAATATGAAGCAGACACCTTAGATGACAAACAAGAATATTTAATAAAATCCACACTTGTTTACACCATATGGTAACTACGCTGATTTTATATTTTGATGGTTTCTGTGTTAATAAATCACTTAAGAAGTGTATTCTAAGTAAAGAAAATTCGTGTTCTGGTATATTGAAATAAGCCTGTATAAATCGCAATTAAAAACTGCGGCTTAAACTTAATCCCACACGAACATAATTATGATTCCATTTTGAGGAATCACCTCGATAATCTATGCTTGTGTTTTGTTGTTTTATGGAAAATCCTACATTGGAATGCTCCAAAAATTGATAAATAATACCAACTTCCAATCCTGAGCTAAGCCCCAATCCCTTATCTTTACCAGTAGTGTTGGAATTTAACATCGAGTACAAACCACTTAAACCAAGACGACCATATACATAGGTTTTGGAATACACAAAATGAAAAGCACTTAAGCCTACTCCTACCCCGTGAGTAAGATCATCGAACGAACGATCTGAATCGAGTTGATTAGTGTAATCAATAGATACTAATCTATACCCAAATAAAACGATAATGTTAGATCGATAACGGTAACCAGCTGCAATGTCCAAATCGCTGCGTTTCAAGCTATCCTTACGCTCATTGCTACCATCATGTTTTCCCATGACAAAACCACCAGTGACGGACCATGATGTATTAATTGTACGTGTTCCACCAAGTCCAAAAAGTAATGCGGAAGAACGCCCATTTATTCCATTGTTCCAGGACTCGTATTCCGAACGTAAATCGAGGGATAAACTAGCGTGGCTAGCTTCAGAAAATACAATAGCTATTGTAGACAAGAAAAATACAAATATTTTCATTCGATAGATTCAGAACCGAAATCCAGGTAAAAATGTGCTAGATTCTTTTTTCGAGATGACTTTTATATCTTGTTGTGTTTTATTCTCACTAGCAACTTCAATCTTATTTTTGATGAATGAATCACGGGTAAAAATAAATTCACCGAGCTCATCACCTGCACCGGCTAACACACCTGTCTCAGGTGTTTGATCAACATTATTAGCCACGGCTTTAATAATATTAGTAGCTACTTCAGATAGAGAAACATATTGCTGTGTGTTGTGTTTTAACTCGTTCAACAAAAAGTAAGTGAATGGGGAATGACCGGAATTTCGATAATTGTCGTCTACATATTCCTTACCACCTGCAGCTAAAACTTGTACACTTTTTTTATTGCTCACTTTAATATAATAACCTTGTGACAATTCATGGTCACTGGGTCCGCGATTTCCGCCACGTAACAATGCACCGCTAAAACAGGAATCGGACAACAAGAGTGTATGCTTGGTTTTTTCAGCGATGATATTTATTTCATCTCGAATAGTGGAATTTCGGATAAAAGTTAAGTCATCAAAACCTTGAGCATCTGTCGGAATCCAATAACCGCGTCGTGCGTCATCTTCCAAATGCCCATGCCCTGCATAATAAACTAAAACATTATCGTTGGGCTCAGCGCGATTGGATAATTTTTTAAGTTCACCCAAAATAGCACGACGCTTTGCATTCTTTAATACCACAACATCTTTAAACCCATATTCACGCTGTAAAAGCTCAGCAACCATTTCTGCATCTTTCACTGCTGTTTCCAGGTTTTTCCATACACCATCTTCATCAAGATATTGATTATTGCCGATAATAACTGCTCGATAATTACCCAGCGAAATTTCATTGGGCTTTGGTGACGGATAACCATTCCAATCTAAACCGCGTTTTATATTACTATCAGCAACGCCTAAACTCGTCAAACAAAGACTTGATAAGATTAAGAAAACTTGGAAATAATGGACTTTTTTAAACATTTTATTTCTATTTTTTATTATTAAACCAAACAAATTAGACTAATTAATGAGCGAATTCAGATGAACTTTAACATTTTTATACTTTGGCAACACATTGTTTTAGTATACAATTTGGACAAAACAAAAACAATCACCTGATGCTACCTATGTCTGATTATATAATCGTATAAGAGGACTAAAAAATACAACAATAATTAAAAGATAATAAAGAAAAATGCAAAAGTTAAAAATTTTTATCGCTTTAATGCTTATCACTGTTTTGTCTGCTTGTGGCGGCGGACTAATAGGCGATGTTGACGAATCTCATCCTACACAGCAAGCACCAAAAAATAAACCCAACTTTAATTTAGAATATAATGATAAAAACCAACTTATTTTAAATTGGGATCATCAAAGTGATGTGCAAACCTACACTTTGTACTTTTCCACTTCCGAAACTTTTGAATCTAACGAAACGACTTTAATTACTTTAGACCAACCACCCTATGTTGTTGAACCAGAAAGCACTGGCCAAACATATTATGTAAAACTGAAATCAAGCTGGTTTGGAAATGAAAGTGTCGAATCACAACTACAAACTTTTATTGCTCCTCCTTTTGTACCTGATGATTTAGTGAGTGTAGTTACCGAAGACAATACTATTAAGCTTAACTGGGCTTCAGTTGAAGGTGCCGAGAGTTATACTGTTTATCGTCACACCAGCAATATTTTGGATTTGAATAGTGCGGTAGTTACAGAAAACGTTATCCCACCCTATGTTGATAATTCATTGATACCTGATCAAGAATATTTCTATTGGTTAGTGGCAACAACTAGTGATCAAGCTAGCGCGTTTTCCACTGTTAGCTCGGCAAAAACATCTACTGTATTGGAAGAAAATCAATCTCCAGTTTTTACATCGCCAAATAATTTCAGCATTAATGAAAACAACGATTCGATCGGCACTGTTACAGCTGATGATGATCTGACTGAAGCTTTAATTTTTAGTATTATCAGTGGCGATGATGCAAGTTTGTTTACGCTAAACAACAATAGTGGTGAATTGACATTTAACAATACACCAGATTATGAAACTCCCAGTGATAGCGATTTAGATAATGTTTACCAACTTACACTAAAAATCAGCGATGGTGAGAAAAGTACGCAACAAGCAATGGAAATTACAGTACTTGATATAGACGACGATTTACCAGTAATCCCAGAAATACCACCTGAATTAAATTTTTCAATTGCTAATATTGACGTGACAGAATCAGATGGAAGAATTTCACTAGGTATTGTCCTGAATAAAGCTAACACTCAGCGCCCAATAACCCTAGATGTTAATACTTTATCCGGGACTGCATCAATCGACGATTATCTAGCGATGACCAATCAACATCTCACCATTGCTGCCGGTGAGACTCAACAAAACATTGAAATTGAAGTTTTTGATGATAATTTATATGAAGGTGAAAATAGCGAATCATTTACGGTCACTCTGAGTAATGTTGTAGGTGCTAAATTAGGGAACCAATTTAGCGTTATCGTAAATATTAATGATAATGATCCTCAACCAACGATAAAACCTATTGCGAATGCAGGACTAGATCAAACTGTTTTCGCAAATTCACTTGTGACATTAGACGGGACAGCAAGTAAGGCAAATGATGAATCGGGTAGTTTAAATTATCTTTGGACCCCACCCAATGGAATTAAGTTATCAGCCATTGGTGTCGTACAACCAACATTCACTGTGCCAATTGGAACTAAAGCAGGCACTGCATTTTTAATTTCGCTAATGGTATCAAATACAGATGACACCAATTCTGAATCTGATTCAGTAAATATTGTAGTTGTAAATTCAGATCCTATCGCTGACGCGGGTTTGGATCAAAGTGCTCGAGTGGGCGATTTAGTTACACTTGATGCCAGTGCTAGCACAGATTTGAATAAGGACAATTTGAGCTACGAATGGTCAGGTCCAACAAATATCCGTTTATCTAATATCACAAGTCAACAGCCTACATTTACGATAGCGCAAGGTGTTGAAGCTGGCACTTCTTATCTGTTTACCCTTACAATCAATGATGATCAGGGTGGAAAGCACTCAGATGACGTCGAAGTTACCATTTTCGATACAGTGCCAAATGCCGACGCTGGGCCGGATCAAAATAGTCGCGTGGGTGATTTAGTCACACTAGATGCTAGTGCCAGTACGGATCCAAATAATGATATATTGAAATATTTATGGACAGCTCCAGCAGGTATTTTCCTATCAAATGTTAACGGTATACAACCAGAGTTTACTATTCCCATAGGTACTAAAACCAATTCAAGTTTAGAATTTAATTTAACTGTAAGTGATAACCAAGGTAGTTCAAATTCCGATAGTGTTATTATTAACGTACTAAATACACCTCCCACTGCTAACGCCGGTTTAGACCAAAATGCAAGTGTAGGAGATAAAATAACACTAAATGCTAGCACTAGCTCAGACCCAAATAATGATACGTTAGATTATCTTTGGGTCGCACCCAATGGTGTAAGCCCATCTACTTCGACACTAGTGCAACCCGAATTCACCATTCCCATTGGCGCCAGTAGCGATGCCAATTTAGTATTTCAATTAACCGTTGATGACAACAAAGGTGGTACAAGCAACGATAGTGTTAGTGTTTCGATTATCAATACCAAACCAACTGCGAACGCCGGCCCAGACCAAAGTGCGAGTGTGGGCGATATTGTTAGCCTGACAGCAAGTGGCAGTACCGATCCCAATAACGATACATTGAATTATCTTTGGGTCGCACCCAATGGTGTAAGCCCATCTACTGCGACACTAGTGCAACCCGAGTTCACCATTCCCATTGATGCTACTAGCGATGCCGATTTAATATTTCAATTAACCGTTGATGACAACAGAGGTGGAATAAGTACTGATAGTGTTAGTGTTTCGATTATCAATACCAATCCAACTGCGAACGCAGGTATTGATCAGAATGCCACTGCTGGTGAAAAAGTTACGCTTGATGGTAGTGGCAGTTTCGACCCCAATAATGGTAGCCTAACTTATTCTTGGTTAAAACCGGATAATATTAAATTATCAGACTCAGCATCAATACAACCCACGTATATCGTGCCACAAGGTTTAACTGCAGGAACAGTGTTTACCTTTGAATTAACCGTGACAAATAATCAAGGTAGTTCTCATTCAGACGAAGTAGTAACTACCTTAACAAATACTCCACCTATAGCAAATACTGGCCCTAATAAATCAATTGTCATCGGAGGAACAGCAAATTTTGATGGGAGTGCGAGCAGTGATATTAATGGCGATAATTTAACTTATGTTTGGAGTATAATATCTTCAGAAGATGGAAGTGAGGCGACACTCAACAACGAAACATCCATCCAATCCTCGTTTACACCAGACGTATTGGGAAGTTACATTTTTCAATTGACTGTCGATGATGGTCTTGAAAGCAATTCTGATACTTTACAACTCAATGTTGTCAATTTTAATACACCTGAAATGGTACCCATTACCGGGGGCTCTTTCCAAATGGGTGATGAAACTTCAGTGGATGGTGTTACTCAGGGCGCAGGAGCAATTAGCGAATTACCGGTTCATAATGTGACAATCGCAGATTTTGAACTCGGTAAATATGAGGTAACTTTTTCCGAGTATGATCAGTACTTAAGCAGTAGAACAACTAACCCCATTAGCGATCCTTCTTCAATTTCTTCTGGCGAAGCTTGGGACTCAGCGGGATCAGGTCGTGCTTCCAGACCCGTAGTAATGGTTTCTTGGAATGATATTCAAAATTATTTAGCTTGGCTGAATGAACAATTGGGGTACGCATTAGATGATCCAAAACGATATCGCTTACCAACTGAAGCCGAATGGGAGTTTGCAGCACGTGCTGCAAACTCCCATTC
>Ga0316207_10005278_pt1 | contig 10786 bp, 7 predicted proteins | sample 6weekpyrite_MG_FD_204943 | JGI IMG/M metagenome (GOLD analysis project Ga0316207, IMG submission 204943) | Microbial mat bacterial communities from mineral coupon in-situ incubated in ocean water Damariscotta River, Maine, United States -... | ecosystem: Environmental > Aquatic > Marine >...
GAAATGAAGTTCAGTCGTTGGAAAAAGAGGCTGCACTGGATAGATTAACCGGTCTTTTAACGGAAACATCCTATATTCAACAGGGTGACCAGGCCCTGGCTTATGCAAAACGTCATTGCACTGAAATGAGTGTGGTTCGATTCGATATCGATCATTTTGCTGAAGTATTTGTAAAGCACGGTAAAGATATTGCGGAGCAAATATTAGCTAAAGTTGCATCCATAATTAATGAGGGTAAGCGTACTGAGGATATTGCTGCAAGACTGGGGGTGTCTCGTTTTTCATTATTACTTCCTTCTTCAGATCCTAAGGGTGCGGAAGTTGTTGTAAGTCGAATTTGCCAGCGGGTATCTCGATTAAAATTAAAAATGGGTAAAGACATTTTTAACATCCAGTTCAGTACTGGTATAACATCCCCCATACTGGATGGTTCGGATATAGAGTTTTCAACATTGATCAGGCAGGCCGAGAGTGCCCTGAAACAAGCGGTTAATAAAGGCGGCGGTAAAATAGCCAGGTACCAGAGTGCTGAAGAGAAGGCTCAGCAAGCACCAGATGTGGCTCAATCAGGTTCGAATATAGAAGTTAATTTAGAGGATTTACTGGCCGAGTTGTCTTGCGGGGGAGGCCAGGTCTCAAATGTACAGCTGGTTTCAGCAATGAGAAAAATAATTCCTTTAATGAGCCACGCTGACAAGAGCCTGAAACTAGGCCTTAGCAAAGTTATACTGCATTTAAACAAGCGTCTTCTATAGGGTTCAATTTAAATCATTTCAGGTTCTTTAACAGCCATCAATTGAATAACTGAAAGCAGGCTGTATACATAAATAAAACAGCGATTATTTCCTCCTTTATGTACAATAGACGCCTAACTAATTATCAGGATTCTATTGTTTCATGCTGTCTATTTCCCAACGTATTTCCGAAGAATTATCCGTAAACGAAAAGCAGGTTATTGCTGCAGTTGATCTACTTGACGAAGGTGCAACAGTCCCATTTATCGCTCGCTATCGTAAAGAAGTTACGGGTGGGCTGGATGACGCACAATTAAGGTTACTAGAAGAGCGTTTGCGTTACATGCGTGAGCTGGATGAGCGACGTGAAGCGATACTAAAAAATATTGAAGAGCAGGAAAAACTAACCCCTGAACTGAAAGCATCAATCATGCAGGCAGATACTAAAAATCGCCTTGAAGACCTGTATTTGCCTTATAAACAAAAGCGTCGCACCAAGGCACAAATCGCAAGAGAAGCAGGCCTTGAGCCCCTGGCTAAAGCTTTATTTGAAGATCCATCGTTACAGCCTGAAGTACAGGCTGAAAAATATATCAACGATGATAAGTCGATACCCGATAGCAAGGCTGCACTGGATGGGGCACGTCAGATCTTGATGGAGCAATTTGCTGAAGAGGCGGATTTATTACAAAAATTACGTGAATATTTATGGGCCCAGGGAATAATAGAGTCACGGGTTGTGGCTGGAAAAGAATCTGAAGGTGCCAAGTTTGCTGATTATTTTGAATATGAAGAAGCGGTAGAAAAAATTCCGTCTCACCGTGCCCTGGCATTATTCCGTGGACGAAATGAATCGATACTGCAAATGAATTTAAAAGTTCCCGGCGAAGATGATATGGAATCGCATCCGTGTGAATCGACCATTGCAAATTATTTTAATATAGAAAACCAGGGTAGAGCCGGCGATAAATGGTTACAGGATACGGTGCGTTGGGCCTGGAAAATAAAAATCTTTAGTCATCTAGATGTTGAGTTAAAGATGAAGCTTAAAGATGCGGCGGAAGAAGAGGCCATTAAAGTTTTTGCATCAAACTTAAATGATTTATTATTAGCTGCACCCGCCGGGCCTAAGGCAACATTAGGCTTAGATCCAGGTTTACGTACCGGGGTAAAAGTTGCGGTGGTAAACGAAACTGGCAAAATGGTCGACTATGCAACAATTTATCCCCATGCACCAAAGAATCAGTGGGACCAGTCAATAGCCATTTTAGCCGCGTTGTGTAAAAAACATAATGTGACTTTGATTAGTATTGGAAACGGCACAGCATCACGAGAAACCGATAAACTAGCAAAAGAACTGATTAAAAAATATCCCGAATTAAAAATGACGGCACTGGTTGTTTCAGAGGCTGGTGCATCAGTTTATTCGGCTTCAGAACTAGCTTCAAAAGAATTTCCCGATCTGGATGTTTCAATACGGGGTGCAGTATCAATTGCACGACGTTTACAGGATCCATTAGCAGAGTTAGTAAAAATTGAACCGAAAGCAATCGGTGTCGGTCAATACCAGCACGATGTGAGTCAGGTAAAACTGGCGCGACAACTGGACACAGTAATCGAAGACTGTGTGAATGCAGTAGGTGTCGATATTAATATGGCATCGGTGCCATTACTCACCCAGGTGTCGGGTTTAAGTCAGACTATGGCCGAAAATATCGTACAGTTTAGAGATGAAAATGGTGCATTTAAAAATAGAAAACAGTTATTAAATGTACCCCGTTTAGGCCCTAAAGCCTTTGAACAATCTGCTGGCTTTTTGAGAATTTCTAAAGGTGATAACCCACTGGATGGATCGGCAGTTCATCCGGAAGCATATCCACTGGTTGAAAAAATAATAGAACAATCGGGTAAATCGATAAATGCAATTATTGGCGATACCGGTTTTCTAAAAAGATTAAGTGCTAACGATTATGTCGATGAAAAATTTGGTTTACCTACGGTTCAAGATGTAATAAGTGAAATGGAAAAACCGGGTAGAGATCCTAGGCCTGAATTTAAGACGGCAGAATTTAAAGAGGGTGTCGAAGAAATAAAAGATCTGTCTGTAGATATGATTTTAGAAGGTGTGGTAACAAACGTAACAAATTTTGGTGCATTTATAGATATAGGTGTGCACCAGGATGGACTTGTTCATATTTCGGCATTATCAACGACCTTTGTGAAAGATCCTCGGGAAGTTGTTAAGGCCGGTGATGTTGTAAAAGTAAAAGTAATGGAAGTTGATGTGCAGCGAAAGCGAATTGCTTTGAGTATGCGACTTGATGATGATAGTCGAGATCAGGTAAAGGATATGAAGCGAGAGAATAAACGTCCACAAAAATCCCGTCAGCAAAATCAGTCGGCAAACAATATGGGCAACTCTGCGATGGCGGATGCATTGGCACAGGCTTTTAAAAGATAGACGTAAGTCAGAAGTCGCAAGTCATAAGTAAAAAAACAAACAGGCGTAGCCAGATCGCTTTGACTTATGACTTGCGACTTAAGACTTACTAAGATTCATTAAAATAACCAGGAACTAAAAAGCAAAACCGAATGTTAAGCCTATCAAATCTCGCAATCCGTCGCGGAACTAAGGTCTTATTCGAAAAGGCCAGTTTTAAGATTCATCGGGGTAACCGGGTGGGGATTACAGGTGCTAATGGCTGTGGTAAATCGAGTTTTTTTGCGCTGATATTAAACCAGATACATAGTGATGCGGGTGATATATCCCTGCCATCTAAAGTGATAATTGCCCATGTGGCCCAGGAAACACCAACAACTGAAAAAAGTGCACTGGATTATGTGTTGGATGGTGATGCAGAACTTAGGAAAGTACAGCAACAGTTAGAGGTTGCGGAAAAAAATAATGATGGCGAAGTACAGGCGGAATGTCACAGCCGTCTGGAAGAAATAGATGCTTATTCTGCTGAGTCAAGAGCCGGTAAGCTTTTACTGGGTCTGAGTTTTACAACCGAGCAGATTAATAATTCAGTTAGTAGTTTCTCAGGTGGCTGGCGAATGCGACTTAACCTTGCACAGGCATTGATGTGTCGCTCTGATTTATTATTACTCGATGAGCCTACCAATCACCTGGACCTTGATGCGGTTATCTGGCTTGAACAGTGGTTATTAAATTACACGGGAACTATATTGTTAATTTCCCATGACCGTGATTTTCTTGATAAAGTTAGCAGTCACATTGTTCATATTGAACAACAGGCCGCACAATTATACACCGGTAATTACAGTGCCTTTGAAAAAATTCGAGCAGAGCGTTTAGCATTACAGCAATCGCAATATGAAAAACAGCAACGAGAAGTTGCTCATATAGAAAGCTTTATTCGTCGATTCAAAGCAAAAGCCAGTAAGGCTAAACAGGCTCAGGGCAGGGTTAAAGCGCTTGAAAGAATGGAGATGATTTCTGCTGCCCATATTGATTCACCCTTTAATTTTTCATTTTTCAAGCCAGAGAAGCTACCCCACCCATTGATGCGACTGGATGAAATAAGTGTGGGTTATGGAGATGTTCAAATTTTAAATGGTGCCAGTCTTAGTTTATTACCCGGTGATCGGCTTGCTTTATTAGGGCATAACGGTGCTGGTAAATCGACCTTAATCAAATTATTAGCCGGGGAGCTTACCCCACAAGAAGGTGCTTTTGAGCAGTCATCAGAATTGAAAATAGGTTATTTTGCGCAGCATCAACTTGAACAGTTAGATTTAGATGCGAGTGCTTTATTGCACTTACAACGTCTGGATCCAGAGTTAACAGAACAACAGGTCCGGAGTTATCTTGGTGGGTTTAATTTTCACGGCGATAGAGTGCTTGAAGCGGTGGCGCCTTTTTCGGGGGGGGAAAAAGCACGTCTTGTTCTGGCATTACTCATTTATCAGAAACCAAATTTACTGTTACTAGATGAGCCAACTAACCATTTAGATCTTGAGATGCGTCATGCATTATCAATGGCCTTACAGGAATATGAGGGAGCTATGGTACTGGTCTCACATGATCGCCATTTGTTACGCGCAGTAACAGACCAGTTTTTACTGGTTGATGGTGGGCAGGTTAAACCATTTAATGATGATCTGGAAGCCTATCGAAACTGGTTAATGCAGCCGAAAACAATAGTAGTTGATAATGATATTTTAGCTGATGGGTCTAAAACGATTAATAAAAAAGCCCAGAGACAACAGCTTGCAGAGCAGCGTAAGCGATTGAATCCATTAAGAAAAGAAGTTAAATCCCTGGAGCAGAAGATGGACTCGTTAGAGCAGGAAATTGAAACAATTGAAGGGGAATTAGCGAAACCCGAGATGTATCAGGGAGAAAACCGTGAACGTATGGAGCAGCTTTCACGTTTAAGGGCTGAATTAGCAAGTGAATTAGGGGGGGTTGAAGAGAGCTGGTTAGAAAAAAGTGAAGAGCTGGCTACATTATCAAATTAAATATTTTGATGTTGGGTTTAGCACAGAAAATAGCCCGTTAGTCAGAATAGTAGAGAGCTCAAAGCCTAATTACCTATAATAATATTAATCCATCTCTGACCCTTATGGGCGTGGTCATTTTGAGGGAGTACAAAATGCCTAAATTTAATACTATATATCAATTTGAAACCATCGGTGTTACTGCATTATCGGCTTTCTTTGTCAACTTTGCTTCGTCACAGCAACAGATAGAACAATCTCTTTTGATGCTGGAAATGTCACCCGGTGAAAATGCCTTAATTACAGAGTTACAACAGGCTATATCTTCAATACATTCATCATTACAGGACCTTGGGCTTGAAAATATTCAGATGCTTACCAGCAGCCTGAATGGGCTACTGCAACAGGTCAGATTAAAACACCTGAAATTTGAAACTGTATTAAGTGATTTAATATTACTGGCTGTTGATGACATTAAGTTTGTAATGGAAAAAATAGTCGATGGCGAAGATCGATGTGTATTAATGAATCGTATGCCAAGAATATGCGAAAGCGTTGATGCAATATCAACAGCCGATGAAATAAATCGTAGTGCAGTAATTAAAGATGCCTTGTTGTTACTTGATCCAAGTATAGAGATAATTGAGCCGAGTATTACCCATAATGATTCATTATTAAATTTGTTTTCTAAAGATATGCCGAATGAAGAAGAACTTGCGGCTTATGGTGTCGAAGAAAATGAAGATTTTATTTTTTTTAGGGCTCTGTCAGAACCCTTAGAGACACGAGCTAATTATTGGCGTGGTCGTGTGCAGAGAATGTTACGCCTGGCACTTAAAATGAATGATGAGGGTGGTAGGCCGGTAAATCCCAATCAATTGGCGGCCGCAGTTTATTTACATGATGCAGGTATGGCGCTATTACCATTAGACATTATAAATTGTGAAGAAAAACTGAGTGAAGAACAGGTAGAGCAAATTCAACAACACCCGGTTGTTGGGTATGAACTGATGCGATATATGAAGAGCTGGCGGGAGGCCTCATTTATTGTGTTGCAACACCATGAGCAGGTAGATGGTGGTGGCTACCCATATGGCCTGACTGACAACGATATCTGCGATGGTGCAAAAATACTGGCCATTGTTGATGCAGTAGATGCCAGAACACATGAACGCGCACATGCTACTTTATTAAAAAGACCTTTACTCCGTGCGGCTATTGAGCTGGGTCAACATGCAGGTGTTCAGTTTAGTGAAAAATGGGTGAATATTTTTAAAGATGTTTTTCTGGAAGTGAGAAAAGTTAACGTGTGATATTGGTGAATTAACTGGGATTAAGCAATAACATAAACTGAACCATATGAGTGAATTGAAGCAACTAGAATTAGAAAGTTTAAATCACCTGACTCCCCAGGAGGCTGCTGATATTCTGCATCAGGTTCCCAGTGCGCTCTTAATTGATATTCGTTCAAATATGGAGTTTTTATTTGTTGGACATCCCAAAGGGGCATTACATGTTCCCTGGATTGATGAGCCAGACTGGTGTATTAATCCAGATTTTGAAAAGGAAATTCGTCAACTTCTGTTAGGCGGAATATGTGATCATGGAGAAACAGCTCCACCAATAATACTTATCTGTAGAAGTGGTAAGCGCTCTGTTGATGCGGGGCATCTTCTTCTGCAGGCGGGGTTTCATAATGTTTGTCATGTATCTGAAGGCTTTGAAGGTGATCGAGATGCTGAGTATCATCGAAGCTCGGTTGGTGGATGGCGATTCCGTGGTTTACCCTGGGAGCAATGTTAAAATTATAAACTATTGATTTGATAATAAGGCGCACCCCGGTTCCCGGTTCAGCAATTAAATTAAATAGTATTGTAGTTTGAAAAAGCTCTAGCCAAAGAAATTAAAATGAACAAAACAGTTAAAACAAAAGAAGAATGGAAGCAGCAGCTCGATGAAGAAACCTACCGAGTAACTCGGGAACAGGGGACTGAGCCCCCTTTCAGTGGGGCCTATTATCAAAATAATGAAACCGGTATCTATAACTGTATCTGCTGTTCTTCACCATTATTTACATCTCAGGAAAAATACGACTCAGGAAGTGGCTGGCCCAGTTTCTGGCAGCCTGTAAGTGATGAATATATTACTGAAATAAAAGACAATACACTGGGTATGACCAGGGTAGAAGTACGCTGTGCAAACTGTGATGCACATCTTGGGCATGTTTTTGAAGATGGTCCTAAACCTACGGGATTACGATATTGCATTAATTCAGTTTGTCTGAATTTTGAAAAAAAGGCTGAATAGAAATTACAGGTAGTGCTGGCACAGAGTAAAATCATATCAGGCGTGACAAATTAGAGGATTATAATTCTATCGTTTGTTTATATTCAGCTATGATTGGTGAAACATTCAGTTCGTCTTCCATTTTTTCTGCCAATAGTGTTTGTACTTCAGGCTCTCCGTGTACAAGCACTAATCGGGGCCTGTTTTTAAAATGACTATACCAGTTAATTAATCCTTGTTGATCTGCATGGGCAGATAATCCGCCAATAGTTGTAACATTTGCGTTGACCTTAATTTTTTCACCCCAAAGTGTCAGCCAGTCAGCACCATCCACAAGTAGTCGACCTGGTGTGCTCCTGGCCTGAAAGCCAACAATAATTATATTGCATTGATGACGCCATAGATTGTGCTTCAGGTGATGTTTAATTCGCCCACCTGAACACATGCCACTGCCAGCAATAATTATAGCCCCAGATTGAATTCGATTAATACCCATAGATGCATCTGTTGATGCAGTCATAGTAAGGTTAGGTAAATTAAAGGGGTTACCAGTATCTTTTACATCCTGACGAACGGTAACATCGTAGATGGATGAGTACTTTGAATAAATATGGGTAGACTTAATTGCCATGGGGCTATCAAGAAAAATTTTCCAGTTTTTGAGTTGCCAGTCATCAAAATGTTTATTGAATAAATAGAGTAATTCCTGAGTGCGGCCAACCGTGAAGGCAGGTATTAAAATGTTGCCACCCTCACTATATGCATCACGTATGGTTGAGCCAAGTTCGCGCCATGTATCATCCCATTTTCTGTGCAGGCGATCACCATAAGTACTTTCCATAATGACCATATCCGCATTTGTTAACAGCGTAGGGTCTTTTAATATTGGTGCGCCAGCATGTCCGAGGTCACCACTAAAAACGAGTTTTATAGTTCGATTGTTTTCACTAAGATCTAGTTCGATAATACAGGAACCAAGTATATGCCCTGCATCGTGAAATCGGAGTGTAACGCCTGGAAAAAGATCAGTTTTACTAGAGTAGGGAACGGGCTCAAAGTTTCTTAGGCAAGCACGTGCCTGTTCCTGAGTGTATAGTGGTTCTACTAAATCCAGGCCCTTTCGTTGGCGTTTAATATTTTCCCAGGTGGCACCACGCTCATTTAAATAACCCGCATCTTCAAGTAATACTCCACATAAATTGATTGTTGCAGGGTGAGCGAATATTTTGCCAGTAAATCCATTTGTTATAAGTAAAGGTAATTTTCCACTATGATCGAGGTGGGCATGGCTTAAAATGACAGCATTAATTGAGGCAGGATCAAATGGAAATTCTTCAAAATTTTTTTTAACAAGTTCTTGATCGCCCTGTAGAAGCCCGCAATCAAGCAGGAGTTTGTAGTTACCGACCTGTATTAAATAGCATGAGCCAGTAACGTATTTGGTTGCACCTAAGAAGCTTATATTCATAAATTAATCTGATTGTTAAGTAAAAATTAGCTTATAAAGAGAGTGAGGCAAAATTTTCTACAGTACAGTATTAGGTTACATTACCTTACATTGCATTGCCCAGTTGATATGATCAGGTCTATAATAAACAGGCCGCACATGGGGCTTTCTTATAATTGTTTATGCATGATTAATAAATAGGCATACTATGAGTGATCTTGATCAAGAATTATTACGTAACAAATTAGATGAGCTTCGTCTTGAGCATCGTGATCTTGATGATGTTATACACCGATTTCATATGACTGGTGGAATGGAGCAAATGCAAATGCAACGTTTAAAGAAGCGTAAATTAAAATTAAAAGAATTAATAATCAAGATAGAGAATCAGCTGATCCCCGATATTCTTGCTTGATATAAACGGTTGTAAAATCCCATGAAAACTAAAATAACTCACTACAGAGACCCAGGGTAAATAGAGGTATAATTGATTGTACTTACAAAAATGAGCTAACCTTCGCTAGATAAGTTTTATGTCCTTGATGTCTCAGTGGCTGTTTTTTATGAATTTAAATATTAAAATTTATGTAGCAGCAAGCTGAAAACAAACCTTTGCAGGCTCATTATTAATTAATTCAAGCCGATAACCGTTCCTCTCTGCAAGTTGTGCTGATTGATAAAGTCCTATTCCATAACCATTATTTGATGGGAGTATCTGTTTAAATAATTTATCAGATTTTGAAGCGGGTACCGGGTCGCCATTGTCGCACACAGTTATAACAACTTTTTTATTGTCAAGTTTTATGCTTGTTATAATCTCGGTGTCAGGCCGAGTACGTCGTTTACTACGTGCATTTTCCAGTAAGTTTTCAAGAACAGTATTAAATACATCTGCATCAATACTTATATCTGGACTTGTTTCACCTACAAAAAGAATTTCACGTCCATGATACCGACTTTGTAATTCAGTCCACCATGTATCCATCTGTATAAAACTTTTACCTGTGTCTGTTTTTGTTTGTAATTTATCGAGCGTGTTTTGTAGGCGTTGAGTCAAAATCGGAAGTTGTTTTCGAATTAGCTCATGGCTATCTGCTGCATCATCGGTGGCATGAATTACACCTGTTAGAGCATATAGCGACTGTAATATATTTTTAATATCATGTGTTAGTTTCGAACCAATTTCATAAATGGCCTTAAGATGAGTCTGGTTTTTAAGGGTTAATTCGCGTAATTTTGAATTATAAAAATAATTCATTAAATGCATAAGTAATTGTGAATGAATTTTTAAGGCTGATCCCATTGGGATGCGGCTGTATAGTGTCATGCTGATGTTGTTATTTTCAAATATAGTATGATAGTTGCTTTTTTCACCATAAAGGTGGCTTTTTTCATCATCCTTCCAGTTTATTCCGCTAACCCATGATAGCGTTAAAAGTTGCTCAATACTTTTATCTAGAAATAAGTCGGGGGTGATTTTATTGTTTTGACCTAGTAATGACGTCTGATTAACCCAGTTTTCAAATGGGTTGCCGATATTTAGAATGTGCTGTTCCCATAATTGAGCTAAACCAGCCAGGCCGTTGCGGGGTAACCAGATGACGCTTAAAAGCATGAAAAATATACCAATTGAGAAAGCGGTGATTAATAATGACTGAAGATAGTGAATGTGTGATGTGAAACTGATAAGTATACTGGTGATATAAAAGCTGAATAAGCCAAAGCAGATTAAAATGCTATGTAAATAATCAATTTTAATTGAACGAGTTTTTTTGCCTGGTAAAACAATAATAATGCAACAGGCAATTATTATAAGATAGTAAATTAACTGTTCAATCTCAGGATCAAATACACT
>Ga0316207_10005279_pt1 | contig 10786 bp, 9 predicted proteins | sample 6weekpyrite_MG_FD_204943 | JGI IMG/M metagenome (GOLD analysis project Ga0316207, IMG submission 204943) | Microbial mat bacterial communities from mineral coupon in-situ incubated in ocean water Damariscotta River, Maine, United States -... | ecosystem: Environmental > Aquatic > Marine >...
TACAACGAGTATTAAGCCTTTTCGGTGACACACCAGTTCTTTTAATTTTGGTGGCAAATTCAAATCGTCAAGACTTGGAATATCCGATTTGATATATCGGATAACCATTGAAACTTCGCCACGCTGCGTATAAATATTAATACGAAAACGACCAATATCTTTTAGCGACATCCCCAGGTTCATTTCCATCGTGGCTTCGAAACCCATTTTCTGGTTTTCATCCATAACACTATAGGCAATTTCTTTTGTCATACCTGGCTCTAATGGTGTTTTACCAATAGGGTGCATCTTGCCTTCGATATTCATACTTACCGGTGCGCCGGTAGTGAAGAAAATATCAGAGCCGCCACGCTCTGCCATTAATTTTAAATAAGGCTGTAAATTCATAGTTAACTCTATTACCTAACGCATTCGATGCTTGTTATCGTCACCGGCATCTTCTTCCATTTTCAAACCAGCCACTTCTGACATCAGATCTGTGTTCTGTGCATCTTTACCTTTCAACTTAATCTTCAAGCGCAAATCATTAATTGAATCTGCGTTACGCAATGCATCTTCATAGGTAACGTAACCTTCTTCGTACAATTCAAATAATGCCTGGTCAAATGTAATCATTCCATATTCATTGGACTTGGACATTAATGTCTTCATCTCATGAATATCGCCTTTAAATATAAGGTCAGACATTAACGGTGTATTCAGCATAACTTCGACTGCTGGCACACGACCTTCACCACCTTTAAGAGGCACTAATCGCTGCGAGATAACCGATTTTAAATTTAGAGACAAGTCCATTAACAGTTGAGATCGACGTTCTTCCGGGAAGAAGTTAATAATTCGATCTAATGCCTGGTTGGTACTATTAGCATGCAATGTGCTTAAACAAAGGTGACCTGTTTCTGCAAATGCAATTGCATACTCCATGGTTTCTCTGTCTCGTATTTCACCAATCAGTATGACATCAGGCGCCTGACGCAAAGTATTTTTTAATGCCACATCATAAGATTCCGTATCAACACCCACTTCACGTTGAGTCACGATGCAGTTTTTATGTTGATGGACAAACTCAATTGGGTCTTCAATTGTAATGATGTGACCATAAGAATTTGCATTCCTGTAACCAATCATCGCGGCTAAAGAACTCGACTTACCAGAACCAGTAGCACCAACGAAAACAACTAGCCCGCGTTTTGTCATTGCAATATCCTGCAATACGGCAGGCAAGTTTAGCTCTTCGAACTCGGGAATTTCAGAACGTATAACACGCAATACCATTCCCATCGAGCCGCGCTGTGTAAAAGCATTAACACGAAAACGAGAAACACCGGGCAAGCTAATTGCAAAATTAACTTCCTGCTCTGCCTCAAACTCACCCAGTTGCTTATCGTTCATAATCGAACGCACAAGTGTTTGCGTATGCGCCGGCGAAAGAGCCTGATTTGATAAAGGGGTCATCTTACCATCTACTTTCATAGATGGTGCTGCCCCCACAGTTATAAACAAATCAGAACCATCTTTTTGCACTAACATGCGCAATAAATCGTGCATGTATCGGATGGCCTTATCTCTATCCATTCCATAAACTCCGGTAATTTATTATTTTATGTTTTAAATAACAGCGCATTCAAAACACTTATATTTTTAGTTTATCTAAAACGTTTCTTTATTAACCGCTTTTGTTTTAGCGTCTTCTTTAGTGATAATACCACGATCCACCAGGTCTTTAAGATTTTGATCGAGTGTCTGCATACCTATATTCTGGCCCGTCTGAATTGCTGAATACATTTGTGCAATTTTATTTTCACGTATCAGGTTACGAATCGCAGGCGTACCTATCATAATTTCATGTGCTGCCACACGACCACCGCCTATTTTTTTCAACAGTGTTTGCGCAATAACCGCACGCAATGATTCAGATAACATTGCACGTACCATATCTTTTTCAGCTGCTGGGAACACATCCACAATACGGTCAACCGTTTTAGCAGCAGAACTGGTATGCAAGGTACCAAATACAAGGTGACCTGTTTCAGCCGCTGACAATGCAAGGCGAATCGTTTCAAGATCACGCATCTCGCCCACCAGAATAACATCGGGATCTTCACGTAATGCTGAACGTAATGCTTCACTAAAGCCCATTGTGTCTCTATGAACTTCTCGCTGGTTCATTAAGCATTTTTTACTTTCATGAACAAACTCAATAGGGTCTTCGATCGTCAGGATATGGCCATAATCATTTTCATTTACATGATTAACCATACCTGCCAGAGTTGTTGACTTACCCGAACCGGTTGGCCCGGTTACCAGTACAATGCCACGTGGGGTATTAGCAATGTCTTCAAATATTTTTGGTGCGTTTAATTCTTCCAGGGTCAGAATCTTCGAGGGGATAGTACGAAAAACAGCACCCGCGCCCCTGTTATGATTAAAAGCATTAACACGGAAACGAGCCAGCCCCGGTATTTCGAATGAGAAGTCGACTTCCCAATACTCCTCAAAGGTTTTACGCTGTTTATCGTTCATGATGTCATACACCATGGCATGTATTTCTTCATGCGGCATCGCATCAACATTAATACGACGTACATCGCCATCAACACGAATCATTGGCGGCAAGCCCGCAGACAGGTGTAAGTCAGATGCGCCATTCTTTACACCGAATGCCAGTAATTGTGCAATATCCATTAAATCTCCCGGGAACACTGCGTGAAAAACCAGGTTTTGTTACCAAGTCTCACTTGAAAGAGGTCAGCCCTTCATAGGACAATATATTCATGAAACAGTCAGGCAACTAATAAAGCCTCTATTACCGACTTGTTTCTAAGTATTCTATTTATAGTCAATAATTTAGCAGGCTTCAAACAAATGCCAAGCCAGACTAGTCGTTCTGTAACCCACTCTGCAAAAATTGTGGCCAATTTGCAGCAAATTCATGCAGATATTGATGCCTATTGTCACAAATATCACCGATCTCCATCTGAAATAACACTTTTAGCCGTCAGCAAAACAAAACCAGTAGAAGATATTCGGGCAGCATTCAATGCCGGCCAAGCTTGTTTTGGGGAAAATTACCTGCAGGAAGCGCTGGAAAAAATACATTCCCTTGATGACTTACCCATTGACTGGCACTTTATAGGCGCAATTCAATCAAACAAAACACATGACCTGGCCGAAAACTTCAGCTGGGTACACAGTGTAGATAGATTAAAAATCGCAAAACGACTAAGCGATCAACGACCAGAGTCTATGCCACCCTTAAATATTTGCCTACAGGTAAATATCAGTAACGAAGAATCAAAATCGGGAATCTTACTAGCTGAACTAGATAGCCTGGTTGCTGAGGTCGTTAAATTTCCAAACATAGTATTGCGTGGTTTAATGGCTATACCTGAAAAAACTGATACTCTTGCAGAGCAACGCGCCATCTTCTTACAGGTACGCGAAGCCCTTAATTCACTGCACGCTAAATACCCATCACTAGACACTCTATCTATGGGAATGAGCAACGACATGGAAGCCGCTATCGCGGAAGGCAGCACCATATTACGCATAGGCACCGCTATATTCGGTGCCCGAGAAGCCAGATAAATCGTTTAAACCAGGAACACAGAAGTAACTATGAATAATAAAATTTGCTTTATCGGTGGCGGAAACATGGCCAGCAGCCTTGTAGGCGGCCTGGTTAATAATGGCTACACACCCAGCCTGGTGACCGTAACTGATCCAGATGCTGAAAAACTGGATCAACTGTCAAAACAGTTTTCAATTAACACCACATCTAACAACGCTGATGCTGTAGAAGACTCAGATGTCATTGTGCTTGCCGTTAAGCCACAGGTGTTAAACGAAGTATGCACCTCTATCAAAAATCATATTTCAAATAAATCACCTTTAATTATTTCTATTGCTGCAGGTATTCGATCAACAGATATAGATCGCTGGCTCGGTGACAATAATGCAATTGTTCGCTGTATGCCGAATACACCTTCGTTAATTCAGGCAGGTGCAACAGGCTTATACGCAAATGCACAGACCAGTGAAGACCAGAAAAAAGTGGCCGACACAATTTTAAGCTCTGCAGGCATAACATTATGGGTAAATGAAGAATCGTTACTGGATGCTGTCACCGCCGTTTCCGGCTCTGGCCCCGCCTACTTTTTTCTGTTCATGGAAGCCATGCAGGAAGCAGGTAAAAAACTAGGCCTGGACGAAGCGACTGCTGGACAACTTGCCAGGCAAACCGCACTCGGTGCTGCACGTATGGCACTTGAAGGAGAGGATGACCCAGCAACACTACGCTCAAAAGTCACATCAAAGGGTGGCACAACCGCTGCAGCTATTGCATCATTCGAAGAAAACAACTTTAGCCAGATTATTCAGCAGGCGCTAACAGCTGCAAGAGATAGAGCCATCGAATTAGCAGATGATCTCGGCAAACTATAAATACTCAGGCGGAACTTAACCAAGATGAATCCATTTATATTTTTAATTGATATTTTGTTTCAACTGTATGCCACCGCGCTATTAATTCGCGTACTGCTACAATGGGCCGGTGCTGATTTTTACAATCCTATTTCGCAGTTCATTGTAAAAATCACCAATCCACCCGTTAAGCCGATGCGTAAAATCATCCCCGGATTCTTTGGCATAGACATGGCGACGCTCGTCCTTGCATTACTGGTACTCGCAATAAAAATTATGATTGTCTACCAAACGCTAAATCCTATTGCGATAAGCTTATTGTCGGCGGGTCAGGCGCTAATGCTCATTCTGAGTATTTTTCTATATTCTATTATTATTCAGGCCGTTCTTAGCTGGGTTAATCCCGATCCTTACAATCCTGCAGTGAGTTTGTTAAATACTTTAACTTTTCCTGTACTCAAGCATTTCCGCAACCTGGTACCACCGATTGGTGGCATGGATATTTCGCCGATGATAGCCATCATCATACTGATGTTTGTTCAGTATTCGATACGCTACCTGTTTATGAATGTGTTTGGCATTAGCCTGTAATATCAGGCTAATATGTGTCGTAGTGAAGCGGCTTCAAATTGCGTAAGCAACGCTTGTCCAACTTACGAATAGCTACATCGCTTTCACAGCTAATAAAATATTCCAGCCGGCAAATACAATCACCATCATTCCGGCCACATATCGTACCGCCTGTTTTTGCACAAACTGCCGCAACTGGTTAGCGAATAAGCCCATGGCTAACAAATTGGGTAATGTCCCCAAACCAAAGCTCAACATTAGTAAAGCACCTTGCTGAAAATCTCCCGCAGACACCGACCAGATTAAAACACTATAAACCAGTCCACAGGGCAACCATCCCCATAATACACCCAGACTTACCGCCTGAAGAGGACTAGTAACCGGCAGTATTTTTTTAGCAACAGGTTGAATATATTGCCAGGCATATCCTCCCATTTTTTCCAGCCTGACCAGACCCATCCACCAGCCTGAAATATATAGCCCCATCATTAGCATTAATAAACCTGCTGCTAACTGCATGATGATCTGCAATTGCTGAATATCTGACCATTGTGAGATCAACCAGCCAATTGATCCCATTAACCCTCCCGCTAGCGAATAGCTAAAAAGTCGACCAAAGTTATATGCGAGTAATAGCGAAAAAACGGATGTTTTTTTCTGATTATTATTATCTTGCGATGCAAAGCTTAAAGCACCAACTATGCCTCCACACATCCCAACACAATGCACTCCACCCATTAAACCAATGGTAAATGCTGTTATAAAAGTAAAATCATGCATATTTCTTAAAAGATTCTCATAAAAACCCTTGTATTACAGTGCAAAAGCACTAACAATCCAAGGCATAGAATAATTCATCGGATTATTCATAATAACAGACAAAATTAATAACCATAGGAGCACCTAGTATGGCGGTGAAAAAGAAAGCGGCAAAGAAAAAAGTAGCCAAGAAAAAAGCAGCAGCTACAGCTGTTAAAAAGCCACCTACCAAAAGTGAAATTTTAAATCACATTTCTGCTGAAACAGAGCTTAGTCGTAAAGAAGTATCTGCTGTACTGGAAAGCCTGTCTGGTTTAATCGAGAAAAACGTTAAGCCACGCGGCCCAGGATTCTTCAACCTTCCTGGTCTGTTAAAGATCAAGGTAATCAAGAAGCCTGCTACTAAAGCACGTAAAGGCACCAACCCATTCACTGGTGAAGAAATGATGTTTAAAGCTAAGCCAGCTAGAAAAGTTGTTAAAGTTCTGCCTCTTAAGGGCTTAAAAGACATGGTTTAATCCGGGTCTTTTTAAGCCTTGAAACGGGGATATATGGTTAGCCATATATCCCCGTTTCACATCTAAAAGATCAATAATTGATTTATGACAATTTCATTACATGACCATAGAACTCCAATTGTTATTTGGACACCTCAAGTTGTTTCCCTATAATACATAATAATATGAAGACACTGGCGGCAAAACTTCCTAAAGCACTGCAAGCAGATAATCTGAATTTATCTCAGACCAACAAACTGTTGCCACCCGTAATAACTCTATTACTAATAGTAGCTTGCGCTTATTTACTCTCCCAGATCACATGGGCACTTATACCTGGTGACGCATCACCCTCTACACCTCCACAACGCGCAACTATTGCAAGTACCGCTAAAAACACACAAACCAATAACTACAGACACATTGCAGACGCACATCTATTTGGCATATTTAAGCAATCTACCAGCACTGTTGCGAAACAAGACGCACCAGAAACACGTCTTAACCTGGTACTAAAAGGCGTACTCGCAGCTACACCTATGAAGCTGGCCAGCGCTATTATATCGATGGGTAAAAATGGAAAAGAGGATATATACGGCATTGGCGACAAAGTTTCTAGCGCAACAGTAAAAGAGATATACCCGGACAGGGTTATCCTGCAGCGAAGTGGCCGCCTGGAAACCTTGCGTATGCCTAAGGAATTTAACAGCAACTTAATAAAATCAACGTCATCGAGCAGGCCAGGCAAAATCGACCGCTCATCTCCAGGCAGCGCATTGTCAGACATACGTAAAAATATACTCAAGAATCCGACTTCATTTGGTAAATACGCTATACCTGTTCCATACAAGGAAAATGGGAAATTAAGAGGCTACCGCCTGAAGCCACAGGGTGACCGTAGTTTATTCGACACGGTAGGCCTGGAGCCTTCGGATGTCATATTAGCTATTAACGGTGTTGAACTAAATAACCCGGCGAAAGGCCTAAAGGCACTACGCAACTTACAAAGAGCAAAACAAATAAATTTAACCGTATTACGCAATGGTGCAGAACTACCTCTGCAATTTGATATACCGTAAACTGAGACAATTATTTTGAAACATCAGGAATCACATTACATGCATGCTACAAGCAAACTAGCTGTTATAAAAAAGCATGCCGGCAACCTTATTAAATTCTGCTTACTGAGCCTGGGTTTATTCTTTATTCAGCCCACTTTTGCAGAAGAGAACCGGATTACACTGAATCTGAAGGATGCTGATATAAGAGCGTTAATCAGTACCGTATCGAAATTCACTGGAAAAAACTTTGTAGTTGATCCCCGCGTAAAAGCCAAAGTTGCCGTTGTTTCCTCTAAAACCATGTCTGAAGCTGAAGTGTACGAGGTATTTTTATCAGTACTTCAAGTACATGGTTACGCCGCAGTACCGGTTGGCAGCATTATAAAAATTGTGCCGGAAGTAAACGCAAAACAAGGCCCTTTGCCTGTAATAAGAGGCGAAAGCAGCTCGGGTGACGAATTAATAACAAAGGTAATTACCCTTGATCACGTTCCAGCAGCTCAACTGGTACCCATATTACGCCCCCTGGTTCCACAACAAGGGCATCTTGCAGCTTACAATCCTACTAACACTTTAATTGTTACAGATCATGCAGCTAACATTAAGCGTCTGGTACAAATCATCCGCAATATCGATCGCCCTGAAAGTGATGAACTGGAAATTATTCCTCTAAAACATGCTTCAGCATCAGAATTAGTCCGCATACTAAATTCTTTAAACACTGGCGGTACGGGCAAAGCGGCACAAACCAAAAAAATAACCCTGGCCTCTGATGATCGTACCAACAGCATTTTAATGAGCGGTGAACGTTCGGCACGTTTAAAAATTCGTGCAACGATTGCTCACCTCGATACACCACTCGCAAACGAAGCCGGCAATACCCATGTTATTTATTTGAAATATGCCAAGGCAGAAGACCTGGTCACTATTTTAACCGGTGTACAAAAAAACCAGGACAAGGCGAAGAAAAAAACAACCACTAAAAAATCTTCATTCTCTGCTGCTAGTTCTGATGTAGATATTCAAGCAGACGAATCAACCAATGCACTCATTATTACTGCCGGCCCAGATGTAGTACGTCGCATGAAGTCTATTATTAGGCAACTGGATATTCGTCGCGCACAGGTGCTAGTTGAATCCATCATTGCCGAAATATCCAACGGCCATGGCAAAGAATTTTCATCTCAGTTTATTGTCGGTGGCGAAAAGAATAGCGACGACAATCAGGTGCCGATTGGCGTAAGTAACTTTGGCGGCTCTGCCGGTATCATCGGTTTATTTAGCGGCGACCCTCAAACCATTGCCGGCTCATTAGGAGATGGCATTACCTTTGGTTTTGGTAGCGATAGAAATAATCGTTTTGGTTTTTTACTAAAAGCACTGAATGCAGATGCTGCAACCAATATTTTATCGACTCCCAGTGTTGTCACTATGGACAACCAGGAAGCCGAAATTATAATCGCGGAGAACGTACCTTTTCTAACAGGATCATTTACCACAGCGGCTGACGGTGCGTCCAATCCTTTTCAAACAGTTGAACGTCAGGATGTTGGTATCACCTTAAAAGTGACACCACAAATTAATGAAGGCAACACAATCAAACTCGACATTCAGCAGGAAGTATCCAATGTCGCTCCATCCCCCGCAACCAATGGTGGTATCGTTACCAAAAAACGCGCTATTAATACATCGGTACTGGTTGAAGATGGTGAAATTTTAGTGCTTGGTGGATTAATTGATGACAAATTAAGCGACCAGGTTTCCAAAGTACCGGTACTCGGAGACATTCCATTATTAGGCTGGTTATTCCGCTCGCATAGCACATCAAAAGAAAAACAAAACCTGATGGTATTTATGCGCCCAAGTATAATGCGTGACGCTAACTCCGCTGCTTACCACACAAATCAAAAATATAATTATTTACGCGCACAACAAATAAACGCAGATGAAACAGGTTTTGGTTTATTAAAAGAAAAAAGCGCACCACTTTTACCCGAACTCAAACATAAAACCGAAATCATACCTGTAACAGAAGAAGACGAGCTTGACGGCGATGATTTCGAATAACGAAAATACGTTGGCGAATGATGAACTCGCTCCACCAATAGTCAACGCTCAAAATATTTCATATGCGTTTGCAAAACGTTACGGCGTTTTAATTGGGCAGATTAATGACGATACTGCACAGCTTTTTTATCGTGAACCAATAAATCCTCAGGCCATTTCTGAAGTTCGCAGAATCATTGATCGACGCATCGAATTATCGTCTGTGCCAGCTGAACAGTTTGAAGCACTACTTACTCAAACATACGAACAGAATTCTGACCAGGCAATGGCGATGATGGAAGGCGTCAGCGATGAACTGGATCTGGATCAGCTCGCCGAAACAATTGAACCAGAAGATTTACTAGAAGCTGAAGATGACGCACCTATTATTAAATTAATTAATGCGGTACTAACAGAAGCTATAAAAATTAGTGCATCTGACGTTCATATTGAAGCTTTCGAAAACAGAATGCGTATTCGTTTTCGTGTTGATGGTGTGCTTCGTGAGATTTTACAGCCTCCAAAAAATATTGCACCACTGGTTATTTCTCGTATAAAAGTCATGGCTAAATTAGACATTGCAGAAAAACGCTTACCCCAGGATGGTCGCATATCTTTAAAGGTCGCAGGACGTTCAGTTGATGTTCGTGTTTCCACTTTACCTTCAGGTCACGGTGAACGAATCGTTTTACGTTTATTAGATAAACAAGCGGGTCGTTTAGATTTACAACACCTCGGTATGTCTAATGACGATAGCGAAAAACTAAACGACTTACTACATCATCCTCATGGAATAATTTTAGTTACCGGCCCTACTGGCTCAGGTAAAACCACAACCTTATACGCCGGATTAACACGACTAAACGATAAGAGCCGAAACATATTAACCGTTGAAGATCCCATAGAATATTATCTCGACGGCATTGGTCAGACGCAGGTCAATACAAAAGTAGACATGACATTCGCCAAAGGTTTACGTGCAATATTACGTCAGGATCCAGACGTTGTAATGATTGGTGAAATACGTGACCTGGAAACTGCCTCTATTGCTGTGCAAGCCAGTTTGACCGGCCATCTGGTTCTCTCTACTTTGCATACTAATACGGCTATTGGTGCAGTTACTCGTTTACGCGACATGGGCGTAGAGCCTTTTCTGTTGGCCTCCAGTTTAATTGGAGTGTTAGCACAACGACTAGTACGTCAACTTTGCCCTCACTGCAAAGAAGCGCACACCGCAACAGCAACAGAATGCGAATGGCTGGGAGTAGAGCTTAATAATGCCCCAAAGGTATATCGCCAGAAAGGTTGCGACGAATGCAACCAGCTTGGATTTATTGGTCGTACAGGTGTGTATGAATTCATTCCTGTTGATGAAACCTTGCAACAAATGATTCACGACGGTGAAGGTGAGCAGGCTATGGAAAAATATGC
>Ga0316207_10005280_pt1 | contig 10785 bp, 10 predicted proteins | sample 6weekpyrite_MG_FD_204943 | JGI IMG/M metagenome (GOLD analysis project Ga0316207, IMG submission 204943) | Microbial mat bacterial communities from mineral coupon in-situ incubated in ocean water Damariscotta River, Maine, United States -... | ecosystem: Environmental > Aquatic > Marine >...
AATCTTAAGCATTTAAAAAAATGGGCAAGGAAAAGTGATATTTCCTGTTACCGAATTTATGATGCCGATATTCCTGAGTTTGCCTTTGCGATTGATGTTTATGATGACCGTTTTCATGTGCAGGAATATCAGGCACCGGGTCAGATAGAGTTAAGCAAAGTTAAAAAGCGCCAGCAAGAAATGCAGTGTGTTGTTAAGGATGTGACAGGTGCAGATGATACTAAGCTTGTGTTTAAAACACGTCAGCGCCAGCGCGGTGTTTCTCAATATGAAAAACACCGTCAGGATAAGGATTTTTTCACCGTTAGTGAGTCAGGTTTATTGTTTGATGTTAACCTGACCGATTATCTTGATACAGGGTTGTTTCTTGACCACCGTCTGGTCAGACGGTTAATTCGTGATGAGAGCAATGGTAAAAAGGTACTTAACCTGTTTGCGTATACCGGTACAGCGAGTGTTTATGCCGCGGCTGGTGGTGCTCGTTCTATCATGACGGTCGATATGTCTAATACTTATCTGAACTGGGCAAAGCGAAATTTCAGGTTAAATAAATTTGAGAAAAAGGAATATCAGTTTGTTCAGGCTGATTGTATTCAGTGGCTAAAAGACAATAAGAAAAAATTTGATCTTATATTTCTGGATCCGCCGACCTTTTCCAACTCCAAGCGTATGGAATCAAGCTTTGATATACAAAGAGATCACTTATTTCTGATAAAGAGCTGTATGGCTTCGCTGGAGAAAGGAGGGCTGTTGATCTTCTCTAATAATATGAAATCATTCAAGCTGGATGAGGAGGCCTTGGAGAAGCGTGGTTTTTCAGTTAAAGACATCACCAGAGCAACAATGCCGGAAGACTTTAATCGTCCAAAAGTGATTCATCATTGCTGGAAGATATCTAAGTAAGTTATTGACTTATAAGGGTAATTGCAGATTCAATTACCCTTGTTTCGTTATGCAGAGAGTGCTTCTTTGCGGTCTTCTTTAGTCGCTAAAAGAGAGTTGATTAATTTATCTTCAAGTTCAAAACGAATAGCCAGCTCTTCACCTAGCTTTGACAGGCGTTCACCATAGTGATCAAAGCTACCCATTTTTTTCAGGCTTTTATCAAACTCATCATTGAAATCGACCGCATAATTCGTGGTTTCTGCAATACGTGGGTAGAATTCGGTAGCAAGATTAATAATATCTTTTCGTCGTTCTTCACCATCATTAATCCGCTGATACAACTCAAAATGGCCTTTAGCAAGATAATCGATCAGGTTTTCACAAAACTCCTGTAGCAGAATGTTATCATTCACAACTTGCTGATTATCTACACTGCCACGGGCATTGCCAGTACCAGCCAGTAAACAATATTGTGATAACATTTCTGTACGGTCATTGACCAGATTTTTTAGTTCAATACGCGTTCGATCTCTGCGTTCTGCAGCCAAGTTAGACATTATATGATCCTCCTGATTTATTATTTTTTCGTTAAAGTATTTTTAACACGCTTTATTAAGAGTATTCAAACATAAAATGCTAATATACCTAATTTGTAACCAATTGTTTACATTTATTAAACGTTTGCAATATTGCTTATAAACGTGCATATATAGTGCTTACCTGATTTAGAATCGTTTTGTTTGCTGTGTTTTTTTAATCTAACAATAAAAATGATGATGTTTTTAAAATTATCTGTATTTATTTTCATATTTTCAATGAAGTTGGCTATCGCTGATACGGTTGTATTAGATTTCAATAAAAATACTTCTACGATTGAACAAGTCAGGAAATACAGTGCCACAGTCGAGGAAACAGTTTTAGTTTTTCCTGATGAAGACATTAAACGCATTGATGAAGATTCATTACCTGAGATTATTGCCGCATTAAAAGATAAAACGATATCGACTTTGGTTCTGTCTGGGCATTACGTTCCGGCTTCATATTCGGGTAAAAATGGTCAATTACGAATTCATGAATTGTTAAAAGAAATCACCAAGTATCGAAAGTTATCCGGATCAATTAAGTATTTGATACTAAGGGGGTGTTATACAACGCGACTCAATGAGATATTACGACATAGTTTGTGGCATAGATACCTGCCCAACTTGAAATATATTGCAGGCTATAAGGGGCGTGCCTGGAGTAGTGAAACAAAGGCTAGCCAGCACTTTATATACGATAGTCTTGCCCTTAGAAAGGAATTCTTAAATACACTGACCGAGTCTGAAACAACGGCCTTATTTAAACGTATAAGAGATTATAAAAGATCTGATCTGGCACTCTGGTTTAAAACGGCTAAAAACCAGTTTTACTTAACAACCGATAGTATAAGCAGAAATAAACCGGTATTGAATTTTAATAAGATTACCTATACCTGTAAGTTAAATAAAGTCCATAGGGCTAAGTATAATCAATTATTAATGAAATACGATGCTGGAGAGCAGCCGGGTTTTACAAGGCCTGCTGTTGATTCAGGAAAAGGTGAACTCAGAGATATTTATGAATGGCTATTAAAAAATCAGCATTGCCATCAGCTGCATATATGGAAAAAGAATCATTATGACGATGTCAGTAAAGCCGCTGCGTTGTTATTTTTTAATCGGCTGACACATAATTACCAGAATATTTATAATCAATATGAATTTAAGCAAATGCTGGAACAGTACAATGCTTATGCTGGAAAGGCTCTCATGCTTCCTGATCTTAATAAGTCTTCACGTCAAGCGATCAGAGAGTTTACTCATGAACTTAGTTCGCAGCTATATAATATTTCAGGCAAACCGAAAAATAAAATATTGAATGCGCATACCATGGAAAGGCTGCAACATCATCTGACTGGCATGAATGATTTGATTGTCAATCTTGATAGCAGAAAGTTGCCTCCGAGCTGGCTGACAGAAGAAGATTCTTTTGCTGTGCCATTTTTAGTCCAATAGATCACGTTGGGTTCTATTTATTTAGTGTTTATTTTTAGTTGTATTAATTAAATACTTAGAAAGATAATTAAATATAAACTGATGGCAGTGGCCGTACCTAATAATAAGTTAAATAAATAGAAGAATTTATTTAATGTCATTTTAATTCTGTCAAATTTATCTATCGGGTTGGCCATGCGTGTTGCGCGATTAGTTATCATATCTATCGTTTGTGACTGTTCCTGACTGAGTGTTTTCGTTAATTGTTTATCTTTTCTGGCCAGATACTGCATATCTGTATTGTGGGTTTCACCGACAAAAAGGTTAACAAGCTTATGCTTATGTTTTTTAGCAAAAGCAGTTGCATAAGCCAGCATATGCACAGAACGGGCAGGGATGTGCATACAGTTTTCTAATAATAATATTCTTTTCCACTGAGGGTGAATGACGGGCTGAATACGTTGTTTTACAAGCAGGGACTTGTACCAGCGTGATAATGATTCCATATCCTGCTTCAGCGCCTGTTCAGGCGAATTAAAGCCGGCAATACTACGGCGTTCGTGTTCATCCAGATAATGAAAAAACGTCGATTCACCCAGATCAGAAATATTTTGGCGCTGATGGCATACAAAAGCATCGTGTTGTTGCCATAACTCACGAAAAGAATCGATGCTAATCATCCATAAACAACGGGGATCGGCTATTAATTTAAAACCCATTAAAAAACAGTCAATTGGTCTTAATACGGCCCAGTCTTCGAGTTCAGCATCTATCTGGCAGTGCGGGTAAAGTTTTTGCATGCCTTTTTCAGCCAGTTTAATACCATCAATGGATTTTATGGATTGTTTTATAAAGTCACGGTATTCAAAATTAAGACCGCCGGTTATTCCATGCAATATTCCAAAACATCTGAAAGTGACATCATCATGCTGAAATTCGATGTAATCGAGCGTATCAGGTTTGCTCAGATTTGAGTTGAGTAATTGTTGCACGCTGTATCTGGGGAATTTATTGGCTGAATTTTTAATCATGCTGACTTTTTCTAATCTGTGTAACGCTATCATGCCTGAGGCCGAGCATAAAAAATCAGAAATAGTTCACATTAAAGAGCCACCTAATCGAAAATACACTGATTCTACATATAAAAAAGTCTGACAACGGCCTAACAATTTTATTTAAACCAGTCATTGATATCGTCATTATTTAATTCAGAGATATCATCCTCGCTAAGATCAATAATGCCTGCTTCCGGCGCGTTTTTTTCAGCTTGTGGTTTGCTTTCCATTTGGGTTTGAAGATTGTCAAAAAGAGAGGCGAAAATGGGGAGTGTTTGATCTGAAAGGTAGATATATATCATGACAGGAAGATTATTATCCGATTTATACCAGGCAGTGATGGCCTGATAAAATCCCTCAGCACATTCTTTATCCGGTACGGAAAAAATGCCGGTGCTGATGGCTGGAAAAGCAATTGAATTCCAGTTATTTTCATTGCATAGTCGCAGGCAATTCGTGACAGCTTTGGCAATCTTTCCTGCTTCGTTGCCTTCTCCCATTCGTGGTCCAACGGCATGTATAACTGATTTATAGGGTAATTTACCGGCGGTGGTAAAGGTCGCATCACCTGAATTTAGCTGACCATGTTTTTTTATTATTTCGTTACTCTCCGTTTCCAGTGCTTCCCCTGCTTCAGTAAGTATTTGTTCTGCCAGTCCACCACCGTGAGATAAGCCTCCATTAGCCGGATTAACGATCGTGTCGGTAGGCGCAGATAATAAATCTCCGCTTTTTAAAATCAGTCTTTTACTTGAAAAATTGAATGTAATCGAATCGTTTGGCATAACCTGTAATATTCATCAGTGATATTAACCGTTATAAGTTAACAGAAAAAGAGGTGGGTTGTTAGTTGAATTCCAGCATCGCCATAAGACTATCCAGTAATAAACTGATGTCTTTTGCTTTGCGAGTATCGACGGGAAAAACGGGCAGTTCCAGATTTCGCTTTTTCAGGTGTTTGTGATAATCATCAAGCTGTAATGAATCGTTATTTTCTTTATCTATGCGCGTGACGCCAATAACAGCTGTGGTTGCATCGATAAAACTTGAAAAATTGTCAAGATAGATATCAAGGTCGTCCAGCGGATAGGAGCGAGTATTGTCGATAAGAATGATAAGACCAAGCCCGCCCCGGATAATTACTTCCCAGATAAAGCGGAAGCGTTCCTGTCCTGGTATACCGTATAAGTGTACTACTGTATTATCTTGTAATGTGATTTCAGCAAAATCCATTGCGGCAGCAGCAACGCCATTAGCATCAAACTTTTGTGAAGAAATTGCATTTGTGATAATTGGGGGTTCGTCACTGATACTGGCGATCGCCGTTGTTTTACCTGCGCCCGGTGGTCCAGTGAAAATAAATTTAATATCAGACAATTTTGGTCCCGGATGATGTGTGATGAAATATTATAGATTTCCAGCAACCTGGAAACAACATATTCTTAAATGTATATACGATACAAAAGATAATACACGATTTGTATTATCCAGTTATAAGCAATCATAAAAATGCTCAACTATTGATTGAGCGTTGCTGAAATTAATCAATTATTGCTGCGATGGGAACGGTATCAAAAGTGAATTGATAGCTGTATTCGTTTTTAAACCCAGTTTCATCCGGATTTTATTAAACACATCGATTTGTTTTGTGCTGTTAACTTTTTTTCTGACTGAAGATTTCATTGAGGAAACAATATCGAGATAGCCCATTGTCAGGCATGCATTGATAAAGTCAGTGGCTGTTTCTACTGATGTATGTGTTTGTATTGTAATCTCTTGTAAATTCAGCGTTTGTTTCGTTAAGCATGCGCAAATGAGTATATGTTCCGGCTTATGCAAAAAGGATGTGAAATCAGGCCATTGATTTATGTGCAGTCGTGTTTTTTCATTAATGCGATCATCAATTTCTCCGCATGAGCCTGATAAAAGGCTGTACCATATGAGTTCATCAAGTGGCTGCGGTGATATTCCATGGGTGAGCTTTAATATTGACTCATCATCTATTTCGGTGATGCTAAGTGTGTGCATATCACTTTTAAACAGCGCTGAAAGGTTAATCAGCCGGTGTTCACAGTAAAATTTTTTTCTGCTGAAATCTATAAAAAGATTAATGTCCTGATATTGTACCTGTATCAATATTTTTTGTTTTTGATAGGTGCTTAATAAATTATGTAAGCGTTCTGATGACGGTCGTTTGACTCTTAAATGCGAAAATACAGGTGTTTCAGGCTGCTGAGTCTGAGGTTCAGAGACTTTTAAACCGAGATTTTCTTCTGGCAGATATGCATTACCTATGTCGGGGTGATTTTCTACTACGAATTTCATCAGACTGATAAACTCTGATGATCGCATTGGCTTGCTTAAGGTGTACTCAGGTTTAATTTGTTTAGAAGTAGAATAACCAATAATAACAGGTGGTATGGTGACAGAAACGAGCTCTTTATAGAGTAAAGGAGCATCAGTTTTCTCCATGTCGATAATATATATATCTGCATTTTCAATATTTTCCATGCACCATTTATGGGCAGTTTGTTTTTCCAGAACGGATAATAAAAAATCTAATAAAATAATATCTGTTTCAGCAATGTTCGTATTAGATACAAGAAAAGTTTTTGACACAGTTGATACCCAGGCGACTACTCTTATTAAAAGTTGTTGATTTAAACTTGTACTAAAATGATATATTGTATATAGATATAAAACTCTATGATTTCAAGTAATTATATAATATTGTTCTATAATTATTTAAATAGGCAATAAAAATAACAGGGACTTGACAGAACAATGGCTGATATATTTCTGGCTAGACAACCAATCTTTGATTTTGAATATAAATTACATGGTTATGAATTATTATTTCGTGACGGCTTCACTGAACAAGCAGAATTTATTGATGAAGAGGTTGCTACCTCTCAGGTTATGCTCACATCTCTTATCGATATGGGTATTGATAAGCTAACAGCAGGAAACGACTGCTACATTAATATCAGCAACAACTATATCGATGATATTGATGATGTGGTGGATATTCCTTTTGGTTCATCATCCATCACCTTAGAAATAGACATAAATAATGAACTTTCTGACAGACATCATGAAGTGCTGACCCGTTTATCATCAGAGGGTGTTAAACTGGCTATTGATCATTTCAGGCCGGAAGATCAGCAGGCTTCTGTTTTGCAATTATTTGATATTATTAAATGTGATACACAGACTTTGACGCCGGAGCAGCTTAAACAGGCATCACAGCTGGCAGAAAAATTCAATTGCAAAATGATTGCGATTAATATTGAAAATTATCAGCAAATCTCTGATCTTCAGGGTATTGGTATTGATTATTTTCAGGGCTTCTTTTTAAGTAAACCGGGCATCAAAGCTCAAAAGTCTGTACCAACCATTTTATTGCCTGTTATAAAAACCTTGTCCAGGATCTTAGACCCAAAACTTGAATTACCTGAACTCGAAGAATTAATTTCTTCAGATGTCAGCCTGAGTTATCGGGTGCTGCGACTTATCAATAGTGCACGTTACAATATTGATGAAATAGACTCAATTAGCAGGGCTATTGTTTATCTTGGGCGTGATGCAATAAAGAATCTGGCTATTATCATTATTTTGACGGGTGTTGATGATAAACCAACTGAACTGTCTAAACTGGCGCTTATCAGAGCCAAAATGTGTGAAATACTGGCAAAGAAGATAGAGGCAGAAGATAGCAGTAGTTATTTTTCAGTTGGTTTATTATCGGTGCTAGATGCCATGTTAGACCGTCCAATGGAACAGGTTCTTAATGAGCTCAATGTTAATGATGAATTAAAACAAGCCCTGCTTAAACAGGGCTTAATCGGAAAGACATTACAATGTGTACTGCAATATGAAAATTGTTCAGTTTCTCAAGAGAATGCAACAAATATTGAATCATCTGAATTAGCAGACAGCTATTTAGATGCTGTAGCATGGGCAGAAGAAACCTATGCCGGACTTTCGCTGGAGAGTTAATGATTGTTTTGTCTAAACATATACTTTTGATTTCATATTATCCGGTAAGCATCAACTAGATTAATTTTATACAAATAATGCTATGATTCATGCCGTTTTTATTGCTATGAATGAGTTGTTTTATGTTTGTCGATTCTCACTGCCATCTTGATTGTATTGAACCGGGTGAAGATCAGGATGATCTTAGTACTTTAATGCAGCAGATCAGTGAAAATGACGTTGAACAAATGCTGTGTGTTTGTATCGACTTATTCGAATTTGATAAAATGTATCAAACCGTCAAAGACTACCCACAGGTTTCAGTCTCAGCTGGAATGCATCCTACACATGCTCCCGGCGAGGCGTTATCCGTTTCTCAGGTTCTGGAATATGTAAGCAGAGATGAAGTAGTGGCGGTTGGCGAAACAGGGCTGGATTATTTCTATCATAAAGACCAGCCAGAGTGGCAGCAACAACGTTTTCGTCATCATATTTCAGCAGCGAAAGAAGTTAATAAGCCTGTTATCGTTCATACACGTGACGCCGGTGCCGATACTATAAAAATTATGCAGCAGGAATCGGTAAAGGATTGCGGTGGTGTTATTCATTGTTTTACTGAAGACTGGGCGTTCGCTAAGCAGGCTCTGGATGAAAATCTTTATCTATCTTTTAGCGGCATTGCTACCTTTAAAACAGCTGAACAGATCAGGGAAGTAGTCAGAAAAGTACCTGCAAATCGTTTTCTGATCGAGACGGACTCTCCGTATCTGGCTCCGGTTCCGATGCGGGGCAAGCAGAATCGACCAGACTATGTCAGATATGTCGCAGAGTGCGTCGCTAAGGAACGTAAGATAAGTGTTGAAGAAGTAGCGGCAATCAGTAAAGAAAATTATTATAATTTTTTACAAAACCGCTAAGGCTATTGGATAAAAACCGTTTTTTCTCTTGCTCCGGTTAATACCATAAGTTGTTTTACAAAATCGTTGCGAGGAATTAATTTGAAACCAAGCGTTTCAAGATGAGGTGAATAGACCTGGCCATCAATTAATTCAAACCCCATTTGATCCAGCTTGATACACATCTCAGCAAATGCCACTTTGGATGCATTACTAACGCGGCTGAACATCGATTCGCCAAAAAATACTTTACCAATCGCTAATCCATATAACCCGCCAACCAGTTTGCCCTCTGCCCAGCACTCAACAGAATGTGCATAGCCGGCATCATGTAGCCGGATATACGCCTGCATCATTTCATCTGAAATCCAGGTGCCGGGATCAGTGTCAGGGTCTTCCTGCCTTGGCGCTGCACAGGCTGAAATGACTTCTTCAAAGCAGGTATCAAAACTGACAGTAAAGTTTTGTTTACGAATCAGTTTTTTCAGGCTTTTAGAAATCTTAATTTCATTCGGGATTAATACGCAACGTGGATCGGGTGACCACCATAAGATGGGTTCATCTTCGCTATACCAGGGAAAAATGCCCCGGCAGTAAGCTTCTACCAGACGAGCAGTTGAGAGATCGCCACCCGCTGCCAGAATACCATTGGGTTCCGTCCAGGCTTCAGTGACATCCGGAAAGTCGAGTTGCTCAGGTTGTATCCAGGGAATATGTTTTTCAGGCATTTGTATGGCGATTATCAGGCTAACTGCTAAACTTTAATAATCCTTATCTTACCTTAACAATCAGAGATTAAAAGCATTGAAGACTTTAAAGGAATTATCAGTATTACTGGTGGAGCCATCATCGACACAAGCCAAAATTATCACCAATGCGTTAAAAGATGCCGGTATAGAGCATATTGAATTCGCTGATAGTGGTTCAACTGCTTTCGATCACATGAAGACCAGACACTTTGATCTGACTATTAGTGCCATGTATTTATCGGATATGTCCTGTATAGATTTGGTGCAAAAAATACGTTCCGAAGATGACTTAATGGATATTGCTTATATCTTAATCTCCAGTGAGACGCATAAAGAAATGCTGGAGCCGGTCAGACAGGCAGGCGTTACAGCCTTGCTTCCCAAGCCTTTTGAAGCAGCGGATTTTCGTAAGGCGCTTTATAACTCACTGGATTATCTGGAACCGGACGAATTACATCTCGAAAATGTCATCGTTGAGGATCTTAATGTACTCATCGTTGATGATAGTTCCTTTGCCCGCAATCAGATCCGGCGAGTATTAAGCGAAATGGGGATAGAGCACTTTACTGAAGCTGATAGCGGCAAATCAGCTATACCAATTATTGATTCTGAATTCTTTGATTTAATCATTACCGATTACCATATGCCGGATATAGATGGTCAGGCTTTAACTGATTACATCCGAAATGAGAGCAGCCAGAAGTCGGTTCCCTTGCTGATGGTTACCTCCGAAGGTGATCAGAGTGTATTAACCACAGTGCAACAGTCAGGTGTCTCGGCTATCTGTAATAAACCTTTTGATGTATCCGGTGTTAAAAGTTCTATAGAAAGGCTGTTAGCAGAATATTAATTATTGTTTGACTGATTACGGCCCTTAAAACATGACTTAAATAAATACCTGTGAACTATTGGGATTGCTAAGGGTCTCTTTATGTAAGTTAAAGAGGTTATCTATGAGCATACTGATTAAAAACAGCAGTGATATTCTTCCATCTGAAATCACAGATGAAAAAATTTATCATAAAAGACGTGAATTCATTAAACAGATGGGGGTTGGTACTGCTGCAATACTGGCCGGTAGTCAGATGTCACTGGCACAGGCCAAAGCAGAGAAAGCCTTATACAGCACCTATAAAACGTTGCCAAAAAGTCAGTTTAGTGCAAAAGATAAGCTCACTTCTTATGAAGATATTACCAGCTATAACAA
>Ga0316207_10005281_pt1 | contig 10785 bp, 15 predicted proteins | sample 6weekpyrite_MG_FD_204943 | JGI IMG/M metagenome (GOLD analysis project Ga0316207, IMG submission 204943) | Microbial mat bacterial communities from mineral coupon in-situ incubated in ocean water Damariscotta River, Maine, United States -... | ecosystem: Environmental > Aquatic > Marine >...
GGGGCCAACAAACATTGTATTATGCCGGTGCTCGAGGAAAATCAATTTTGTTATGGGACCACCTTCTTCAAGAAAACCACTTTGGATGAAATCTTTTTCAGCCCGAGCTTTGTCATAAACCACGCGCCTTATCTCTGCGCGCCAGCCTTGCTCACTAAACTCCATTCGACCATAAGCTGAACGTTCATCATTGTCTAACGGCTGCCCCACTGAACCGGTATTGACAATTAAGGTATCTTCAAACTGTCTGAGCATAGCCTTATGGGTATGTGAAACAACAAACAATTCTTTACGTTGCCCCAGTTTTTCGGGTAAGGCTTCATCGCGTGTTTTCATACTAATTCCATCACGATTACCCAGGCGTGAACCATGTGTGACATGTAAACTTTGCTCTCCGCATGGATCAACAACATCATAATGATCTTGCCAGTCACTAATAAGCGACAAATTAGCTTCACCGAGTTGCCTGGCTGACCACTGTGCAAACCGACGTAAGTGGTATTTAGGATCATCCGGTGTAACGGGGTGTTCAGCGGCATAAAGAACAAAACTTTCATGGTTCCCTTTTAAAAACACGGCAGCAGGAAACTGCTCTTGCATTAATGCCAACACTGTATCGCTATAAGGCCCCCGGTTAACCAGGTCACCGTTAATCACAACCTGATCCGGCTGCCACGCATGCAGATCATCAATCACTGCCTCCAGAGCCGGCACATTACCATGTACATCCGATAAAACAGCTATTTTCATAATACAATCAATCTCATCTTCGCTGGCAATCGCTCTTTTTTAATCCCTATCGTTTTATTATTTACGCCGTTAACACTCTCAGTACATTCCTCAATAAATAGCAGGAGGCAATAATAGTGCTGGCACCTTTTTAGGACTAAACGAGTGGTTGGGTTAAACTAATCGTTCGCTTTTTTAATAACATTTTGCACCGAGTGAGCAATGCTATCAGCTAGTTCAGGATCTTTAACAGCTCTGGCTAGTGAGACGCTGCCAATAAGCATAGAAATAATTGCCCATGCCTTTTCTAAATTTTCCTCATCGTTTTTCTCCGATAAGCCCTGCGCAAAGATCTTTACAACCGCCATAATATCAATTTCAAATATTGAGCGTGTCTCATCATCTAAACGAGAAACTTCCGGGGTAAGGCTTTGCATAGCGCAACTGTTCGAAAGCTCGCTGCAACGCTTTTCTCCAAGATAAAAATCACTAAATTCATCGAGCCAATTATCACCATACGTTTCTTGAGAATTCTCAATCGCCTCTTTAACCTGGGCCAATCCCACATGAATGGCTTCGCGGAAAGCACCCGCTTTTGATCCGAAATGCGCATAAAAGGCACCGGAGGTCACTTCAGCCTCTTTTGCGAGTCCATCAACGCCGGCACCATCATAGCCATGTTTTCTGAATCCACTATGAACCGCTTTCAGAATACGTTGATGTGTTGCCTCTTTCTTGCTGTGGTGATTATCTTTCACGACGCTACCCTAAAAATATCAATAGCATAATTATACATTAGTTTATAACGATCGCTATATTTCCTTGACATATAACGATCGTTACATTATTTTATATAACGATCGTTATATTTTATAGTTTAGCGATTGTTTAAATAGGATTCATTATCAATAACCAGGAGAAAATATCATGCCAATTACAATAACCTTAACAGAGGGCGTAGTGCCTGCAGAACAGCAAAATCAAGTAGTTAAGGAGATTACAGATAGCTTTCTAAAACATCATAACCTAGGAGGTAATGGCGTCATGACGCCAAATGTAACAAGTCAGCTACACATACAACCCTTAAATGAAACGTTCGCAGGTGGACAACCTGTATCCGGTGCCTGGATAGAAATAAAAGTGCCTTCCTTTGCTCTTGCGGATAGAGAGGTTCAAAAAGCCTTTTTTTCCGATGTCACCGAAATAGTACATAAATGTTCAGATGGGAAATTACCTAAAAACCAGATTTGGACGAATGTGTTACATACAGTAGATGGGACCTGGAATATGGATGGCATTGCTATGACGAATGAAGAATTAGGTGTAGCAATTTCCAGGGGGTAAATCGCTTAAGTCAGTACATTAACTTAAGAACTATAGTGAATTCATCACTCATTATAAAGCCTCGGTTATATTCTGCAGTCTTGCATATGTGGGGCTGCAGATATATCTAAAGTAGAAAAACGACCGTTAAAGGTAAATTTTTTAGAGAGATAAACAATGCAAAGAATTTTACATACAATGTTGCGAATTAGTAATATACAACGTTCGATAAATTTTTATACTCAGATCCTTGGTATGAGCGTGTTACGCACCTTAGATCAACCGGATGAGAAATACACGCTTACTTTTCTTGGCTACGAAGAAGAGTCAAAAACCTGCGTTCTTGAACTGACGTATAATTATGATGTTTCTACATATGAACTGGGTAATGCCTATGGTCATATCGCTATAGAAGTTTCAGATATTCAAAAAGTGATTAATTATATTAAAAGCCACAACGTTCAGTTTTCTCTGGAAGCAACTAAGCTAAAGGGCAGTAATGAAATTATTGCTTTCCTAACTGATCCAGACGGTTACCAGGTTGAATTGATCGAACGCCCATCCTCGTGATTTTGATAAACTAAGGATAAAGATCAATTAAAAAATAATTGTCGGAGGAATTAAACTTAAGCCCTCCGGCACCTTTTGCTTCTTTATTCTAAGTTACCATTTCATCATAGGTAATGGTCTGAATGGACTTTTCTTAAATTCTGCCACAGTGAGTGACACAAGTTTCCTGTGAAAGCCACTATTCGGAAATTTGTTGAGTATGGCCTTTACATCCTTCTTTGGCAGACCAAAGGACTTCAGGCCTTTAGAAACATCAATCAAATCTGCCTGACGAAAGGTCTCAACCAGGGGATATTTTGAATCGCGATAACGCGTTAATTTGTGATGATATCGAATCATCAATTCAATTTCATCAGACCACGCTGCTTTACCATTATTATTTAAATAAATTTTTGCGAGTTCAGCTGAAGGTTCCAAATAATCTAACGTCTTTTTATCCCATATAGCAATATCATGAAAACAAGCCGCTATCACAATTTTTTCTTTATCTTCAGTATTCCCGTGAAGCAGTGCCATACAGAAATGAAACATTCGATAAACGTGATTTTTATAAGCGTGATAATCAGAACCTAATAATCCCTTCCATTGATCAAAAATACTCTCAATGGCTGGAATATTGTCTTCAATTTTTAACATAGTTATTTACCTTTTGATTGCAATAGGTAAAGCATGACGTACAATCATAATATGATAAACAACATATTATATAAAAAGGGTTAATCAAGAATGCGTTATACGAAAGAACATAAAGTTGAGAGCCGGAATAACATTTTATCCAGCGCCTTAAAACTATTTTCACACAGAGGATTCGACAATGTCTCTATCGATGAAATCATGGCGAATGCAGGATTAACCCGCGGGACATTTTATGCGCACTTCAAGAACAAGCAAGATCTTTATACAAAGGCGATACTTTCAGCCGATTTAGATCCTGAGAAAAACAGCTCAAACCCGGATGACGGAAAATTACAATTCAAACAAATGGTGACGGATTATCTGGAAGCAGACTATTCAAACCCGGAAATACTCCCCTGCCCTCTTGCATGCCTCGTCACAGATGTTGCAAACAGAGAACCTGAAGTGCGCACCGCTTATGCAGAAAGTTTCAAAACATTAAATTTAAAGATAAAGCATTTGTTATCGACTAAGTCATCATCAATTGATGAGGAAACAATACTTGCGATAACATCAATGATGATTGGAAGCGTAGCCATTTCACGTACAGTCCCTAAACAAGCAACAAAAAAACTTTTAAGTGGCTGTAAAAAAACCGTTTTTAGTTTAATTGAGGCAGAATATTAAAATGGAAGTAGAGTAATTAAAATCAGATTAAAAGTATCCATCAAACCAGGTGAGGCTCAGCCTGATCCTTTAGTTTTTCTTTAATTTATTAGTGGTATTTATTTAAATTGATTAAGAAATTTTTTGTAGGCACCTTTATTCCAGGTTCGCCCGCCTAGCGCCTGATAACGTAACTGACCCTTGGGATCAACAAGAAACGTAGAAGGTAAACCTCTCGGTTGCCAGCGCTCAGTCACCAGTCCATCACTATCCATTAACGGTACAATATCCGAAGCAATACTACCAAGGAAACTAAAAACAGCATCTTCTGTTTCAGCTGTATTGATAATCGCAAATTTTAAACGACTGTCTTTGTATTCGCGAAGCGTTGCCTGAATAGTCGGCATCTCTTTTCGACAAGGCCCACACCAGCTTGCCCAGAAGTGCACAAAGACCCAGTGTCCCTTTAATTTTGATAAATCAAAAGAATTCCCGTCCATGTCATTGAGCTTTAACGCAGGCGCATCTCGAGCATCAATACGAATAATACCTTTTGGCAGTGTCTCTGCAAAAACAAAAGTATTGGCAGAGAATAGTAAAATAAGAAGAGAGAGAATAATGTTCTTCATTTTTGTACCGCATCTTTACAATAAATGTCGTTTAATTTAACGGTTTTCATTTTACCTTTTTTATTTTCACCTCGGGCAAAATATAACGTCAATGAAAATGGATGCATTTGCATAGGAAGGGTAATATTTCCACTCACACTTTCGCCGGGGCGGGCATCCCTTACTTCAGGAAAGAGGGTCCAACCAAAGGTTGAACGATATGCCTGTTTGAGTTTCATTTCATCCCACTGTTTATTCCAGTAGGATTGTTTATATCGCGGAATCGTTTTACCGTTTTTGTGAAACAACCAGTTATCAAGCTCAAGCCATAAAACATCATCGCTTTTATTTTTAAAAATGAGAGTCACATAACAGGATTGAACAGCGCGCTCTATCGCCGGTTTAGGAAACTCTCGCCCCTCATAAAAAGCGGCAACCTGTTCAGCAGAACGATAAATAAACCGAAGATAAATATCCTCATCTTGATAAACATTCTTTTTCTTTTCTTCCGCTATCAAGGGGGAACCGAAAAGTAATAGCAGGACAAGTAATGCCAGAAACAGCAAAACAATATCGGTAGTAGAATAATGATTAAGAAATCGTTTTTTAAAGAGAGATATTGTCATAAAGTTCTGATACAGCGCTTTAGTTCGTTAATTACTATTTTATGATTTTTAGTAGCTTTACAATTTTCTTTTCATCTATTTCGGCGACCGTATAAATTTTAATATGTCGCATTAGTTTTCCATTGCCTTCAAACAAACCAAGTTCTTCAGCAGATAGTCCTTCAATAGCAAAACCAATGTTAACATGATCTTTTAGCCCAACAATATAATATTTGTTTTCATACGAAGGCACTCCATTTTTCATTAATTCTTCCAAATCAGGAAAAGTTTTTATAATGATTTTTCGTACTTTTGTGCAAATTTCTTTTTGTGGAGAGGGTAATTTATCGAGGTACTTTTTAATTTCCTTATCCACCTTACTACCTCCTTTGCTTTTATCAAAACCTAACGTATTTGGGGTCGGTTCACAATACGTCCAGAGAATTATTAAATAATACGAGGAAGTACTCCTGGATTTCCCTCTAATATTAAAAGCAGTTTCTCTCTGAATCCGTTCTTTTATATTTAATAAATAGTTTTTACTCTGACCCCAAATATTACACACATCTACAACTAATAAGACAAACCTGGTGACTGATGCAGGTAACGTAAGTCAGATACTTGTTTTAATAAAAAATCTGCCACGTCTGCACGAGAAACTTTAAGTGCCAGACTTTCTTCAATACCAAACACACCATGATAATATTCCCCGGTACGTTGACCATCCGTAAAAGCCCCCGGGCGAACTATCGTCCAGTCAAGCCCACTCTCATGCACATACTGCTCCTGCAATTCATGATCGGCGTATGCAGGCCGGAGTAATAAACCAAACATAATGTACTTCCAGAAAAAGTTTAAATTGACACGACTATCACCCACGCCCAGGCTGGACTGGCATATCAAGCGTTTCATACCATGCGCTTTCATCGCGTTAATCACGTTGCGTGTACCCATTGCCCGCACTCCCCCTTTCCGCCCTGCGCCGAGAACCACGATAACCACATCATGCCCCTGAATACTTGCATCAACAGATTCAGGAACCATCACGTCGCCGGCCACTTTCACCAACTTCGAATGAGTATGGATAATTTTAGAAGTATCACGCGCAAATGCCGTCACCTCGTGACCATCAGCAATAGCCTGTTTAATCACATGTTGACCAATCGTACCTGTCGCACCAAAAACAATAATTTTCATACTAAACACCTCCGTATATATAAGAAATTAAGCAAATACGGCCTTAGTGAGCCCCATACGCTTTTTTACTTGACACCCTGTAAATTGACAGCATGTAAAGCTTAGATTACACTTTACAGCATGTCAAGTAATGAAAAAAACACTCGCAGCCATATTCTGCAAACCACCTGGGAGCTGTTGGAAAGCAACCCGGGACGAAGCCTGAGCATGAGTCAAATCGCCAGGGCCTGTGGGCTTTCGCGGCAAGCGCTTTATCTTCATTTCGATTCCCGCACCGAGTTACTCATCGCCACCACGCACTATGTCGATGATGTAAAAGAACTCGATAAACGACTGCAAAAGTTGCAATCCGCCAAAACCGGTGAAGAAATGCTGAAGGTATGCGTGGAAGTTTGGGGAAACTACATTCCAGAAATATACAGTGTGTCTAAAGCATTATTGATGACCAAAGAAAATGATGAAGCCGCCGCCGCAGCATGGACAGATATTATGGCTTGTCTGACGGATGTCTGTTCCCAGATCATCAACACCCTAAAAAAAGAAAAAAAACTATCAAGCCACTGGAAGCCAAAAGACGCCACAGATTTTTTTCAAACAATGATTTCAATTCAAAACTGGGAAGAGCTTACTTCAGGATGTGGATGGAGCCAGAAAAAATATATCTCACATATCACAGCGGTATTGATTGCAGCTCTCGTTGCAAAATAATAAGTTGGCCCTGACACCAACTTAGCTCCCAGGCGCAGATAAATAAAATCAGCGGAATAAGGAGATACACCAACACTAATCTAAATCACTGGCGCGGAGATACTGTTTGAGATGCGTCTTTGCGCACTGTCTTTATAGATATGTTATTCCCGAAATATTCATTTTTCAAAACTTAAGCGGTTTTACCGGCTCATCAATCCAGCGACTATCCGACTTCCAATCGATTTTAGGGTTATCAACATAAAGTTCAATCTCATTGTCGTCCGGGTCACGAACATAAAGACTCTGGCTTATTGTATGATCTGACATGCCATCAAGTTCAACATCACTATCAATAATACGTTGGTAAACCTTTTTCAATTCTTCAATCGTATCACCCATTTTCCAGCCAACATGATATAGCCCAATTCGTTTACCTTGAATTGCTCCCGGTGCTTCGCCCACTTCGATTAACAAAAGTTCATGATGGGTACTGCCACCTGTTAATATAGATGCTTTGTCATTAAAAATATTTCCTACATGCTGTAATCCAACAATGTGCGTATAAAACTCTAACGAGCGCTGAAGATTTCTGACGTAAAAAACTACATGTCCCAGCGTGGGTAATAATTGTTTCATCATTTTTTCTCCGTTTAATAGTATGCCAAACTTGCTTTAAACAAGTCTGGCATTAACAATAAATCATGCGGTAACAGCACGTTGTCCTATAGGTAGTTTTACAACATAACGACCTGAACCTAACAAGCCCTGAACAACTGTTGCCATTACCAGGAACAACGGGTATTCCCAACCACCATTCTCATTAGTGAATAACCAGCCATTTCCACTATGTACATAAAAAGCACCTAGAAGAACAGGCACCAATACATAAGCTACCTCGCGAGTATATATACCGGATATAAGTACAATACCACCCGCAATTTCAGCAAAGGTAACAACATATGCCATCCACCCCGGGAAACCCACAGCATCAAAAAACTGAACTGTTCCCGGTAAAGTAAAGACCATTACTTTCAACAGTCCATGCGCAATGAACATTACCCCCAGGCTAATACGTAAAACCAAAGCGGCCAAATCAATGTTTCTATTTTCCATGATTTTCTCCTTATTAACATAGTACTAATTAGTACTATTTGTTTAAAAAATTTTTAGCTAAATATTTCCCGAATTATTTTTAAGCTTTCAAAAGCCTGCTTTTTTGATGCCTTGTCCATTCGATCAAAACGTTCCTTAATCAAAGCTATCTGACGGGGAAATTCCTTTTTAAATAACTTATCTCCTTTCGCTGTTAAACTAACCCTTGTACAACGTCGGTCGTCGCTCATAGTTAAACGGCGAACCAAGCCTTTTTCTTCCATACGATCAATCACACCCGTGAGTGTCCCTTTGGTAATAAGGGTCTGATCACCTATTTCCTTGAATGTAAGGCCGTCTTCATTGCCCAGCGTAAACAACACATCTGCCTGAGATACCGTCAAGTCACTATTGCGATATCCCGTTGCATCAACCGCTGCAAAAGCCTGGTAAGCCCGAACAAGCTCCCGCATAAGAGGAATAAAGTCCTGCTTTCCTGCATTTTCCGCTGTAATTGATGCCACTGAACCACCCTTAAATTAGTACTAACACGAACCATTATAGTTCTAATTAGTACTATGTCAAGCCTTGTGAATGAATAAATGTAAATGAGCAGAACAATCAAAGTGCGTTAAGGGAATACAGGCGAAACGCATAGCGATTCATTCAGCCCCCTCCCCCTTTAATACTTTATCTTAATAACTTAACCAGATTCCATTGGGTTACTGGGATCTGTCGTCCACTCTTCTAACGAAGCCATGTAAACCGCGACATTGTTATAACCCAATCGAGTGAGCACAAAGGCATCTGTCGATGCAACTATACCGCCACCACAATAGGTGATAATTCGCGCATTATGATCAAAGTTGTGCATTGCAGCCAACTCACCTTGTGAAAGCAAGTATCCTCTCTTATCGAGTAAAGACAAGCCATCAATATTCACAGCACTGGTGATATGCCCCTCGCGTGGATAGATACTCATCTCACCACGATAAAATGGCTCTGGTAATGTATCAATAAGAACAGCCCTTTCATTATTAATGCTGCTCATCACTTCATCGTGTTCAGCAATCATTTCAGGGCGAGGTTTGGATGTTAAGCTATTCGCAGTGCGAGTAACCTGTTCCAGTGACAGTGCATTACCTGCCGCTGTCCAGACAGAAAGCCCACCATCTAAAATAGCGACATTATCAAAACCGACCCAGCGTAGCATCCACCACACACGAGCAGCCCATCCCATGTAATTAGCATCATATAACACAACACGGGAATCATCTCCCACACCCAGTTTACCCATTGCAGTACAAAACGCTTCAGGGCTTAATAAACCAAACTCAACAGGCCCATTCGTTTTACACAACTCACCTTTAAGATCCGCAAAACCGGCATTGGGAATATGGCCAAGTTCGTAATCAGGACGACCACTAACATTTTTTAAACCACGAGGATCATCCGCATCGGGAACGGTCACCACGGTGCAATCCAATACCACCAGATCTGGATCATTAATATGCTGTTTTAACCAATCTGCGCTTACGAGGGTATCCATAACAAAATCTCCACATCTGAACGTAGGTTATAGATATGATTTTACTAAATTAAATGAGCAGGAGGAACAATGTAAGTTAAGGGAATACTGACGAAACGCGGGGCGGTTCATTAAGTGATGCCAGAACGTGTGGAACAGGTTAGGAAAACGCGGAGCGGCTCATTAAGTACACACCGCCTCTCCTTTAATTCAATCGAGCCCAACATTTTGTTATTCGCTTAAATCAGGAGCTTCGGGGAGGGGTATTCCCAGCAACTTATTTTTCATTTTTTCCGGAGAAGTCTTACCTATCATTGTTAGTAGTACAGACTCATCGATAAATTTTGAATTTAAGACTCCAATTTTTGTTTTATCAACATAAACATCAATATTATCTGGCGTGATATAGTAATAAACGGATTCTCCCTCCTTAACGCCAGGCATTTTTTTTAGAAATTCCTTCACATCTTTTACTTGTCGATCACAGTCCCGCAGACAAGAACTCGCAACATCTTCAGTCCAGGCAGCAACAAGCTTTTCTCTTGAAACATCCATAAGAAATTCCATTTTCACGAGTTTTTTTTCTTTGTTGGAGACAATTTTCTCGTAATTGCTGTTCTTTTCTTCGAGGTAGAGAAAAATTTTATAAACTTCAATATTAAACCAGGTCGCAGTTTTAATATTCTGTCCATTTAAAATAAATTTGCTGCTATTAAATTCGAATGCTGACACTGTTCGCGTCATTAATATAAACATAAAAAAAACAAAAAACGGGAATAGACTTATTTTTCTGTTGTTTATATTAATTAATTCCATAATCTATTCCAGCCTCTTTTATTTGTACTGTTTCTTTTTTAGGTCACCTGGCTTACTTAATGACAATCGAACACCTGATTTACTTTTTATCGATATATTAAAGAGCTCTGGTTCCTTTAATCAATCCATTCAATCGAGTCTGACCCTTTTGATTCTCTTTTGATAGAAAATCGCTTGTCGATTACAATCACAAAAATTCAACGGAAAATGGGAAAACAGGCATATGCTAGTAACAGGAGTGAGCATCCTATTATTTTATTAAAAAATTATAAAGAAAAAAACACTTAGAGTAATTATTTAAAGGGCTCTGCACTCTTTAAATCTCTATCCACATTAGAATTAAAGA
>Ga0316207_10005282_pt1 | contig 10785 bp, 7 predicted proteins | sample 6weekpyrite_MG_FD_204943 | JGI IMG/M metagenome (GOLD analysis project Ga0316207, IMG submission 204943) | Microbial mat bacterial communities from mineral coupon in-situ incubated in ocean water Damariscotta River, Maine, United States -... | ecosystem: Environmental > Aquatic > Marine >...
CAAGAAGCTCCACGCGAAAACCATACGCTGAATAAGGAATTCATATTATGCGTAAGATCGTTCTTGCCGCTGCCGTTGCAACCTCGGCTCTGGGCCTCGCTGCTTGCGGCGAAACCGCTGACGCTGTTTCAGAAACCGGCGACGCAATGGCTGCCGACGCTGAGTCGATTGCCGAAGACGCGACTGCCGCTGCTGAAGGCGCTGCTGAAGGTGCCGCCGACGCTGCTGAAGGCGCTGCCGACGCTGCTGGCGAAGCTGCTGAAGGCGCTGCCGACGCTGCTGGTGAAGCCGCTGAAGGCGCTGCAGACGCAGTTGTTGAAGCTGCTGAAGCTGCTGCTGACCAGGCTGAAGCCATGGTGGACGGCGAGTAAATCGCTTTCCTCAGCGCCTTCGGGCTGCTGAAAAAGAAAAGGCGACGTCCCATAGGGCGTCGCCTTTTTCTTTGCCTAAATCCAATTGAGGTCAGCCACCTGTGCGCGGGGCACTGGTCCAGTTCTGCCGTCCGTTCTGGCGCGCACGGGCACCAAATCCATCGTAAAGCGCGCGCGCAATAGCCGCGATCCGGCGTTCGCGGGCGCGGCGCGAACCTTGCCCTGTTACATAGATCGCCACGGCAATCGCGCGTCCATCGGGCGCCTCAATGATGCCAATATCGCTTGAAGTATTGTTGAGCGATCCGGTCTTGTGGCTGACACGCGCTTCGTCGGGCATATTGGCGACGATCCGGCGTTGGCCAGTAACCGTGCGGCTCATCGCGCCGAGCAGCACCTGACGGCTTTGTGCAGACAAAAAGTCGCCCCGGTAAAGCCCATGCAGCAGACGCGTCATAGCGCGCGGTGTGGCTGCATCGCGTGGATCAATCCAGCTGGCAGGATCATACTCACCGTCATCGCGCACCAATGTTGCAATGTCGCGATCAATCGAAAAATCGTTGATACCCTGACGGCGCATCCAGTTGTTGACCGCCTGCGGACCGCCAACAGCGGCGAGCAGGGCATCGGTTGCCGGATTGCTCGAGCGTGTGATCATGATCTCGATCAGATCGATAGCCTGCATATATTCGCCTTCGCGCACAGGTGCCGCAGGCGATGAGTATTTTGGCGAACGCACTGCAATCAACAGCGGGAATTCTGACGTGAGCGAATAGTGCCCCTGCTCCACCATCTCCAGATAGGTCGCAGCAACCGCAATCTTGCTGGTCGAGGCCATCGGGAACAATTGGTCACCCAGAACCATGATCTGTTCACCGGTTGCCATATCGAGAGCGGCCACCCCGATGCGACCCTGATCGCCATCGGCCAATTCTGCGATGCGTTGCTCAAACCCGTTGGCATAGATCGCCTCGAAAGTTTCAGGCGCGCGCATCTCTGTTCCGAAGGCATCGTCAAAACTTGCCTGAAGTTCGTTCGATTGAGCCTGTGCGGGGACAGCGCAAATTGCCGAAAGCGTTGCCAACACAGCGGCAATGCGGGTCAGAATTGGTGTTCGTATTTCAGGGGCCATCGGCGGGATATACTCCGAGCAGGGTTAGCGCTGGCTTAATCCGGGAGTCTAGGCATGTGCGATTCGTCGCGGCAAGCGCTCGATTCGCCGTCTACGATGAACTGTGCGCCAGCCACGACCGGATTCGCCTTCCCTGCGTCAAACGCTACGGAATTCGTGTTGTTGCAGCATTTACAGGGCCACATGGCGCATTCGTCGAATTGGGGTCACACATTGCTTTGCAGCCCTTGACTGACATTCTCAAACCGTCAGACAGGAGCGCAAATTGCTTGCAACAGGGACTGACATCATGAAACGCTCCACTCTGCGCGGGTCACGCGCGCTGCTTTCCACCATGCTGCTTTCCGGCTCATGCATTGCCATGGCCCAGTCGGCACCGATTGTGCAGCCGGGCGCCCCGGGCGAGGCCAGCCGCAATCTTACCGCTGATGAAGCGACAGAGCTTGCAAAGGCAACCTACACCAGCGCCGATGTTGAATTCATGCAAGGCATGATCGTCCACCACCAGCAGGCGGTTGAGATGTCGGAACTGGTCGAACAGCGCACCAACAACGAAGACGTTGTGACGGTTGCCGGGCGTATCCTTTCCAGCCAGGCTGATGAAATCGAGTTCATGACCGAATGGCTCGCCTCTCGCGGAGAGAAAGCTCCGATGGTTGGGCATGACGGGCACGCCATGATGGACCATTCGAACCACGTCATGGTCGATCATTCCCAAATGTCGGGCATGGCCACGCCTGAACAAATGGCAGCCTTGGCCGCGGCCGAAGGTGCCGAGTTTGATCGGCTGTTCCTCACTTTGATGATCGCACACCACGAAGGCGCGGTTGAAATGGTCGAACATTTGCTGGACCAGCAAGGTAGCGCTGCCGATCCGATCCTGTTTCGTTTTGTTGGCGATGTAGACAACGACCAGTCGGCAGAGATTGACCGCATGGACGAGCTGCTCGCTGGCATCTCCGAAGATCCACGTGCCGGCCTTGCGTCTGGCTTTGATGATGCAGGCGAGGCAATCATGAACCTTCGCCACGTCGCTTCACTGCGCAAACCGGCAGGTTTCTTTGATCCTGAAAACCCCGCCGATCTGCGCGCCGTTGTCCCTCCACGCGAGGATGAGGAGACAGACAAAGCGGCCGAAGGTGAAGAGGCAGCCGCCGAAGTGGCAGAAGCCGCTGAAGGCGACGCGTCGCCAGAGCGCGAAGAAGAGGAAGAGAGCCTTACCCAGTTTGCGGAACGCTCCCCGCTGCTCGACTTCGCCAACACCGACATGGCGTTCTTTGACGACATCATGGTCGCTGGCAATTATCACGGCTTCAACATCTACAAGCTTGGCGAAGATGGCGCACCTGCGCTGATGTCATCGGTGGTCTGCCCCGGCGGTCAAGGCGATGTGTCTGTCGTTGGTGACCTGCTGGTGATGAGCGTCGAACAGACACGCGGCCGGATCGATTGCGGTCTTCAGGGCGTTGAAGGCGATGTAAGCGAAGAGCGGTTCCGCGGGCTTCGTATCTTCGACATCTCCGATCTTACTGCGGTGCGTCAGGTTGGTCAGGTTCAGACCTGTCGCGGCAGTCACACCCACTCGATCGTCGAGGCAAATGACGAACGTATTATCGTCTACAATTCAGGCACTTCGCGCAGCCGCGAGGCAGAAGAGCTTGCGCGGTGCATCGACAATCCATCCGATACGCGCACAGCCTATTTCAGCATCGACGTCATCGAAATCCCGGTCGCAAATCCGGCTGCGTCTCGTATCGTCAGCAGCCCGCGCGTCTTTGCTGATGCAGAAACCGGCGAGATTGCCGGACTGTGGCAGGGCGGTGATAGCGGCGAAGGCACGCAGAGCACTTCGCGCACCGATCAATGCCACGACATCACCGTATTCCCGTCGCTCAACATCGCGGCTGGTGCCTGCTCGGGCAACGGGATTTTGATGGATATCTCAGACCCGTTCAATCCGGTGCGGATGGACGAAGTGTTCGATAACGGCTTTGCCTATTGGCACTCTGCCACGTTCAACAATGATGGCACCAAGGTGATCTTCACTGATGAATGGGGCGGCGGTGGTCGTCCGCGTTGTAAGGCATCAGACCCTATGAACTGGGGTGCCAACGCGATCTATGACATCGTCGATGGCAAGCTGGAGTTCCGCAGCCACTACAAGATGCCCGGACCTCAAAGTGAGTACGAAAACTGCGTCGCTCACAACGGCTCGATTGTGCCGGTTCCGGGCCGCGATATCTTCGTGCAGAGCTGGTATCAGGGCGGCATCAGCTTGATGGATTTCACCGACAGTTCGAACCCGGTTGAGATCGCCTATTTCGATCGCGGATCGATCAGCGATGAGCAGTTGGTCGTCGGCGGGTTCTGGTCCTCCTATTGGTACAACGGCCGCATTTACGGGACCGAAATCACCCGCGGTATCGACGTGTTCGCACTCGAAGCAAGCGAGTTCCTGACGGCTGAAGAGATCGCGGCTGCAGAAGCCGCCTCGTTCGCCAACACGCGCTTTAACCCGCAGACCCAAACGCAGGTAATCTGGGATGAAAGCGTGATCGAAGCGGCCGAATCCAGCCGTTCCGGCGGCTGATACACAAAGGGTACACAAAGGCCGCAAACGCGATTTGAAAAGAACACAGCGCGTTTGAACCGGCGCAGATGCGCACAGAAAAAGGGGCGGGGTGGCCAATGCCATCCCGCCCCTTTTTGTCTGGCTGAAACGATGCCGGCTTAGCTAGCCTTTACCGATTCAATCCACCGTTCGATCCGCGTTTCGAGGATCGATAGCGGCACTGCACCGCCACCCAGAACCGTATCGTGGAACCCGCGAATATCGAAGTCTTCGCCCAGCTCCTCTTCAGCCCTTGCGCGCAGCTCCTGAATGCGGATCATGCCGATTTTGTAGGACGTCGCCTGACCCGGCAGGACGTAGTAGCGTTGGACTTCCGAGCGCACAGCCGTTTCTGGGTTCGGCGAGTTTTCGAGCGCATATTGCACCGCTTCTTCCTCGCTCCAGCCTTTGGCGTGGATGCCTGTATCGACCACCAGCCGGATTGCGCGCCAGATCTCGCTCGAGAGGCGACCAAAGTCGGAATAGGGGTCTTCGTAACCACCCATCTCTTTCGCCAGGGTTTCGGTGTAGAGCGCCCAACCTTCGCCAAATGCAGAGATAAAGCCGCCTTGCGAGCGGAACTTGGGCACGCCTTCGAGTTCCTGCGCAATCGACACCTGCATGTGATGGCCCGGATTGGCTTCGTGATAAGCGATCGATTCCAGTTCCGGGATCGGCATCGACGTCATGTCGCTAAGGTGCGCATAATAAATGCCCGGGCGTGAACCATCGGGCGTGCCGGGGCTGTAATGCTGGGCAGCGCCATCCTGTTCGCGGAACGGTTCGACCCGGCGAACCTCGAGGTCAGCCTTGGGCAGAGTGCCGAAGAATTCGGGCAAGCGGCCATTGATGAAGTCGATATGGTCCTGTGCCTGCGCGATATATTCTTCTGCGCCAGCATCGTTGTTCTGGAAGAAGAATTGCGAATCGGTGCGCGTGAATTCGAAGAATTCCTGCAAGGTCCCGTCAAACTCGACCTGCTCCATGATAGCGCGCATTTCTTCTTGAATGCGGGCCACTTCATCAAGGCCGATCTGATGGATTTCATCCGCACTGAGCTCGGTCGTGGTCATCGCTTCAAGGCTTGCTGCATAGAACGCCTCGCCATTGGGCAAAGTCGTCGCGCCTTGCGCCTCTTCATCGGCGTTCTCGATGTCGGCAGTGTACCATTCGATCACGCGGGCATAGGCCGGCGCAAATTGATCGGTGAGCGCGGTGCGCGCTTCTGCGCGCAATTCATCGGCGCGCTCTTCGGTGATGGCTTCGCTTTCAAGCAGACCTGCAAGGTGGCGTTCAACCCCCTGCCACATCGCTGATGGTTCGCCATCGTCAAACGGCGCGCCTGATGTGAGGTTCTGCGATTCTGCAATCACCGCATCGTAAGAGAAGCGCGGCGGGCGAGTGCCAGCTTCGGCGTTGGACTGCGCGCGGGCGAGCAGTTGATCCATCGCCGTGCCAATCCCGCCGATCCGCGAGATAAAGGCCTGCATGTCGCTTTCATCTTCAACCCGGTGCTGGGTCAGCAGGAATGTCGGCAGGCCCGATTGCGCCGATCCCATCTGATGCAGGATATAGGCCTGCTCGCGAAACTCCCATGAACGCTCGGACTGCGCCAGACGGAACTTCCACATATCGTATGAAAGCTGCGCTTCGGGCGACAGCTCATCATAGTCAAAGTTCGCTTCCATCTCGCGCGTTGCCTGACGCAGCCATTCAAGCTGCTCAAGCTCAGCTTCTTCGGTCAGGTCATCGATTTTATCGTAATTGGTCTTGCGACCAAGAGCGGTCTGGAAGATCGGGCTGAATTCCAGCTGCTCTTCGAATTTGTCGTCGAACCACTGGTTCAGACATTCTTCTGCGGTGGTCGCGCAATCAATCGTCGCAACCGGCGGGCCCATAACGGCGTCACACCCGGTCAACGCGACCGATGCCAGCAAAACTGCTGCAAAATTGGTTTTCATGAGATTTGTCCCTCATCCCTATCTAAAACTGCGCGCGACCATGGGGCACTAGGCGGCCTTTGGGAACCCATGCATTCGACGAACAAAAAACCCCGAGGGACGAACGTCCCCCGGGGCCAATTTTGTTAGCGTTTGGGTGGGTGGGCTTAGAAGCCCATGCCGCCGCCCATGCCGCCCATGCCGCCCATATCAGGCATTGCAGGAGCTGCTGCTTTGTCATCCGGAGCGTCGGCAACCGCCGCTTCGGTGGTGATCAGCAGGCCAGCAACCGAAGCTGCGTCCTGCAGCGCGGTGCGAACAACCTTGGTCGGGTCGATCACGCCGGCTTCCACCAGGTTTTCATAGGTGTCGGTTGCAGCGTTGAAGCCCTGATTTTCATCGTCTTCACGCAGCAGGTTGCCCGATACAACCGCGCCATCATGACCGGCATTCTGCGCGATCTGGCGAACCGGAGCCATGATCGCACGGCGAACGATGTCGATGCCGCGGGTCTGGTCGTCATTGTCACCTTTGAGGCCGTCGAGGACCTTGGTGGCGTAAAGCAGCGCAGTGCCGCCGCCCGGGACAATGCCTTCTTCGACAGCAGCGCGGGTTGCGTGGAGCGCGTCATCAACACGGTCCTTGCGTTCCTTCACTTCGACTTCCGAAGCGCCGCCAACCTTGATCACGGCAACACCGCCAGCGAGTTTCGCCAGGCGTTCCTGCAGTTTTTCGCGGTCATAGTCGCTGGTCGTGGCTTCCATCTGAGCCTTGATCTCACCGACGCGGGCCTGGATGTCTTCCTGACTGCCAGCACCATCGACGATGGTGGTGTTGTCCTTGTCGATCGTGACGCGCTTGGCTTCGCCGAGCATGCCGAGCGTGACATTTTCAAGCTTGATGCCGAGATCTTCGCTGACCATTTCGCCCTTGGTAAGGATCGAGATGTCCTGCAGCATCGCCTTGCGACGATCGCCGAAGCCCGGAGCCTTGACCGCTGCAACCTTAAGGCCGCCGCGCAGCTTGTTCACGACGAGCGTTGCGAGCGCTTCGCCTTCGATGTCTTCAGCGATGATCAGAAGCGGACGACCGCTTTGAACGGCTGCTTCGAGGATCGGCAGCATCGACTGGAGGTTCGAAAGCTTCTTTTCGTGGATCAGGATGTAAGGGTTGTCGAGTTCGACCGTCATCTTGTCCGGATTGGTGATGAAGTAGGGCGAGAGATAGCCGCGGTCGAACTGCATGCCTTCAACCACGTCGAGCTCAAATTCGAGGCCCTTGGCTTCTTCAACGGTGATGACGCCTTCTTTGCCGACCTTTTCCATCGCTTCAGCGATTTTCTCGCCAACTTCGCGGTCGCCATTGGCCGAGATCACGCCAACCTGTGCGATTTCAGCCGAGCCGGACACGTCCTTCGAGCGGCCTTTGAGGCTCTCGATGACTTTGCCAACAGCGGTGTCGATGCCGCGCTTCAGGTCCATCGGGTTCATGCCAGCAGCAACTGCGGTCATGCCTTCGCGGGCGATTGCCTGACCAAGCACGGTTGCAGTGGTGGTGCCGTCACCGGCGAGGTCGTTCGTTTTCGAAGCGACTTCGCGCAGCATCTGTGCGCCCATGTTTTCGAACTTGTCGGAAAGCTCGATTTCCTTGGCGACGGTTACGCCGTCCTTGGTGATGCGCGGTGCGCCAAAGCTCTTGTCGATTACGACATTACGACCCTTGGGGCCGAGCGTGACTTTGACGGCGTTTGCGAGCGTATCGACGCCCTTGAGGATGCCCTCACGGGCTTCACGGCCGAACTGTACGTCCTTTGCAGCCATTGGTGTTTCTCCTGAGAATTCTGTGTGGTGTTAGAAAGCGTGTGGGTCGGCGGTTCAGCCGATGATTCCCATGATGTCGCTTTCCTTCATGATCAGCAGGTCTTCACCGTCGATCTTGACTTCGGTGCCGGACCATTTGCCGAAAAGCACGCGGTCGCCGGCTTTCACGTCCATTGCGACGCGGTTGCCTGCATCGTCACGGGCGCCTTCGCCGACGGAGACGATTTCGCCTTCGCTGGGCTTTTCCTGTGCGGAATCGGGAATAATGATGCCACCAGCGGTTTTCTGGTCGGCTTCGATGCGACGGACCACAACGCGGTCGTGCAGCGGACGAAATGCCATAATTATGACCTTCCTACTTGGGTTGATGTGTCGATTGGCACTCTCCTCTTAAGAGTGCCAGCGGGGGGCAAATGGTTGCCGCAACTGTGAGAGTCAAGCGCCAGTCAGCAAAAAAGTGACGCGTGCGCAGTTTGGTGTTTCTCTGCGGCCCTGCAATCCGGGTTACGGGTGGACAATACTATGCTTGCAGTGGCGATGCTTGATTGGCCGATCCGCGCGTGGTCAGCGCCAGCCGATCGCGCAAGGTCCAGCGCCACAACAACAGAACCGCAGCTGCTGCCAAGCCGGTGGCAAGCCCGATCCAGATGCCCACTCCTTGTAAGGGAGTGAAAAAGCCAAGCCAGATCGCCGTGCCAAATCCGGGCACCCAATAGCTAAAGATCGCAATCCACATCGGCACACGCGTGTCTTGCAGCCCGCGAAGCGCTCCTGCTGCGACCGCCTGAATGCCATCGACCACCTGAAAGGCAGCAGCGAGGACGAGATATTGCAAGGCAAAGCCGACAAGCGCTGCATTCTTCGCTGCATAAGGGTCCACAAACAGCGAAAGCAGCGGGTAGGGCGCGACAACCATCAGGCTGGCGGTGAACATCATGAAGCCCACGCCGATTGCCATAGCGACCCAGCCTGCGCGTTTGATCCCGATGCGATCACCAGCGCCGTAGAAGTAGCCGACCCTGATCGTCACCGCTTGGCTCACGCCGAACGGTACCTGAAATGCCAGCGCCGCGAGCTGGAGCGCGACGGTATGGCCTGCAAGCTCTGCTGCGCCGAACCGCCCCATCAAAAACGCTGCCGCGCCGAATATACCGGCCTCTGCTGTGACGGTTAGCGAAATCGGGGTGCCGATGCGCACAATCTGCCAGAACCGGCTCCAATCTGGCGACCAAAGCCTGCCAAAGACGTGGTAGCGGTGCAGCTTGGGATCCAGCCGGATCGCCAGAATATACGAGCCAAGGGTGAACAAAGATGTGATGATCGTCGCAATCGCAGCACCTTGCAGGCCCATTTCAGGTGCGCCGAAATTGCCGAAGATGAACGCGTAATTCGCAAAGCCGTTTACAAATACACCTGCGCCAGTGATCGCTGTGGCGAATACTGGGCGGCCCAACGCAGAAACGAAATTGCGCAGCACCGATGCAAGCAGCATCGGCACCATCGAGTAGATGATGAGCAAGTTGTATTCAGCGGCCAGCGCGATGATGCTTTCCTGCTGGCCTGTGGCGCGCATGATCACTTCGAGCAGCAGGCAAATTCCCATGCCTACAATCCCGGTAATTACCGCAAGCCACAAGGCCATCCGCACCGAACGGCGAACCGGGCGCAGGGCCGGAGCGCGTATGCCCAGCGCTTCGGCGATCAGAGGCGCAACCGCACCGGTTAGCGCGGTCATTGCCCAAAGGACGAGGCCAAAAAGCGAAACCGCCAAGGCAGCCGCCGCGAGCGGTTCCTCACCCAGCCGCGCGATAAAAAACACGTCGATCGAATAGGTCAGCATTTGCAGCAAATTGGCCGCGGCAAGCGGGGTCGCGAGCGCAAATGTGGCCCGGATTTCCTGCCTCCAACTGGGCGTGTCTGGAACTGCTGAACTGCGTGTCATGTCTCTTCCGCCCACGCGCGCCAAGTGTCTAATATCTGGCCAAGCGAGCCGGACCGAATAGGGATTTGCGGTAGCTGGGGGAAGCAATTTCTTGGCCGCCTGTGGAGAAGGGCTGGTGCGAGCCTGAGAAATTCCTTTCTAAAAAGGGTGAAAACATTCATTATTCACGCCTGTAGTTCGTTGTTCGGGGGGATTCGGTGCAAAAGCGCCTTTCGAAAAATGGTGCGCGCTCTCGCGGCGCTAAAGGCCACACGGCAGTTGATGCCGGTGCGAGCGGTGCCCGTTTGACGAAAACCCGCGCTGTTGCAGGTGTCGCTCTGATTGCAGTTGCTGTGAGCATTCCCGACATTTCTGCAGGAGCAATGGATTCCCCGCTGATGCGGTTTGAATTAGGGGAGCCGCGATCGAAGCTTCCACCACCTGTCTGGAGCCCTAGTGCAGGAGCGACAGGGCCGGTCTATGCGCCGACAATGGCAGCTGAACAGCTCGCGCCTGCTTCCATCACATTTGGCAGCCGGCCTCGCCTTGCAGAGTTTGACAGAACGATGCCGTTGGCATTCCTTGCAGCCGGGTCAGAAAGATTTGATCTGGCATTTGCAGGTGTAGCAATGCCGACACCGCTTTCGATTGCGATTGCACCGGGCATGCCCGAACAACCGCGCGGCGAAATCCGCTCAGTTCAGGCGCCGCTACGCGCTCGCTTGATCGACGTTCCGCAAATCGCTGCGTCGCGCGCCTTTGCCGCGGGTTTTGCTCAGATTCAGACGGCCGCAGCTGCGCCAGCCGCATCTTCAGCCCCGCCATCGGTATCATCGGCGCAGTCTGTAGCTGTTCTTGGCTTGGGCAATGATCGCGTTGCACTCGCGAACGAGGCGGTCGAAGCCGCCTTTGCTGGTGAATTCGACGTATCGCGCGCCGCAACCGATGCCATCCGCCGCGCGATCCCGATGGATGCGCAGGGCGAAACGG
>Ga0316207_10005283_pt1 | contig 10783 bp, 12 predicted proteins | sample 6weekpyrite_MG_FD_204943 | JGI IMG/M metagenome (GOLD analysis project Ga0316207, IMG submission 204943) | Microbial mat bacterial communities from mineral coupon in-situ incubated in ocean water Damariscotta River, Maine, United States -... | ecosystem: Environmental > Aquatic > Marine >...
GAAGTATCAGCTAGATTCAGCTTGGATGCAATGCCTGGAAAACAGATGGCGATTGACGCCGATCTATCAGCTGGTTTAATCGATGAGCCAACTGCAAAAAAACGCAGGAAAGAACTTGAATCAGAAAGCACCTTCTTTGGGGCTATGGATGGTGCAAGTAAGTTTGTTCGTGGAGATGCTATAGCAGGAATAGTAATTACCTTTATTAATTTTGTTGCAGGTATAATAATAGGTGTAGTTCAGCAGAATATGCCTTTTGTTGATGCTGTTGGTGCGTATACAACATTAACTATTGGAGATGGTCTTGTATCTCAAATTCCATCTTTGATAGTTTCTGTTTCCGCAGGTTTATTAGTAACAAAATCAGGTGTTACAGGATCAGCAGATAAGGCAGTTATAAGTCAGCTGGGGCGTTTTCCTTCTGTATTAAGCCTTGTTGCGGTTATTGCATTTATTTTTTCAATTGCCCCAGGCATGCCAACTTTCATATTTTTAATGATAGCAGCTTGTGCTGGTCTAGCTGCTTGGTATCTGAATAAGAATCCGTTACAGACAATGGAAGAATTACAAGAAATACAAGAAGTAGAAGAAGGTGAACAGGCTGCCGCCGCCGCAGAAGAGGAAGAAGAGGAAGAAGAGCCAATTGAAAATACTTTATCTATAGACAGTATCAGACTGGAACTTGGTTATGGCCTGCTTACACTTATAAATTATGGAAAAGGACAAAAGCTTACAGATCAAATTAAGGCTATCAGAAAACAAATGGCAAAGGATTTAGGTTTTGTAATGCCTGCTGTTAGAATTCAGGACAACATGCAATTGCCAGCAAATAGTTATATTATAAAAATCAAAGAAATAGAATGTGGAAGAGGTGAAATAAGACCGGAAATGTTGTTGATTATGGATCCAATGGGAGGTAAAATAACATTACCGGGTGAAGATACTGTCGAGCCAACTTTTGGTCTACCAGCAAAATGGATTTCTGAGTCTCAAAGAGAAGAAGCTTTATTTAAGAACTATACTGTGGTCCCTCCTCCAACTGTAGTGACAACTCATTTAACTGAAATAGTAAAAGAGAACATCTCAGACCTTCTTTCATATAGCGAGACTCAAAAACTTCTTGATGGCCTTTCTGAGCAACATAAAAAGCTTGTTGAAGATACTATTCCTGCACAAGTTACTGTCAGCAGTGTACAAAGAATTTTACAAAATCTATTGAATGAAATGATTTCTATCAGAGATTTGCCAACAATTATTGAAGCAATTTCAGAAAGTAGTAAGGTCGTCAGCAGTATGACTATGATTACTGAGCATGTAAGGGGTAGACTAGCACGACAAATAAGCTATGCAAATGCAGATGATAATGGAGAAGTAACCATAGTTACACTATCTCCAAAATGGGAACAGGCTTTTGCTGATAGTCTTGTTGGACAAGGGGAAGAAAAACAACTAGCAATGGCCCCAAGTATTTTACAAGACTTTATAAAACAGGTGCGTGATAATTACGAAAGGTTTGCAATGCAAGGTGATTTACCTGTTTTACTTACAAGTCCTGCTATAAGACCTTATGTAAGAGCGATAATTGAAAGGTTCAGACCCTCAACTATTGTACTTTCTCAAAATGAGATTCATCCAAAAGTGAAACTCAGAAATATGGGAAACTTATAAAAGTTACTGTTTTTCAACAACTTAGTGCATGATTAGATGATAATATTTTTAATATATCTATTATAGAAATAGGTTTCTTTACTATTTATGAGAATATTTTATCAAGATCAATATTATATTCATTTTTTAATCTTTCTATAACACTATCATTGGGTTTTGTTCCGAACCCAGAGGCAATTACCAAGCCATAATCATTAACATTAAAAATGCCGTCTTGAAGCTTTTCTAAAATTGAAATTTTTTGTTTTGAACATGCTATTATGTAATAGCAATCTCTTCCATCTGGATATTTACAAGCAATAATATGAACTGGTTCAGAGCTGGATTTTGTTATTTTAGTAACAAATGACATAGTTATAGCTCATAGCTGGTAAGAATTACCTTGAATGTTGAACCTCTGTTTTGGGGATTTCAGTTATAGTTTGTGTACCACCAATAAAATCTCCATTAGGTGATGTATCACTATGCATAGCTGAATCACTACCAGAAAAATCGTCCATTATTATCTCCAAAAGTTGTATTTAAAAAATTATCGACATAATCATCAACATGTCTGCTAATTATAATATTATATAAGTGTTAATAAATAATTAATAATAGATAAATTATTGATTATTATTCGATGATGTGTTTAATGTGCACAGAATTATTACTCACACTAATTAAAATATAGATAAATATTATGATTCCACGTTATTCTAGACAAGAAATGACCTCCATTTGGGAGCCAGCAAATAAATTTAAAATTTGGCATGAAATTGAAGCCCACGCGTGTGATGCTTTAGCTAATAATGGTGTTATACCAAAGGAAGCGGCAAAAGATATATGGGATAAAGCTCCAAAAGACTGGGCAGATCAGGTGGACCATATAGATGAGATTGAAGCTGTTACCAAACATGATGTAATTGCATTTTTAACTTGCCTTGCAGAACATGTTGGAGATTCTTCACGTTTTGTTCATCAGGGAATGACAAGTTCAGATGTTTTGGATACCTGTCTTTCGGTACAATTAAAACAGGCTTCAGAAATATTGATAGATGATATGGAACGCCTTCTTGAGGTACTAAAAAAACGTGCATATGAAACAAAAGATATGCCATGCATGGGAAGAAGCCATGGAATTCACGCTGAACCTGTTACGTTTGGATTAAAATTTGCAAGATTTTATGCTGAAATGGATAGAAATCTACAGAGGTTAAAAATTGCCAGTGCAGATGTTACGACTTGTGCAATAAGTGGAGCAGTTGGAACTTTTGCAAATATCGATCCATCTATTGAGGCTCATGTAGCAGATAGACTTGGTCTTTCAGTTGAACCAATTTCTACCCAGGTAATACCAAGAGATAGGCACGCATATTTCTTTGCAACATTAGGTGTTATAGCTAGCTCTATTGAAAATATAGCAACTGAAATAAGACATTCTCAAAGAACAGAAGTTCTTGAGGCTGAAGAATTCTTTTCAAAAGGCCAGAAAGGAAGCTCTGCAATGCCACACAAAAGAAACCCTGTTTTAACTGAAAACCTAACTGGGCTTGCAAGACTTGTTCGTTCATCGGTAACACCTGCTTTAGAAAATGTTGCATTATGGCATGAAAGAGATATTTCTCATTCATCTGTTGAAAGAGGAATTGCACCAGATACTACAGTAACACTTGATTTTGCACTTAATAGATTAATTGGATGTGTTGATAAACTGGTTGTGTATCCAGAAAATATGATGAAAAACCTTAATCAATTAAGCGGCCTTATCTTCTCGCAACGTGTTCTTCTGGCCTTAACACAAGCAGGAGTATCAAGAGAAGACGCTTATAGTTTTGTTCAGAGAAATGCCATGAAAGTATGGACTGAAGGTAAAGACTTTTTAAGCGAACTAAAAGCAGATAAAGAAGTTACCGACAGAATTAGCGAATCCAACCTTGAAGAATTATTTGATATTGGCTACCATACAAAAAATGTGGACGTAATTTTCACCCGAGTATTCAGTAATTAAATTAAGTATTTCTAATAATTACAAACTTTTAGGAAAATAATGATGATAAAAATTCTTGCTCTCACTGCAATGTTAGTTTTAATTTCACCATTTGCCATTAATGCCAAAGGTATAAAAGTTGATAAATTTGATGTACCGGCAGACCAGCTGGAAGATGCAAAATCTTTATCTAAAGCTACAGATATTATGTCAAAAAATGTAATGAAATGCATGGATACTGGAAAGGATAATAAAAAATGCATATGTGAGAATTTGGATAAATTAGAAAATATTGAAAAAATATATACTGATTTATTAAAGAAGCACCCTGAATGGAAAGGAAAAATGTTATATTTTGAAACATCAACTCCAGAATTCCCGACATATAGCCACAATATATTTTTACCAGGTCTGGAAAAGCAATTTACTATGAAGGAATCATGCAATTAAGTTTTGCAGAAAATAAAAATTTATCTATTTAGAGAAACTATAACTTCAAATAATAGATAACAGATGCTATATGTAACTGTTTTTCTTTAATAAAATATATAAAGCCCCCTCTCCTCCATCTCTTATTTTTGCGTATGAGAACATTAAAATATAAGGCCGCAACTCTGGACTATTTAACCAGATAGGAACCATATCTTTTAAAACACCACTATTTTCAATTTCCTTTCTACCCTTTCCAGTTATTACGTGAACACATCTTTTTTTATTATCAAAAGATTTTTTAATAAATAATATAAGTTTCTCATAAGATTCTTGCTGTGTATGACCATGTAAATCCAGCTTTGCTTCACAAGACATCTGACCACTTTTTAATTTATATGCTGTACTTTTATCAATATTATCTTGGCTGCCATGACTTAGAACATCATATTTTATTTTTTTTCTCTCTACAGAGTTAAAAAACATATCTGCAAAATCGTTATCTATAGAGTTTTCAGATTCTATTTCAATTCTACGTTTTACATATTCTTTATCTTTACTGGTTATAATATCGTCAATATTCTTTTCTTTCGATGAAATTTTACTTACATTCTCAGTATACTCATCCCAAAAATTTTTATCGTCATCACTCATATAATTTGACTATTTCTATTACCATTAATAAAGCATTAACCTTTACATGCTAAAATACCATATATTTTGACGTAAGATACTAAATAATTATGAAAAATAATCTCCCAGAAAATGGCTCAAATTTCGTTAATATGGTTGCTGACTCAGGTAACGAATCAGTTAACAAGGCTGGCTCTTGGGTGAATTTAGTATCAAAAGAAATGGATACTAAAACCAATCAAATTCAATCTTCATTAAAAAATGGTGATACGACTGAATTATTAACTCAAGTAGCAGAAACAATTCTTATTGATCCTGTAAGTTGGGTACAAAAATTATTCAATGCAGGAAAGGAAGAATATTATAGACTTGATGACGACGGCGGAAATGAAAGTTTTATGGAAAAACGTCAGAGATTATTTATCGAAGAAGCACTTAGAGAGCAAGAAAAACGTGTAAATATCGTTAGCCACGCAGATCTGATCAATAAAAATAAATCACAAGGCCTATCTCCATCACTATAAATATTCCCTAGTAGTACAAATACTATGTAACCATGACACACAGGCTATCAATACTATAATTGCGTTAATTTTCACATAGTTACTTAATAAACAACAAAACTCATATATAAAATTACTCTATAAAAAGGACTTTAAAATCTTGAACATGTATATTCTGGAACATATTATCTTTATTAATATATAAATTACATATGTTATTATGAATAAAGTAACTTTCCTTCTAAAAAGATTTGTATTTCTTTGCCCTATATTTGTTTTTCTTTTCTTTTTTGTCCTAAAAAGAAATATGAGCATCCATGCATATCACTCTCATGTTCTGGAAGGCGGAATACTTGAAGTAACTACTGAGATTAATTATCTTATTTGTTTCTTTATCTCATGGTATATTTACATAAGCTTTCGTAACATGGGTAAAAAATTACTTAAATGGCTTTATTTTCTTCTTTCTATTGGAATGTTATTTATATTTCTTGAAGAAATAAGTTACGGACAAAGATTATTTAATATCGAGCCCCCACAATATTTTAAAGATAATAACCGCCAAGATGAGATTAATTTTCATAATATGATAGGCTTTGGCGTTACAAAAAGCATGTGGATATTTAAATTTCTTATTGGTCTATATGGCACTTTTTCACTTTTTATTGTAAGTAAACTAATAGCAAAGAAAAAGATCCCTGAAAAAGTTAAAGAAGTAGCAGACTGGGTTTGTCCTGATTATATTTTAATACCTTGTTTTTCAACAATTATAGTACAATATGTTTTTGTAAATTTTATAGTTGGCTCAAAAAATATTAATAAAATCTTTGATAATTTTTTCGTACATTTCCACGGCCATGAAATAACTGAATTAATACTTTCATTTGGATTTCTATTTTTCTTATCTATTAATGCCTATAGGGTACATCTTATAAATAAAACCTATGAATAAGAGCTATGAATAATTTGTTATACAACCAATTCTGTTAATTTGGATTATAGTTATTTTTATGATATAATATATCTAATAACCAGGTAGGTTGGAGGATTTATGTCTACAGAAATAGAACAATTATTAAATGAATATCGCTTAACAACTGCGGAAATATTATATCATTTTCCAGATTATCCCAGTCTTTTACAAACATATGTCTGGCAAGAACTTGATTTAACTCCTGATTTTCCAAATTTATATAAATTTTTAAATTTTTGGGAAAGTTTTCTTGATGGAAAACTACATTCAGTATCAGTATCAAGTTGTGAAGTAATAAAAAGTTCAGAAATACATTTGATTGATAAAGATTATATAATACATTAGTTTTATATTTATATTTATAAAAACTTAATTATTAAAATGCATATAATAAACGCAATGTTTAGCAGCGGATTAGGCGGAATTGAGCAATCTTTCTTGGATTATGCAATTTCAATGGATAAGCTTGGTCATAAATCAACTGTAATAATATCTCCTAATTCTGATATATACTCTTCTTTTCAGGAATATAACAATATTGAAGTTATTTTTTGTAAAAATAATAACCAGTGGGATTTTATAGCCAAACATAACTTGCACACTATTCTTAAAAAGAATAAACCTGATATAATTATTGCTCATGGTAATAGAGCTATAAGATTGCTTCAGAAACCTGCCAAAAATATCTGCCCCCTTGTAGGAGTTGCACATAATTACAAAATAAAACAAATTGATAAATGCTCTGCTATTTTTACAATAACTAAAGATTTGAAAGAAATAATAGCTGGCAAAGGTTTTGATAATGACAAAATATATCATATACCAAACATGATTGAGTTAAATAACGCTGTAACAAAAAACGTGTTCCACAAAACTCCAGTCATTGGAACCATGGGAAGATTTGTACATAAAAAAGGCTTCCATGTTTTTCTACAAGCACTCTTACTACTTCATCAAAATAATGTCCCTTTTAGGGCAATAATTGGTGGCGATGGTGAAGAAGCTGTAAAACTAAATGAAATAGCATTAAATATGGGTATTGAGCATAAAATTGATTTTGTTGGTTGGGTTAATAAGAAAGAAAAATTTTTCAATGAAATAGATATCTTTTGTCTACCTTCTCTTCATGAACCATTTGGCATTGTATTACTGGAAGCTTTCTCATATGCAAAACCAGTAATAACTACTAGTACGGAAGGACCTAGCGAAATAGCAACTGACAATCAAGATGCAGTATTTGTAGAACCCAATTCATCCGAAGAAATTTTTAATGCTATAAAGAAATTACTGGATGATAAAAATTTTGCTTTCACATTAGGCGAAAGAGGTTTACAAAATGTTATAAAAAATTATGAAAAAGAAGTAGTAGCCAAGAAGATAGAAACTTCAATAATTGAAATCATTAATAATAAATAATTCAATCAAAAAGTTAAATAATTAATTATGGATATATCATATTTCGTTCCGCTTAAAAATCGTTCAATCATTGAGCTTTCTGGAGAGAATATAGCTGACTTCTTACAAGGAATTATAGCAAAAAACATAAATGCCCTTAGTAAAGATATATCCATTTATTCATGTATGCTTACACCTCAGGGGAAGTTCCTTTTTGATTTCTTTATAACAATAGATGAATCAAAATATCTTATTGATATACATGAAGAATATAAAGAAGACTTTATTAAAAAACTAAAAATTTATCGGCTTCGCTCTAAAATTGATATTAAAGATTTAAGCGATGAATTTGAGGTAGCTGCGCTAATTGGTGATGAAGTGTATAATAACGTTAAAAATATAGCAGGATATACATACAAATTTTGTAATGGCATAGCATATATAGACCCTCGTTCAGAAATTCTCTTTGCTCGGTCTATAATTAAAAAAGAAAATGATTATCAATCTTTTAAAGCTAAAAATTTTATAAAAGGTGATTATGAATTATATGAAGATTTAAGGATAAGAAATACAATTCCAGAAGGGCTATCAGACTTAAGAAACAATGAATCTTTTCCATTACATTTTGGACTAGATAAACTTGATGCCATTGATTTTGACAAAGGGTGCTATGTTGGACAAGAAGTCACAACAAGATCTAAACATAGAGGCAAAAGTAAAAAAAATATATGCACTTTAATATCTGAAGATGTAATTGAGTTAGAGGAAAATGAAATCCTGGTAGATGGAAAAAAAGTAGGGAATTTGCTATCTTCACAAGATAAAATCTGCCTTGCCTTATTAGATAATAAATATATTGACGATAATATAACTTATAAAATTGGAAGCTTATCTTTTAAGCTATTAAATAATTAACTTACTTAAAATAACCAGGAATATAATGCTAGAATATAAAAAAGAATTCATTGATTTTGTTATAAAATCCAATGTGTTACGCTTTGGAGATTTTACACTTAAATCAGGAAGACAAAGTCCATATTTTTTTAATTCAGGTCTATTTAATACTGGCAAACAACTTTCTCAACTAGGTAAATTTTATGCAGAAGCATTAGTTCAATCTGATATAGACTACGATGTTATTTTTGGCCCTGCTTATAAAGGCATACCTCTGGTTTCAAGTCTATCTATAGCATTGTCAAATAATCACAATATTGATATTCCATACAGCTTCAACAGAAAAGAAGCTAAGGATCATGGCGAAGGTGGGATTCTTGTTGGTTCAAAATTAACAGGAAATGTCTTAATTGTAGATGATGTTATTTCAGCAGGAACATCAGTTAGAGAATCATATAATATAATAAAAGATAACTTAGCCACACCATCAGCTGTTCTAATTGCATTGGATAGACAAGAGAAAGGTGAAGGTGAAAAAACTACGATTAATGAAATTACCGAAGATTTAGGACTAAAAGTTAGAAGTATCATATCACTAAGTGATATGATTGAGTATTTAGAGATAATTATCAAATCTGACCCTACTAAAATGATTATTTTAGATAAAATAAAAGAGTATCAACACCAATATGGTGACATGAGTTAAGCTTCTATATTTTGTTATATTAACAAAAATAGCTTACAATTATACAAGAAAAAGGCAAAAAAAAAGGAGTTAGCAAGCTATCTCCTAAAAAAAATATTTTTTTTAAATGGTTTAATTTCGTAAAATTATCCGATTAACAATAAAATTCAACAAACGTTCATACGCAGGAATTTTATGCTCAAACATCTCTAGAAACTCAGAATATGAATCTGTAGTGTAAGTTATTGACTCACCATTATTCAAATTCACATCTTTAATTTCTACTAGAGCACATATATCAACATTAAGAATACAAATAAGTTTTTTCTTAACATTAAGTACTGCTACAATCGGCACAATTGAAATACGAGTTTTTGACTCTCTTGTAACCATATACTCGGATTCTCCTGTTTGATCTAAAAACTGAAGTTCCCAAGATTTACCAGCGCTTTGTTTGAGTAACTCATGGACATATTTACATCTTTCGTTCGCATAACTTCTTTTATCAAGCCAGTTATTTGAAGCACGAGGATATAGATAATACCAACGAATTATTGCAGTTAAGACAATAATACCCAATAAAACACCAATGACACCACTTACAAACACACTTGTTGTAATCATGATATAGTTCCCTTTTATGTTGGAAGAACAGAATGAAAAGCACTCATAGAATATGGATGCTGTAAGAAATCTTATTAAGAAAAACTAAGATAGTAGCACTATTATATAACAAATACTGATAATTTCAATATTTTTTCTATTAGTTGCTTTATGTTATTATGCCAGGAAAAAATCACCTGCAGAGAATGAAGCACCTATAGAGGTATTACCAACAGAGTCAAATGTAGCAATTATAGTTGCATCTGTTGTATCCTGTACATCATCATCATATGCCATAGTAACTAATGTGGTAGCAGTATTATACCAAATTATCATTGAAGCACCTGTTGCGACACTAACATCGAGTGCATTTCCAACTTCAGCAAGTGTGCCTCCAGCAGAATCTGTTAGAACGATAATATCATTTGAAACGTTCAAACTTCCTGATAAATCACCAGATATCGCCCCTGCAACTTCAACATATTCATCAGCATCCAATAAATCTGCATCGGCTGATTCTAAAGCAAATTCGCCCGTTTGTGTTAAATTAACTGCGTCATCCGCAGATATCCAGTCTGTTATCGAATCTATACCGTGAGTACCATCTGACTCAACAAAATTGAAACTATCTCTATCTGCACCACCAGTAAGAGTGTCGTTCCCAGCATATGATGTTAAATTATCATCTCCTGCACCACCAATAAAATTATCTCCACCTGAGCTGCCATCAATAGTATCATTTCCGTTACCTCCTAAAGCAACTATAGCAGTTGTTCTTGTAGTAGCATCAATAGTGAGTGAATTTGTTCCTGTTAATGCAGTACCATTTATAACCTGGAGTCCTGCAGCTTGTGACAAAGTGCTTAGAGAAATATTTTGACCACTAAAATCTGCAAGGTTTAAAGTAAATATTGATGTAACATTGGTAAAGTCAGAATCTATAATAGTTGCAGTATCTGTAATCTCAATAACATCAGCACCTGATCCACCAGATATAGTATCAGTGCTTGTTAACCTAGAACTCAGGAATT